>OBEQ010357879.1_pt1 | contig 12646 bp, 12 predicted proteins | sample 1670901 | NCBI WGS metagenome assembly OBEQ01 (sample SAMEA104232315, study PRJEB22302) | groundwater metagenome | biome: forest; feature: aquifer; material: groundwater | place: USA | collected 2011-08-07 | depth 5.4 m
ATGCTTCCTTGCCCATATCTATGCCTCCGCGCAAACCCTGGTTGCTCCCCGCCCGACTGCTGTTAATCTTCATTGGGGCCTAGAACGCATGAAGAACGGAGTTAAAGTCATTAATCTAAAGGAAAAAAATGAGAGGGGACGGTTAAAGGAAATTCGGGAAGTCTTAGAAAAAGAAGCGGACAAAATTTTCGCGGACGATTTAAAAGCGAACCTGCAGATGGCCGAATTGGGAAGTAAACTTTTGACATTTCAGAATGGTGTGGTTCTAACTCATTGTAATACTGGAAGTTTAGCGACTGCTGGGTGGGGGACCGCTTTGGGAGTTATTCGTACCGCGTTCCGAAAAGGGAAAATTAAAAAGGTATTAGTAGACGAAACCCGTCCCTATTTGCAGGGAGCCCGACTAACGATGTGGGAACTACACAAGGATAATATTCCCTGTGAACTCATTACAGATAGCATGGCAGCTCATTTAATGAAGACCGAGAAAATTGACGCGGTTCTTGTAGGTTCTGACCGTATTGCTTCTAATGGAGATGTGGCAAACAAAATTGGAACCTATAATTTGGCTATTCTTTGTCATTATCACAAAATTCCGTTTTATGTAGTGGCTCCAACTTCTACGATGGATTTAAATATTTTATCCGGCGCGCAGATCCCGATTGAAGAGAGATCTCATAAAGAGGTCACCCATATTAAGAATCAACCTATTGCCCCTCTAAACTCCATTGCTCGGCACCCTGCTTTTGATGTTACTCCTCACATGCTTATTTCCGCGATTATAACGGAAAAAGGAGTCATTCAACCTCCTTCCAGCCAGACGATTAAAGAATTTTTCAACCACAAAAAAGTATAACCCGGGTCTAATTTAAGTGGACTATTCCAAGACTGTTCACCTTCCTAAAACCTCATTTCCCATGAAAGCGGATCTTCCTCATCGGGAACCGCCCATTACCGAGTTTTGGCAAAAAAATAAGATTTATGAAGAGATGATCCTTAAGCGCAAAGGAAATCCAAAATATATTTTGCATGATGGCCCTCCCTACGCGAACGGACATCTGCATATGGGGCATGCCTTAAATAAAATCCTAAAAGATATGATTGTGAAGTATAAAAGCCTATCTGGTTTTTATGCTCCGTATGTTCCCGGCTGGGACTGTCATGGCCTACCCATAGAACACCAGTTGATGAAGGATTTAGGCGCGAATAAACATTCCGTAGATCGGTTAGAGTTTAGAAAGAAGGCGAAGAACTTCGCTCTTAAATTTGTTCAAATCCAAAGAAAAGAATTTGAACGATTGGGCATTTTTGGGGACTGGGAAAATCCTTATTTAACTTTAGATCCTCATTACGAAACAATTATTGTAAAAGTATTCCGAGAGTTACTTTTAAAGGGATTTATCTATAGGAGTCTTAAACCCGTCCTTTGGTGCGCCCAGTGTGAAACGGCTCTAGCGGAAGCAGAGGTGGAATATGAAGATAAAAACTCTCCCGCCATTTTTGTAAAGTTTCTCATTGATCCCAATAAAAAAGGGAGCCTTCCTTTAGATTCAAAAAAATCCAGTTATATTATCATTTGGACAACCACCCCTTGGACCATCCCCGCGAATGTGGGGCTGATGTTGCACCCTCGGCTTAAGTACGCGGTGGTACATTTAAAAAAATCCGATGAGGTCTGGATTTTGGCGCAAGATTTAATGAAAAATCTTTTAGAAGTAAAACTTAAAATGGGTGGGGAAGATTATGAAGTTTTAAATGTTTTAACGGGAGAAAAGTTTAACGGATTAGAGTGTCAACGAATTTTTCCTAACACCGGTGGAGTGGAATTTAGTCGAGCTTTTTTAAGTGAGGAAGTCTCTTCCGAAGACGGCACTGGAATTGTTCACATTGCTCCCGGGCATGGAGATGTGGACTATGTGCAAGGGCATGTTATCAATAAATTAAAAATTGTTTCACCCGTGGACGATTCCGGAAAATTTAGTAAGGATGTGAATGAACCAAATTTAGAAGGACATTTTGTTCTAAAAGAAGGTAACGAAGCGGTTCTTAAAATTCTTAAAGAACGGCAAATTTTAGCTTTCCATGAGGAAATTCGCCATTCTTATCCTCACTGTTGGAGATGCAAGAAACCAGTGATATTCCGCGCCACCGATCAATGGTTTTTAAGCGTGGAAAAAGAAGAGTTAAGGTCTAAACTCCTTTCCACGGTTGAGCAAGTGGAATGGATTCCAGACTACGGGAAAAATAGAATCCGAGGCATGGTGGAGGTGCGCCCAGACTGGTGCTTATCTCGGCAAAGGTTGTGGGGGACACCCATTCCCATATTCTATTGCAAAAAATGCAAATTTCCCTTAACGGATGATCAGGCCATTGGCATGGTAGAAGAAATTATTGGTCTGGAGGGAAGTGATGTTTGGTTTAAAGAGGATCCCAGTTATTTTCTTCAATCTAAATTTAAATGTGGCCAGTGCGGCAACGAAGAATTTTATAAAGAGAGCGATATTTTAGATGTTTGGTTCGATTCTGGAGTTTCGCATGAAGCGGTTCTGAAAGGGGACGGTAAAACTTCTTCTGGCGCTCTATGGAAAGATGAGTTGCAATGGCCAGCAGACCTATATTTAGAAGGTTCAGACCAGCACCGCGGTTGGTTCCAAACTTCTTTAATCCCGTCGGTAGCCCTGACTAATAAAGCTCCCTACCGCAGTGTGCTAACTCACGGATTTATTGTAGATGGAGCAGGAAAGAAGATGTCTAAATCTTTGGGCAATGTGATTGCGCCAGAAGATATTTTAAAGACTTATGGGGCGGACATTTTAAGATTGTGGGTGGCCTCCAGCGATTATCGCGAAGATATTCGGCTTTCTCAAGATATTTTAAAAGGGGTCGCGGAAAGCTATAGAAAAATTAGGAATACATTTCGATACCTTTTAGGAAATCTTTGCGATTTTAATTCTGCTCAAGAAAAGCTCCCTTATAATGAACTTTTGGAGATCGATCGCTGGGCATTGACGCGTCTGGCCCGTTTGGTTCAAACGGCAAAAAGCGCTTACCATTCCTATGAGTTTCATAAGACCGCAGTGGCTCTTGTGGAATTTTGTGTGATAGATTGTTCCACTTTTTATTTCGATATCCTTAAAGATAGGCTCTATACTTTTGGTAAGAACTCTCGCGAACGAAAAAGCGCTCAAACGGTTCTACATACTATGCTTTCTTCACTCGTTTCGCTGACCGCTCCCATTCTTGCTTTTACTTCCGAGGAGGTTTGGCAGTTGGGGTTAGAGTCTGGCTATTGGCAGGGGAAAAGTGTTTTTTTGGCGGATATTCCAGAAATTGGAGTAGATTGGGTGAATGAGCCGCTGGATCAAAAATGGAAAAGAGTCATGGAGCTTAAAAACAAAGTGAATCTTGTTTTGGAGAAGGCCAGGGAAACAAAAGTGATTGGGAGCTCTTTAGAATCTAAAGTTATTTTTGTGAATGGAAATGATGTCGAGAAAAATTTAATTAAAGAGTTGGGTTTAGACCTTCCTATGATTTTGATTGTGAGCGCTGTTGAGGTTAAAGAGAGCGGGGAAGGGGAACTTCAAGTCATTGTAGAAAAAGCTCCGGGCGCTAAATGTAAAAGGTGCTGGAGGTATGAGCACTCTGTGGGTAAAAATGAAACTCATCCGGAAATTTGTACCCGCTGTCAAACCGCGATAAATTTGTGACCCTCTTCTTAAGATTTTTACCTTCCCTAATCATACTATTCATTTTTCTAACAGATCGTCTTAGCAAAGAGTGGATTCAAAATAGAATGCGCCTGGGTGATTCTATTCCAATTCTCTCTTTTTTTAGTTTATCCTATGTAAAAAATACAGGAATTGCTTTTGGGGTGGGTCAAAATAGAAATGATATTTTTACTCTTATAGCCATCGTCATCTTAATACTATTGGTCATTCTTTTGCGCTATTGGGAATACACAAAAACTGGGAATTTAAAACACAAAATTTCTTTAGCTCTCATTATTGGCGGAGCCGTAGGGAATATTTACGATAGAATTGCCTACGGAAATGTAATCGATTTTCTAGATTTTTATGTAGGAACCACCCACTGGCCGAGCTTCAATGTGGCCGATACCAGCATTTGCTTAGGTGCCGCACTCCTCGCCTTCTCTTCCTGGAATAAAAAATAATGGTGGGCGATGCAGGAATCGGACCTGCACGTCTGCTGTGTAAGAGCAGCGCTCTGCCACTAAGCTAATCGCCCGAAAATATCTAGCTATTATAAATTTTTGCTAATGTTTTTACCAACGTAGATTTCTTAATAATCTATATTCGGCGGACGAATATTTTTTCAGCGATTTCGCTTTCTAGGGCAAGGGTGGTTTCTCCAATTTCTATTACAAAAGTGGGGAAGGTTTGATGTAGACTAAAAACTGTTCCTGGGACTAGGCCAAAGGAGAGTAATTTGTGGAGATCGGGGTGATTGTAAAGTAATAGATAGGCAATTTTTCCTTTGGAGCCTGGGACTAAATTTTTAAGAGATGTAATAATGGGTTCTATCGTTTCTGCTTCTTGTTCGCAGCAATCTCCTTTGGGGATGGGGGAACCGTGGGGACATTGTTTAGGATGGCCTAGAAGAGTACAGATGGATTGGGCTACTTCTGGGGAAATAATGTGTTCTAGTTTGCAGGCGTTAGGATCAATAGATCCAGAAGAGAGCGCTAACACATCCGTGAGTAATCTTTCCGCTAACCTATGGCGGCGGGTAATATCCCGACCCAGTTTTTCTCCGGAGGGTGTTAAATCTAATTGACCTCCTTTTTCTAAAACAAATCCTTCCGATAACAATTTTGGATAAATTGTTTTACTCACACTTTCTTCTATAATAGAAAGCACAGTTTTAGACTCTAGGTTGTCAATTTCTTTCTGGTGCCAAATTATTCCTAAAGATTCTTCTATGTTTTCTTGTTCTTCGGTTGGGAGTGGATATTTTTTTTCTGTTGTCATGGATTTACCTCTAGAGTGTAATTATTCCCGTCTTTAAGACCCAATTTAATAGGCCTCCTACGCATAGGGAGAATGTGAGCACAAAAGCTAGAATACAAAGCGTAACTTTTAGTCCTCTTTCTTTTATGCTCACAAAAAATTGGGCTATGCAGGGCATAAAAAGTGTAATGACGGTTAAGGCCACTGCAATTTGTTCTGGAGTAATCAACTTGTTTTGCGCCAACATAAAGAACCCGGCGGCTCCATAGTCCCGTCTCAAAAATCCAATGATAAAGGATTCGGTTGCAACGGCTGGCAGCCCAAGAAAATGAACGACTAAGGGAGCCCCCAACTTTTTAACCAAATTGAGTAGTCCAATTTTATCACTTATAAATAGAATAAAGGTTCCCAAAAGAAACATGGGGACCGCTTCTCTTAAATACCATAAGAGTCGGGCTCTAATCTTTTTAAAAAGATTGCGTACTTGAGGAATTCGAATAGGTGGAATTTCCATTAGAAAGGGGGAGCGAACGCCGGGCACCACTTGAGCTGCTCCCCAACCTACCAGAAGCATGGTTCCCACAACAACTCCCAGCCAAATGGCCATGACTTTCCAAGAAAGTCCCGCTACCATTCCCAACATCGCTCCAATTTGAGCGGAACAAGGGACGCTTAAAGTTAAAAGAAGGGTTACTATAATTCTTTCCTTATTGGATTCCAATACTCTTGTTGTTAAGGTAGCCATGGTGTCGCACCCTAGTCCTAAAATCATGGGGAGCACCGCTTTTCCATTCAAGCCCATTAAACGAAAAACTCTGTCTAACATAATGGCTAATCTTGGTAGATAGCCAGAATCTTCTAGGAAACCGAAGAATAAGAAGAAACAGGTCACAATGGGAAATATAAGGGCTAAAGCATAGGTGACAGCCATTGTGAAAAGGCCGTAAGGTCCAACCAGCATCTCTTGTATAAGGGTAAAGGGAATCAGTGTGGTTACAATTTTATTTACCGCGGGATTTAATATTTTACCAAAGAGGCCTTGTTCTAGGAGATTAACTAGAAATTGCGCTCCAAATACTCCTACAAATTGGTACATCACGAAGAGGATTCCCAATGCAATTAAATAACCTGGCCAAGGGCGCATGGCTGCCCTGCCAAACTTTTGCGCCCAGGAAGATTTAAGAATTCCGGTAATACGAATGGTTTGGGCGCAGATTTCCCGCCCATTTTGCTGTCTTGAATCCAGAGCAAGAATGCTAATGGGACGAATAAATTTTTTGGAACATTGGGATGCCGTTTGGTTGAGTGTTAGTTTTAAATTTTCCCATAGAGAAGGTTCTAATTTTTCCAACCAAGATTTTACGGATTCCCAAATGGAATAATCTTGATATAGAAGCGTTTGGGCTAAAATAGTTTGATAATTGGCGCCCGGCTCTTCTTTTAATTCCTTTGGAATAAGAGAAATAATTTGATTGTAAGCTTCCGATACTTCTGTCAGGTATTGGGTTTTAACTGTGGGAGCCTTTGCTTGGGAAAGCGCTCGTCGTAAATCTGCCATGCCATCTCCCGTAGTCGCTACCGTTTGAATGACGGGGATTCCTAAAATTTCAGACAATCTTTGGCAGTCCACTTCTATCCCTTTTTGTTCGGCTTCGTCGCTCATGTTGAGAGCGAGAACCATGGGGATTTTAAATTCAGCCAACTCTAAGGTAAGGTTTATGCTTCTGTTCAAATTTTTCATGTCGGCTACTTGCAGAATCAATTCTGGTTTTTCTCTTAAGATAAGATCGCGCGAAACTCTTTCGTCTTCCGATTTAGGAAATATGGAAAGGATTCCCGGAGTATCTACGACTTCCATTTGTTTACCGCCAAACCAACCCTTTCCACGAGAAACATCTACTGTAGTCCCAGGATAGTTGGAAACGGTGACATATTTTCCTGTAAGCCGAGCAAAAATAACAGATTTTCCAACATTAGGATTTCCAACTAGGGCTATTATTTGGGTAGAAGAAGCGTTTGAATTTAATGTAGTTGGCATATTTTTATTCCTGGGTTACTTTATGCTGGGGGCTAGAGTAGAGGTAACTTTCTAAATCCCCTTCTTTAGATAAATAGAGAAGAAGAGCGCTTATTCCCTCTTGTTTTTGTAGAAATTTTTTAGACTCTTCCAATCCCATAACAAATATGGCGGTGGATAGCGCGTCGGCAACGGTTGCCGTGGGCGCGATAACGGTGACACTTCGCAGTTCGTTTTGTACGGGCGCTCCTGTTTTTGGATTTAGGATATGGCCTATTTTTTTGGTTTGGCCTTCCGCAGTCACAAATCTTTCGTAGTTCCCGCTTGTAGAAACGGCAGCGCCTTTGGGTTCAACTGAAAAAGTAATGCGTCCCCAATCCTTTTCTGGGGAGAGAGGGTTTCTAATTTTTATTTCTCTCTTTTGGGCGGATGTGGACCCATAGAGAATTTCTCCACCAAAATTTAATGTGGCCGATAGGATTGGAAACTTTTCCATTTTTTCTAAAGCGCGGTCCAGCGCGTAACCTTTGCCAATGCCTCCGGTATCTAACCCCATTCCCTGAACTTTAAAGCGCAAGATTTTGTCCTGAAAGGAAAAATTTAAGTTTTGAGCGCCAACTTTGCTTCGCCCACTTTGAATTTCCCTTAAAGCTGGAAATTTTTCCAAGGACCGTTCTCTTAACTTCCAAATTTGCGTGAGAGGTTCTATGGTGATGTCGAAGGCTCCTCCAGTTGATTGAGAGAGTTGGATCGATTGCTGAATAAAATGACTCATCTCCTCGGATAAGAGGACTTCCTTTAAAAACCCATCTCTATTGATTCGGGAAATTTCCGAATCTTGAGAATAGTTGGAGAGCATTTTATCTAGTTGGGCCACTTCTAAAAATCCAGACTCCATTGCTGCTTCGGCTTGCGCTGGATCAGAGGACTCGACTTCTATTTGCAGAAGCGTTCCCATAGAGAGCCGCATTTTAGAAACCGTAGCCGCTTCCAAGAAAGGAGAATATAATAATTCAACCATCATCAATAAAATTAACCCGATTTTCTTCCTATTTTCCATAAATAGAGTCCACTCACAATTAGAATAAAAAGAGCTAAGGCGGCAAAATCGTAAACCCAAACAAAAGCAGGGCTAAAAAAGTAGCCATTGTGCAAAGTTAAGATAAGACGATAGAGAGGAGGAGTTCCTTTTTGTAGATGAGATTCGTCCCAATTCTTACCGTTATCTTTACTTTGAATCCATCCATGCGAAGTCAATACCATTAATATCCCATTGGGTCCTATGGATATATTTTTTAGTTCGATCCCTTCGGTTTGAGGGTCGAATGGGAGCGAAAGACTGCTCCAAATTTTTCCACCGTCCTTGGAATTATAAATTTTACCCCATCGTTCTAAAAGATAAATCTCCTCCGGATGGGTGGGGGAAAATGCGATGTCTGTGACCTCTTGTGGAGGAAAAAGCATAGGGATCTCTTCCCAACTGACCCCACGATCTTGGGATACATAAACACCATCTTTTTTGCTTAGAAAAATCTTATTTTCATTAGCGGGGTGAGCCGCTATGGTCTCGATAACATTCTTTTTTAAAGAGTTGGGATGGTTTAATAAAATACCTGTGACTAAAAGAAGTAAGAGAAACAATGAACTTCCCAGTCCAAAAACATTGTGAATATTTTTCCACCAAATTTTATTCATTTTTTTAAATAAAGTTCATCTATAATCACCAACACTTTTTTTACTCCCGCGGTCATGGCCTGTACGGACATGGTGGCCCCGGTAATGTTTAAGATGTCCCGGTTAATTCTTAAGGGATCTTTGGCCGATTTTCCTCGAAATTGCCTAGAAAATCTTTGCCGTCTTACTTCTGCCCCAACAGCTTCTCTATAGACCATGACTTCTACTTTCTCCACTTTTCCATCCATCCCAACTTTTACAATGAATGTAATCGGTTTAAATTTTCCAATTTCCTCTGTAATCATGGCAAAGCCTAGAGGATTTCCTGTATTGTAGCCACGATGAACCGTAACGGTGCTTTCTTCTACGACCCACCCTAAACGCGATTCTATTCTCTTTCTTTCTTTTAAGATAAGTTTGTGCGGTTCAGCCACAATCTTATCTGCATTAGAAAATACACTTTTAAGCGCACTCTCTTCTGTTAAAAAAACTTGTTCTATAAACTCCGGATAGTTCGCCTCCCCACCTCTGAGTAGAGATGGAGAGATTGCGAATAGAACTAATGTGGTTAAGAGTAAAGATTTCCTCAAAAGTAAGTGGCAAAGCCAACGACTAAGGCATCGTTGCCTGTACGCACGCTCCTAAAGTGTTCATAGTTAATTTGATAGTCTATCTTGAATACCGTCTGCTCGATAGGTCTAAAATTAAGCCCCACTGTTAATCTTTGAGTACTGTTGGCAGTTTGTGCCGAAGCTTGGTTTAAGAGATCTAAGTCCGTATGGTCCCACCGGACCACTCCTGTAAAAACAGAGCCGGGCCTAACCGCATCTTGTAGAAAGTGGTAGTTCACTTGAGCATAGTACCCATCCATCCTGCTAGGGACTGTCGCGGTATTGGTGCTTCCCTCTATGGTTGCGTTCCCGTACTCGCCCAAGAACTCTACATTCTTCCATTGGAAACCCCAATCCAAGGCAGCCACATATAACATATTTTGCCCCGCATTGTCCCAAGTTCCAGCGTGAAATGAACCGCCTATTTCAGATCCTAAAATAGGGGAAAATCCAAGTCGTCCTGTCGCGGCGGTATTCTCATTGTTGTCCCCGCCGCCATTCACGGCGCTTCGTGCGCCGCGCAAACCGCTGGTCGTGGAAAATTTTCCTTTTCCATCGGAACCGCCATTAAACCCTTGAGTTAAATAGAACTGATAATCTATTTTGGCTGGATCTAAATAGGTGGTTCCAAAGAATCCAGCGCCGGGTTCAAAGAATGTAGATGGAAGAATAAATCGGCTTACATTGGGACGATCGTTTAAGTCATTGATGGGGGAATCGTGAATAAGATTAAACTTCCCCAAAGGAATTAAGACAAGACCCGCTCTTAAACCCAGAGCTTCGCCCATGAGTTCATAATCTAAAATGGCAAACTCTATTTTTGCATCCCCTCCGCCTGTGGATGTGGCCCCTCCATGTTCGATTTCAATCTCGGTTGCAAAACGCAAACCGGGAGCGATGTCACCATATATGAAAGGAACCATGCGCAGTACTTCAAACTTTTGTTTTCCATCTTGTTTGCTTCGGTATTCAAAGTCCGCGTAACCTCCAACATATGTTCCTTTTCCAGATTTCCTCCAGAACGGTTTAGTGTAAAGTCCTTGAGCGATGGGGCCAGAAATTCCCCCTCGTTTATCGGCGTTGCTTTCCTCTTTCATTTCCTCTGCCCACGCGGTCGTATTAAGTTGTACGGCCAAGCAGAGAAGTCCGAACCAGCTAACTAGCTTCTTCATTTAGATATTCCTTCCTTACTTAAATGGCATAGACAAGAAAGTGCTTCATTATCTAATGCCAAAGATGGATCTGAACTCAAAGGTTCTTTGTCCTTAAAAAATCGGAACAAGCGCTTAATATTAATAACCTCAATTCGTTTACAGCGGCGGCATTTAATTTCAATGCCAGAGTCATTTAAAATTGCGAGAAGGTGACCGCAGCCGCATCTGGATTCCTGATCACAAACAGGGTCTAAATTGATACCTGGTATCATTTCAGAGGTTTCCCATTTGAATGTTTTTGACATTTTTTGCAGCGGCCAAAAATTTCGTGCCTGTGCCAAAGGGGGGTAAAGTGATATTGGCGTGTAATTTGATCTTGAAGCCGCTCAATGGTGGGGTTAGAAAACTCTATGACCTCCCTGCATTCTACGCAAATCATGTGGTCGTGGTGCGGTCTGGAAAATTTATGTTCGTAGGCGTTTTGTCCATCGGCAAATTGAATCTTGTTGGCCAACCCCGCTTCTTGCAGCAGGTTTAAAGTTCTAAAAACTGTGGCTCTTCCCAAGGAAGAATCTTCTTTGCTTAAATCCCGATACATTTCCTCGGGAGTTACATGTTTTTTGGCCTTTAGGAGATAATGCAGAATCTCTTCCCGCTGCTTAGTATAGCGAAGGGAGCGGGATTCTAGGGCTTGTTGAAATACTTTTTCCGGTTCTATGCGCATAAGGTGCCTCATTGATATTGAGATTCAGTATCAATAATATCACAATGCCTTTATTCTTGTCAATAGGAAATTAGTGTTATAATGTAAACCATGGAACCCGATCTTTTGTCCCTAGAAACTTATTCTGAATTTGCCGACGCTTTAAGAAAATCTAACTGTCAAAAGTGCTCTCTTTGTAAATCTAGAACCAATATTGTGGTGGATCGGGGGAATCCTCAAGCAAAGATTATGGTGATTGGGGAAGCTCCGGGAGAGAATGAAGATTTACAGGGGAAGGCATTTGTGGGAAGAGCAGGACAACTTTTTGATTCTGTTATGAAATCCATTGGGTTAGATACGAATGTGGACATGTTAATTTGTAATGTCGCGAAATGCCGCCCTCCGGAAAATAGAGCGCCCCGTCCAGAAGAAGCAAAAGCTTGTTTTCCATTTTTAACCCATCAGATTAAATTGGTTAAACCTAAAATTATTATTCTTCTAGGGGCAACCGCTCTAAAATATTTGGACCCTACTAAGAAGAATTTTTCTATGGGGGAAGAAACCGGAAAATTTTTTAAGTTAGAACAATATCCATGGATATCTTTTATGGTGTTTTACCATCCCGCCGCCCTGCTCTATAACTCGAAACTTAAAGAACCCATGTTCCAACACGCAAAAAAATTAAAGGAATTCTTGAATAATGAAAAAATTTGATCTAGTGATATTCGATTTGGGCAAAGTGCTCATTGATTTCGATTTTAATATTGCCATTGCCAAGTTAGATAAATTCGCGCCCATTGATCGCGCTAAAGTTATGGCTCTATTTATGAATTCTAAACTAGCCAGGGATTGGGATAGGGGGATGTTAAACCCCAAACAATTTTACGCGATCATAAAAAAGGAACTCAATTTACCTATAGAAATGGACGAATTTATCCCAATTTGGAACGATATATTTTCTCCCAAAGAAGAGATGATAGATCTCGCATTACGGTTTGCAAAGAATCATAAAACGGTCATTGTGTCTAACACCAACCCATGGCATTCACAGCACATTATGAAAAAATATCACTGGCTAAAGGAGTTTAAAGAGTTCATTGCCTCTTGCGAAGTTAAGTTGCTAAAACCAGACCACGAAATTTTTCATCTAACGCTTTCTAGGGCAGACGCCTCTCCCAAAAAGACGCTCTACATCGATGACATCCAAGAAAATATAGTCTCTGCCACAAAGCTAGGCATCGATGCCATACAATTTAAATCCCACACATTACTTTTAGATGAGTTAAAAATAAGAGGAGTCTAACTGGGACCTAGATGAAAAGTGAATTTTTGTTTTCCTTCGGGCGGTTATGAGCTAAAAGTTTTTCCTAAATAGTTTTCCTTTGCCCTCGCCTGTCTGAGCCCCGATGGTAACATCGGGGCGAGTTCGAGGGCCAAAGAAAAAATTTGACCGAGCTTCAGCGAGGGAATGGTTGTACATTGGTGTTATAAGAAAAAACCATTAGCGAATGCCCGTGGAA
>OBEQ011486452.1_pt1 | contig 12644 bp, 14 predicted proteins | sample 1670901 | NCBI WGS metagenome assembly OBEQ01 (sample SAMEA104232315, study PRJEB22302) | groundwater metagenome | biome: forest; feature: aquifer; material: groundwater | place: USA | collected 2011-08-07 | depth 5.4 m
GTTTTTGCCAAAGCCTCAAGGTCTCGACTCGAAAAGGCCTTAGGAAGTTCTTCCATATCCAAGCCAGGGGGCCAATGTTTTCTCGCACCATGCCTTGTAATCGGAAAGCCGGTCGAAGATGCGGTAAGGCTCGTCGTCGATCACGGGTTTATAGGTCTTGAGGAAACCGTGAGCCACGCGCTCCTTGACGTTTCTTTTTTGTGCCCATTCAAATTCTTTTTTTAAGAATGCGCCCTCGCTTAAGGCACCAAAGTCGAAAAATATTTTTTTTGTTTCCTCATACGGCACCTATTGAGTTCCTCACGGATTTTTCAACCCGCGAGGAATCTATCAGGAAAACGCAAAAATGCGAACACCTTTTTGCCGCCCACTTGATTCTCGGGGCCGCAATCTGGGGACACAATACTTATTTCAGTGTTTGCCGCTCGCAAAATAAGTATTGTGTCCCCAGAATTACAGGAAGAGGAAATGGCCGGCGGCTATTCCCTCTCCTTGCGCATTGGTTTGTAATGGTTAACCATTTGCATGCATTGGCTTTTTAGTTTTTTGAGACGTTCACAGATTTTTTGGATGTCTTCGGTGGGGTCATCTTGGGCGAGGGGGCCTTCTTCCGTGATATCACTGAGTTCGCCGGTGGCAATCATGAGGTATTGGCGGCAATCGTGGATTTCCATATCAATGAATCCCAGGGTATTTTCATCTGGCGGAAGCTTCATAGGTTCTCCTTTCGGTTTTTTTATTTTTCAGGACAATCGTTTTACATTTTACCAAAGCGAAAATGAGTGAATGGTCAGTAACGGTCTGGCATCCGATATAAAAATTTTAAAAAGGGCTGCGCCCAAGAATGAAAATAAGAGTAAAATTCCATTTTTTTTATAGAATAGTCCCTATGGATGTTATATTTCTCTTCAATGCTGCGTTGCTCTGTCCCAGGATCGATGCCTAATTCATGCAATTTGCGATAGTATAAATTATCAGGACTATAAGGTTTCGTGTGCACGACCCCGACTTGGTCAATAACGGCCATGCGTTTATTTTTGAGTAAAGACGACCATAAAATATCGATGCCCCACCCGGACCTCGTTAAATCGAAGATCGGCAGGACCTCCGATAAACTTTCTTTACTAAATAGCGGGCACATCATCTCGATAAAACTCACATAACGCAAACGGGTCCAGAAACACCGTTTCAAAACAGGATGCGATAAGAAATTATTCTTAATACTGGGCTGGGCGATGTCCAATTCATAGGCGTGAAAAATTTCAAACATTTTGTTAATCTCGCTGGTATGGATCAGCAAATCATCATCGGGCAGCCAAACCGCATCGTAGCGATTGACGATTTCGCGATGCGCCTGGGCCGCTTTTTTTAAGATTTCAAGTTTAAACCCTTTGATCTCAAAATAGTACTGTGCGTCTTCCCGATACCTGCCGGGCACATCCCCATAATTGACCAGCATCAGATCAAAAGATCTTTGACCTGCGATCCATGTTTTATGGCAGCTCTTATCTGCCCCCACAGGAGAAATAATCAGATTTTTCTTGGGTGCTTGATTCATAAGGCAAGAGGCACTGCTTGTTTTTCCGGAACACTTCTCCAGCTTCTTTCAATGACGGGGATGAGGGAACAGAGAAATATTCCGGAAAAACAATCAGCGCGTAGCGCGTTTTGGAGGAATATTTCTCTGTTCCCCGCACACACCCACGGGAATGAGTGAAGGTTATTCCAGGGACACAATACTTAATTCAAACGTGAGCAATCAATAGCATTATAAGGTAGTGGGTCAGTTTCATCCCATATGTCATCCTCCGGCTTGACCGGAGGATCTATAGCTTGAGATTCCCGCTTTCGCGGGAATGACAGTTGAGTTTTGATTGCAGACTAACCCACTATGGAATTAAGTATTGTGTCCCCGTATAATACAGCCATGTCCAGTAAGCCGTCGAAGACAATTGATGTTTTTAAGAACCCCTGCCCAAAACGAGACTACGAAATCCGTTTTGAATGCCCGGAGTTTACCTGCCTCTGCCCCAAAACAGGCCAGCCTGATTTTGCGGTTTTACGGATTGCCTATATTGCGGACCGGCTCTGTGTGGAGCTTAAGAGCCTCAAGCTTTATTTGTGGAGCTACCGTAACGAGGGGGCTTTTCATGAGGCGGTGACCAATCAAATTCTGGATGATCTTGTTCGGGCCGTGAGCCCGCGTTGGATGCAAATCGAAGCCGATTTTTATATTCGCGGCGGGATTCATACGGTGATTCAAGCTTGCCATGGTAAGAAGGGTTATCGTGAACCCAGATAATAATTTCTCCTGTCACTGAGGTTTGTCTGAGCCGTTGTCTGATGGATTTTCTTCTTCAGACGGAGCAAAGTTTGCCTTCATAAATCCCGCATAATCTTTTGCCACAGTAGCAAAAGCGTCTTGGTTTTTTTGGGTTTCGGCGCTCAGAGAGGTCATTTCAGACTCAATGCGAGCTATTTTATTCTGCAATTCCGCCCGCTGTTTTTCCGAAAGCATAGGGTCCATCGCATCCTGCTGCAGCATAGCGCGATCCCGTTTGAAATAAGCAGCTTTAGTTTGATACCCGGCGAAAGTTGTTGTGAGTTCGCGAAGCGTGTCCGCTTTTTGCCGAAGCTCTGCTTTGCGAGCTTCTTCAGAAGGTTTCTTGGCGGCCGTTTTTGCCAGGGTCATCCCGGTCGTTAAAACCAAAAGAACACCGATGACACTGCCGAATTTTAAAATGGATTTGATTTGGCTCATTTGCTTGCACCCTCGATTCACCCTTCCTAGAAGTATTATAGCATTGTGCACTTTTTCAGAACCCCGTTTTACCGCATTGGGAGTCAATCTTTGTAACCCATTTATAATAAAAGAATTAGGACTCCATATGGCCCGATATCTTTTAACCATTCCATTTGAAAAGCATCCTTTTAGCATGTAAGCTTAAAGTAGATAGGGAAAAGATTAAAATGATGCAAAATACTATAAATAATTTGGGGAAGGAGATGTCTCTTTGTGAAGCGGGGACATCGCTCATTGAAATGATCCTGGTGGTGCTACTTCTATCGATAACGATCCTTTCTTTGCTGAAGCTCTTTGGTGATCTTAGCCTTGTGAGCGTTGGTCCAGATTACCGGATGACGGGAAATCAGCTGGCTCAGGAACTGATGGAGGAAGTGAAAAGCCGGCGTTTTGATGAAAAGGGAGCCAAAACAGCGGATGGGAATTGGAGTACGACGTTAGGGCCTGATCCTGGGGAATCCACGAGCGGGACTCGGAGTACATTGGATGATGTGGACGATTATAACGGGTTCAGCGAAAGCTTGTCATCGCCCTACAGCGGTTTTAGCCGAAGCGTCAGCGTGAGTTATGTGAATGCGGGGGATCTCAACACGCCTCTTACGATTCCGCAAAATGTTCCGAACAATTGGACGCCTGAATATAAACGCGTGGTCGTCACGGTAACGCAGGGCGGGGTTCAGAGAGCGCAGCTTGTGACAGTGGTTGGTTCGGCGAAATCCAGGAATACGATTTATTGAGGAAGGGTCGAAGAGGGGGATTGAGAAGGGAAGGGGCTGTGATGCCATATGAAGGTGCGTAAAACTTTTAAAGGCAGCCTGAGACAACAGGGTTTTACGCTCGTAGAAGTCGTAGTATCGATGACCATCCTCGGAGCGATTCTGTTGAGCGTGAGTATGCTTACCAAGCCGGTAACTGATTTGTGGGTGATCCAGTCTTTCCGGGACGGGGCACAGAACGAAACCCGTCTCGCGTTATTGCGAATCATTCGTGAGGTGAGTCAGGTGAAAGATTCAAAAAGCGTTTACATCGCGCAAGGATCACAGATCAAATTTACCACCACTCAAAATGTGTCGGTCACTTTCAGCTTGAGCGGGACCAATTTGATGCGCAATAGCCAGGTTTTAGCGGCCAATATCGATCAGTTCCAGTTGAGTTACTGGGGCAATACCCATCAAACCATCGCGGCGCCTGCGGTGAATCCCCAGGATACGGATATTTACCGCGTCGGCGTTTTGATGCATGCCAATGCGAATGGACGCGCCGCGACTTTACGTTCTCAGATCCGTCCGCGGAATCTTTATGGGTGAAATTTTATGAATACAAAAATAGAAAAAATCAAAAAAGTGAAAAGTTCAATGTTCCGAAACGCTCCGCCGGGCTTTGGTCTGATTGCCGTCATTTTTTCAATGCTCGCATTGAGTGCCATGGGACTTGGAATGAGTTCGATGATCTCCAACAATGCGTCAACATCCGTAGCGGATGTGGAGGGGCAGCAGACTTTCTATGTCGCCGAAGGCGGCCTCAATTATACACTGACACATGAATTCATGGTCGACATGGATTACAGCAATAATACCTCCCCGACCGGAGCTCCCTATGGAGGGACCCCGATCACTTTGGGAAACGGACAATTTTGGATTCAGTATGCCAATCAGACCAAGACTTCGGCGGATATTACTATTACCGCCAAGGTCAATAACAGCGTCAGGGTGGTGAAGCAGTCGATTGCCATGGCGATCCCGCTGAATTATCCGGTCTATAGCGGCGGGAATATTTCTTTTAGCGGAAACCAAATGGCCTGGTTTTTGCCAAGCGGCATTTTGTATGGCGATGTGGCGGCCGCCGGAACGATTAATCTTGCGGGGCAATTTATTGTGATTGGAAAACAGACACCGAATACGAATGTATTGCTCCCGGCGGTGAATGTTCAGGGGCTGGCGAATGAGATTACAACGACAACCCAGCAGGGAAATTTGACCGTGCCCGCGGGTTTATTTAACCAGAAGGTTCATGTGACCGGGAATGTGACGATTCAGGATGGGGCCATTATCAACGGGCACATTATCAGTGATGGCAATATCACTCTTTCCGGGAACGTGCTGGTAACCGGGACGCTCGCCGCTCAAGGAAATATTAATGGCAGTTTAGCTCAGAATTCAGCCTTTCTTGCCCAAAAGGGACCCAATCAGGATGTCATTCCGGCGCTGATGGCCGGAGGGACGCTGACCCTGAATGCGGCAGGTCTGGGCACGATTATCAGCGGCATGGTGATCACAGGGGGAAGCGCGTCGATTACGGCCAATCTCAATCCGACCGATTTTTGGGGGCAGGCAATTATTCTATCTGGCGGCGTTATGAGCGCCGGGGATTTTACGATCTACAACCAGCGCGGATTTATCCTTGTGAATGGAGACTCGAAGCTTGTGAATTCCCTGGCGCAGGGAGGAAATCTCAACTTGAAAAACTGGCAGGAAAATTAAAATGCGAAACCATCGGGGCTATACGCTGATCGAGGCTGTTTTTGCCATAGTGCTGACAGGGCTTTTGGCTGCGATTGCCTTGCCGCAAATCGTGGGAGCGATTCAAAATTTAAAATTAAATTCGGCAGCACGCAAGATCCTCTCGGATATCCGCTATGCCCGGGAACTGGCCCTGAGCCGTCACGGCACTTATGGGATTGAAGTCGATCCTGCCAATAATTTGTACAAGATTTTTTCGATTTCGGGATCAACCAAAACAGTGCTCACGGATCCTATGAGCCAGAAATCCATGATTGTGAACTTTAGCACGCTGCCGGAATACAGCGGGGTCACCATTGGTACCGTCAGCCTCTGTGAAGTGGGCGGCTGCCCCGCCAAGGATTTGCGCTTTGATTCCTTTGGGACTCCGTTTGATTCCAGCGGGACGGTCATGGCGTCGTCTGCCACCATCCCGTTATCGGCGAATGGTGTGACAAAAACCATCACAATTCACCAAGAGACGGCTTTTAGCGAAGTTGTTTAACATCCGCAAATGCGGGGTAAACGAGACAAACATGCGCGAAGAACCCAAAAAGAAAAATGAACCGGCGCCGCCGCCCGGGAGAGCTTCCATAAAACCCTTGATTGATGTGGCCAAGTGCGTCATTGATCCGGTGATCCTCAAGCTCATTCCCAAAGACCTGGCGGCCAAATATTCCCTGATTCCTCTTTATCAGAATGCGCAGGTTTTATTTGTGGCGATGGCGGATCCCAAAGACATTAAAGCGATTGATGAAATCCGGCATCGGACGCAGCTTCATGCGATTATTCCGCTTTTCGCCCCCAAAGAGGATATTCTTTCCGCGATTGACCACCACTATGGCCTGCAGGAAAGAGTCCAGGACATTCTGAGGGAGGTTCAAAAAGAAAAACTCGAAGAGGGTGAAGATCCAAACTCTCAGGAAAAAGCGCAAGACCTGCAAGCCATGGCCGCACAGGCTCCAGTCATTAAATTGGTGAATCATTTGCTGCTGCAGGCGGTGCATGAAAAAGCGAGCGACATCCATATGGAGCCCGATGAAAAAGTACTGCGTGTCCGTTATCGCATTGATGGCATTCTGAGAGAGAACTTCGTTTTTGAGAAAGAGCTGGAAAGCGCGATTATCGCCCGAATTAAAATTTCTTCAGGCCTCGATATTGCCGAAAAGCGTAAACCGCAGGATGGGCGCATGCGCTTCCGCCTTGAAAGCCGGCAGATCGACGTGCGCGTTTCTTCCCTGCCCACCATTTATGGCGAGAACATAGTCCTTCGTCTTCTCGACAAGTCTTCCGTCAAAAAAGATCTTAAAAGTCTTGGCATGGATTCTGCAATTCTTGAACCCTTTGAAAAATTAATTCAGACGCCCTATGGGATTATGCTGGTGACAGGGCCGACCGGCAGCGGGAAATCCACCACCCTTTACGCGGCATTAAATACGGTGAATGAAATTGACAAAAATATTGTCACCGTGGAGGATCCCGTCGAATACGACCTGGAGCTGATCCGCCAAACGCAGGTGAATGCCAAGGTGGGGTTGACTTTTGCCGCAGGACTGAGAAGTATCCTGCGCCAGGACCCCGACATCATTATGGTGGGAGAAATCCGCGATCCGGAAACGGCGGAGATTGCGGTGCAAGCCGCTTTGACCGGGCATCTTGTTTTTTCCACTCTGCATACCAATGATGCTTGCGGCGCTGTGGTGCGGTTGACCGACATGGGCATTCAGCCGTTTTTGATTGCCAGCTCCGTGGTGGGTGTTTTGGCGCAGCGGCTTGTGCGCAAGCTTTGCACACATTGCAAAGAGCCTTTTGTGCCGCCAGCGGTACTGCTCAACGAGTTAAACCTTGACGATCAAAACGCGCATTTTTTCATGGGCCGGGGATGTAAAGAATGCCGTAATCTGGGCTACTCCGGACGGACAGCCATTTACGAATTGCTGATCATCACGCCGGAGATCCGTGATCTCATTACGGCACGCGCGGCGCAAAGTGATATTCTTCGTATCGCTCTTCAGCAAGGCATGAAATTGCTGCGGCACGCGGGACTTGAAAAAGCCAAGGCCGGGCTGACATCGCTTCAGGAAGTGATTAAGGCAACTACCTAAGAAAATGGGGAATTGGGGACTGGTCCGCTTTTGGACCTGTCCCCAATTCTGAAGAACGTTTTAAATTCAAATGTCATGAGGTCCAGTGGCCCAATTTCATTATATCATTCAGGATCAGGAAGGCAAAAAACTCGAAGGGATCCTTGAAGCCGTATCTGAGGGGAATGCCCATCATTTTTTGGTTGAGCGCCATTACGTTGTCCTTGAGCTCAAACCGTACCGCCAAAAGAAAACTTTGCAGGATTTCTTTGATAGTCACACCAAGATGAATCCCGCGGGCTTCATTTTTTTTGTCCGCCAGCTGGCGACGCTTCTAAAAGCCGGGGTTCCAATGTTGACGGCGCTTTTGACGCTGCGCGACGGCATTAAAGACCCGCTGTTGAAACAAGCCGTGAATGAGATGTATCTCGACATTGAGAAGGGGTGCGGTTTTTCAGAATCCGCAGGGCGGCATCCGCAGGTTTTTAATTATCTTTTCATTGCCACGGTTCGCTCAGGAGAAGCCATCGGAGAACTCGACACCGTGCTTTTAAGACTCGCAGAAATTCTTGAGAGGGACTACCAGACATCCTCGAAAATTAAATCCGCGATGCGCTATCCCATTCTGGCATTCTCGGTCATGTGCGCTGCTTTTTTAGCGACGACCCTCTTTATTATTCCCCGTTTTAAAACTTTATTTTCAAGTTTTGGCGGCCAGATGCCGCTGCCGACCCGTATTCTTTTAAACGCCAGCGAGGTGGTGACTCATTTTTGGTATATAGTCCTGCTGATTTTGACAGGGTTGTTTTTTCTATTTCGCCGCCACTACCGGACCAATGCAGGGCGCCTTTTTTGGGACGGGCTCGTGCTAAGAAGCTGGCTGATCGGACCCTTTATTTCTCACGCGCTTTTTTCGCGTTTTGCCCGCATGCTGGGGATGATGCTGAAAAGCGGCGTCAATATCCTTCAGGCTCTCGAACTGATCGCGGAAATTGTCGGCAATGAAATCGTACGGCAGGCCATTTTGCGCGTGCGTGAAAAAGTGAGCCAGGGCAGCAGCATGGGGGATCAAATGGCGAATGAGAAAATTTTTTCGCCGCTCATTGTCCAAATTGTGCGCGTGGGAGAAGAATCTGGAAAAATGGATGAGCTGTTGCTTCAAATCTCCGGTTATTATGACTCGGAGCTGGATATCATGGCGAAGAATATCGAGTCCTTGATTGAACCTTTTTTTATTCTCATGCTGGGTGTTTTAGTGATGGTTCTCGCTCTCGGTATTTTTCTGCCCATGTGGAATATTTATGACGTTATGCTTAAAGCGAACTGATGTGTGCTACAATAAAAACAGAATAAATAAGCTTTAAGGAGACACTAAACATGAATAGTATCCGAAAGATAATGAAATGCCAGCGTGGTTTCACGCTAATCGAAGTAGTCATTGTCATGGTGATTCTTGGTATTCTTGCGGTTGTGGCCATTCCGAAGTTTGTGGATTTGACTAGCAATGCCAAGATCGCATCGGCCCAGGCAACTTTGGGTGCGATTCGTTCGGTCCTAGCCGTTGAATATGCGAAAAATGCGGCCAATGGCAGTGCGGCATTTCCGGCTGCACTGACAGCCGCGAATTTCGCCAATAACCAGGCTCCCAAAAATAGCCTGACTGGGAAATCGGGTGTTGCTGCGGTTGCGGCTGCTCCTACGGGCACTGCCACGGATGCGACGAATGGGTTTTGGTACATCGTTGCGACCGGTGTCTCCGGCGCCTACTCCGACGGCACCGTTGATACGAGTGCTTGGTAATCGAGCGTAGATATTTTTAAAAAAGGGGACAAACACTGTATTTCGTGTCTGTCCCCTTTTTACGTGAAAAGTAGCCCACCCGCTTTTTTTATTCTAAACAAATGATATAACCACTTTAAATTAAATAAGTTATGGTGTTATCAAAGGCATCTATGGATGCTAATGCTAGTTTTAATAATATAAAATTTTATAGTGATAACAACTGAATGTGCTTATGTGTTATAATTACATCAGAGCTTAATCAAGCTTAAGGAGGCAATAAATGAATAGTATTCGAAAAATAATGAAGTGTCAGAAAGGTTTTACGCTGATTGAAGTGGTCATCGTCATGGTGATTCTTGGTATTCTCGCGGTTGTGGCCATTCCGAAGTTTGTAGATTTGACCAGCAATGCCAAGATCGCATCGGCCCAGGCAACTTTGGGTGCGATTCGTTCCGTCCTGGCCGTTGAATACGCGAAAAATGCGGCCAATGGCAATGCAGCATTTCCGGCTGCACTAACAGCTGCAAATTTTGCTAACAATCAAGTTCCAAAAAATAGTCTGACTGGAAAATCGGGCGTTGGTACGGTTGCGGCTGCTCCCACGGGTACTGCGACGGATACGACGAATGGATTTTGGTACATCGTCGCGACGGGTGTCTCCGGCGCCTACTCCGACGGCACTGTTGATACAAGCGCGTGGTAATCGATTAATTTCTACGCGCATTCTGAATTTTAAAACCGGGGAATACGCTTTGCGGCGTTTCCCCGGTTTTTTTTGAGAGGGCACCCGGAATTGGGGACAGGTCCAAAAGCGGACCTGTCCCCAATTCATGACGGAGAATTATTATGGCAATGAATTTTAAAATAAGCGGGAATGGCCGGCGTTTTTTTGGTATTCCTTTGCTGCCCATGGGAGGCCGAAGCCTTAAAGCCATCAAAGAAATTTTTTTACGGCAGAACCGCACACGCGGCTCCTGGGTTTTGGGACTTGATCAGGGCACGGGGGCCTTGCGTTACGTTATTTGGGATAAAAAGAGCGGCCGTGTTGTGCAGTTTGGCCGTTTTGAATTGGGGCATCCGGATTCTTCCGGGGGTAAATCCGGTGCGGATGTCCCGTCTCTTTTACGAGACATTGCGCGGTTGATTCCTAAAAACCGTTTGAGCGCGATCCATCTCAATTTGCAAGGCAATGCTTTGACACTTGGCAGTCTGGAAATTGCGACGGGCGGGAAGCCTCTTCAGCCCAATATGATCCGGCATGCTTTAAGTTCTCATTTTTCGATCCCGATTGAGGGAATCAATACCATTTTCCGTGAAGTGGGACAAATCACGGAGCCTGGGAAAACAGGGGAAGCATTTGCTAAGACTATTTTAAGCTATGCCGCTTGTCACAAGCAGATTACCAGCCAGCTGGTACGAACCATCCAGGATCTTTTTGGATTGGTTCCGGACATTACGACGCAAGGGTACGCTCAGGAAGCCCTTTTGCCCTTTTTGAAACTTGAGTGCGGCGGGACTGAAGATGTGCTGGCGGTCATTAATGGGGGGCGCAGTATTACAAGTATTTCCATTTTCAGAAATGGAAGATTACTTTTTGAGCGGGAAATTCCTTTGGCAGGCCAGGACATCACGCGGTCTGTTTTTATCACCTATCTGCAAGGGCAGACGCTGCGCAGTGCCGAAGATTTAAAAATTGCCGAACAGTTAAAAAAGCAAAGTGCCATTCCGCTTGAACGCTACACCGGGCAGGAAGATTTGATACAACCGGCCGCTCCGGACTCAGCTTCCGAAGCGCAAAGCGTCCCGGGACCTCCGGATCATGAGCGGCTCTTTCAAGCCATCCGGGGCGTGTTAACCGCCTGGGTACAGGATATCCGGCTCTCCTTTGCATATTTTAATGAGCACTATGACAGCAAAATCAAAATCGAAAAGGTTTTTTTTACAGGCGGCATGGCGAATCATACGCATCTGGCAGAATATTTGAGCCGTGAACTCAATTTGCGTGTCTTGCGCATGGTTTGGCCGGCAGGACACACCGCGCAGGGGGAGGGTGAGGAAAACTCCCGGGCGTGGCAAGAAAATTTTCATGAGTACGCAACCGCCTTAGGCCTCGCGATGAAGCCTTCATTTCAGTTCAGCTTGACTCCGCATGAGTATCTCGCCGCGGATTGGGTTGAAATTGCCGAAGCCCTGCTGCGTGTTTTTTCAGTCGTGGGGCTCGCACTGCTTGTGATCAGTTTTTCTTTTCTTCAAATGCAGGAAAGTAATCTCCGGAAGCTTAAAGCGGTCGTGGAGGAACACCGGCACTTTTTATCCAAACTGGAAGGTCCTTATCAGGAAATGGTCCGCTGGGAAAGCTTTTTCGCGCGGTCAGACTACCCGCGTCCTTCCGCGGCCGATTTTCTCAAAACACTTAATCGGATTTCCCCCCCCAACCTTGTGCTGGTCAGCACGTCTTATTCCCGGGAAGCCGGAGAAATTTTACTAGAGGGCTTTATCTACGGAGATCCCAGGCAGAGGGCCATTACGCTGGCCGATTTTTCAAAAATTTTTAAAAAAAATCCGCAGTTCAAAAATGTCGAAGTCCCCCTATGGGAACCTGCCGCTTCCGGTGCCGACAAAGGGCATTTCCGTCTTGTGGCGCAATATAGACAACAGGAGGCTCCTAAGTCATGATGACCCCCGCGCTTAAAGAACTCATCACCAAAACGGGGTTGGCCGGTGGTGTTTTCTTCGTAGCCATTTTTGTCATTGTGCTGCCGAAGTTTATGATGGCGCGCAGACTTTCGATGGAAGTTCAAAAAACGTTTCAGGAGAACCGAAAGATTCAGACACTGATTTTAACGGTTAAAAATTCAGGCGACCGTCTTGAAGTCATCCAGAAGAAACTGGAACAATATAAGAAAAGAGCTCTGCGGCAGGAGGATTTGACGGAAATGCTGGATACCATTGGTTCCCAAGCTCAAGGGATGCGGTTGAATGTTCTTTCCCTGCAGGCTTTGGACGAGCCCCGGCGAATTCCAGGGGAAGTTTTTATGGATGGCGGCTTTGAGATCCAACAATTACGCATTGCCTTGAAAGCCGAGGGAGAGTATTCTGATCTGCGTCGCTATTTTGACAAGCTTGAAGAACTGCCTTATGAAGTGCGGATTCAGACGATTTTATTGAAAAATACTTCAGCTGGGGCGATGGAGAAAAACAAGGAACCGATTCTTTCGATGGAGGTGACGCTGGGCGTCCTGATGCGTTTTCAAAAATCCAAAGCCCTGGAGGGAGGATCTTTATGAGCGGGAAGCCTGGCGAATCATCGAGTCAAGGAACGAGTGAAGAAGCATTGCCGCGATTTCTGGAGTCCAAGCCCGTGAAAAAAGCGGGATTAGAGAATCCGGGCACTGGAAAAAAAATTATATTGGCGGTACTTCTCTTAATGCTGGTCTGGATGACTCTCCAGATGTTCCTTTTTTCAAAAAAAATCAA
>OBEQ010252670.1_pt1 | contig 12642 bp, 11 predicted proteins | sample 1670901 | NCBI WGS metagenome assembly OBEQ01 (sample SAMEA104232315, study PRJEB22302) | groundwater metagenome | biome: forest; feature: aquifer; material: groundwater | place: USA | collected 2011-08-07 | depth 5.4 m
CCGCGCCCGCGCCGGAGACACAGGGGCGGCCCATGCCGCGCGCCACCCCCGCCGCATGGCTGGTCATGCCGCCACGGCTGGTCAGAATGCCCGCCGCCACATGCATGCCGTGAATGTCTTCTGGACTGGTTTCCGTCCGTACAAGAATTACCGATTGGCCAAGAGCCGCGCGGCTCTCGGCCTTTTCCGGGGTAAACACCACTTCGCCGGTGGCCGCCCCGGGCGATGCCGGCAGGCCTTTGGTCAGCACCTTGCGGGGTGCGGCAGGATCAAGGCTTGGATGCAGCAACTGATCGAGCGACGCCGGGTCAATACGCGCGACCGCCTCGCGCTGATCGATCAGGCCTTCGCGCGCCATATCCACGGCGATCTTCAGCGCCGCCTTGGTGGTGCGCTTGCCGGCGCGGGTTTGCAGCATCCACAGCTTGCCTTTTTCCACCGTGAATTCGATATCCTGCATGTCGCGGTAATGCGCTTCGAGACGATGGTAGATGTCGCACAGTTCGCCATACACCACGGGCATGGCCTCTTCCAGCGACGGCTTGACGTCAACGGCGCGTTCGCGGGCGGCTTTAGTCAGATATTGCGGGGTGCGAATGCCCGCCACCACATCCTCGCCCTGCGCATTGATCAGATATTCGCCGTAAAATTCATTATCGCCGGTGGATGGATTGCGGGTAAAGGCGACGCCGGTCGCGCTGTCCTCGCCCATATTGCCAAACACCATGGCCTGCACATTGACCGCCGTGCCCCATTCATCGGGAATGGCATGAATGCGGCGGTAGGTGCGCGCGCGCGCCGATTCCCACGAACCAAACACCGCGCCGATGGCGCCCCACAATTGCGCATGCACGTCCTGGGGAAACGGCGCGTCCAGTTCGCGCTGCACAATTTCCTTGTAGGTCTCAACCAGCTCGCGCCAGTCTTCCGCGCCCAGATCGGTATCCTGGGTTACGCCAAGCCCGCTTTTATGCTCGTCCAGCGCATCCTCGAACAGATAATGCTCGACCCCCAGCACCACATCGCAATACATCTGGATAAAGCGGCGGTAACTGTCATAGGCAAAACGCGCGTCACCGGATTCCGCCGCAAGCCCCGCCGTCGTTTCGTCATTCAACCCAAGGTTCAGAACCGTATCCATCATGCCCGGCATCGAGGCGCGCGCACCGGAACGGATGGACAGCAGCAGCGGGCTGGCCGCATCGCCAAAGCACCGTCCGACATGGGCCGCGACCTGCGCCAGCGCCGATTGCACCTGCGCTTCCAGCCCATCAGGATATTTATTCTGATTGGTGTAAAATGCGGTGCAGACTTCGGTGGTCAGCGTGAACCCCGGCGGCACCGGCAGCCCCAGGCTGCTCATTTCCGCCAGATTGGCCCCTTTGCCGCCGAGCAGATTGCGCAGCTTCGCCGCGCCCTCGGCCTTGCCCGCGCCAAATGTGTACACCCATTTTGCCGACGCTTCGGTATTTAAGGACATTGCCTAGCCTTTATTGGTACATGCATCTTCATGCTATCTTTGAGAAATCCGCCACAGTTTCCAATGTGCTGCGTATCTGGGACAATAGAAGCAGCCGGTTAACACGCAGTTCCGCGTCGTCCGCATTCACCGTAACCTTGTCAAAGAAGGCGTCCACGGGCGCGCGCAACCGCGCCATCGCGGTCATGGCGGCGGTGAAATCCTCACGCTTTACCGCGTCATCGGCTTCTGCCGCCACTTCGGAAATCCGGTCGAACAGGGTGCGCTCCTCATCCTGCCGGAACCCGGCCGGGTCCGCGTGGCGGCTATAGATTTTGCCATCGCGCTTTTCCTCGATACGCAGAATATTCGCCGCCCGTTTATAGGCGGCCAGCAGATTGGCCCCATCATCAGATCGCACAAACACATCCAGCGCCCCGGCCCGCGCCACCAGCAGCACCAGATCATCCCGCCCGCCCAGCGCAAACACTGCGTCAATCAGATCATGACGCATGCCGCCTTCGCGCAAATGCACCTTCAGCCGGTCGGCGAAGAAGACAAGAAGCTCATCGGCCTGGTCGTCAAAAATAGGGGCGAGCGGCACCCGCAATTTATTTTCCAGAATCAGGCGGATCACGCCAAGCGCGGCGCGGCGCAAGGCAAACGGGTCCTTTGATCCGGTTGGCTTTTCGTTGATTTGCCAAAAACTGTTCAGCGTATCGATTTTGTCAGCCATCGCCACGGCTATGGACAGTGGCGCAGTGGGGCAGGCGTCCGATGGTCCGGCGGGCGAATAATGATCGCGGATGGGGGCCGCAACCTCTGCCCGTTCGCCATCGGCCAGCGCATAATAGCGGCCCATAATGCCCTGCAATTCGGGAAATTCGCCTACCATCTGCGTGACCAGATCGCACTTGGCCAGCATCGCCGCGCGCCCGGCCATTTTTATATCCGTACCGGGAATAAATTCCGCCAGCTTTTCAGCCAACTTTATGTTCCGTCCCACCTTTTCATAAACACTGCCAAGCTTGGCGTGAAACACCATGTCTTTCAGCCCATCAAAACGGCTGTCCAGCGTTTCCTTGCCATCCTGATCCCAGAAAAATTTGGCGTCCGAAAGCCGCGCCGCCAGTACGCGCTGATTACCCTCAGTAATCATCTTGCCGCCATCCGCCGCCAGCAGATTAGCGACGACAATAAAGCGCGGAGAAAATTTTCCTGTTTCGGCGTCGCGCAGGGAAAAATATTTCTGATGGGTGCGCATGGCGGTGCGCAGAACTTCCGGCGGCACCTCCAGAAACGCCTCATCAAATTTTCCCAGCAATGCGGTGGGCCATTCATTCAAGCCCGCCACCTCATCCAGCAACGCATCATCAGGAATCAGTTCCAGCCCTTGGGCCACCGCCAGCGCCGTGGCCTGTTGCAGAATGCGCGCCTTGCGTTCAACGGGGTCAAGACACACAAACGCCTTTTCCAGCGCCGCTGAATATTCCTCAAAAATCCGTACACGAATGACATTCGGCGCCATGAAGCGATGGCCTCGCGTCACATCTCCCGCCTTCACGCCGTCAATTTCAAACGTCAATGGCGCGCCATCTAAACAGCATAAAATCGAATGCAGGGGCCGCACCCAGCGCAGGCCGCCGACGCCCCAGCGCATGCTTTTGGGCCACGGAAATTCGCGCACGGTTTTCAGAATAATTTCAGAAATCACCACCTGGGCGGGACTGCCTTTTTGTTCGATGACGGCAAAATAAAACTCCGCCTTACCCGCCGCGCGTATTTCCAACTGATCCAGTGTGAGACCGGTTGAGCTTAAAAATCCGCTGATCGCGGCTTCGGGCGCGCCTACGCGCGGCCCCTTGCGTTCTTCTTTGCGCGTCGGCTGCACGGTAGGAATGCCTGAGGCGACAAAACACAAACGGCGTGGCGTCACAAAAACCTTCACCCCGTCAAACGGCAATCCGGCGGCGGTCAGTCCCTCCGTAATGAGACGCTGCAAATCCTGGGCCGCGCACGCCTGCATGCGGGCGGGAATTTCTTCGGAAAATAATTCGAGTAAAAGCTCCGCCACGGCTATTCCCCCGCCTCGCCCTGGCTTTTCAGCCAGGCGGCAGCACACCCTTTTGACAAAGCGCGCACCCGGCCAATATAGGCGGCGCGTTCGGTCACGCTCACCACGCCGCGCGCATCCAGCAGATTGAACATGTGGCTGGTTTTCAGCATCTGGTCATAGGCCGGCAGCGTTAAATCGCGGGCCAGCAGCGCCGCGCATTCCTTTTCGGCATCGGCAAAGTGGCACAGCAGAATTTCCGTGTCCGCATGTTCAAAATTATAGGCGGAAAATTCCCGCTCCGCCTGATGGAACACATCGCCATATTTGACGCCATGCCCGTTAAAGTCCAGCTCATAGACACTGTCCTTACCCTGAACATATTGCGCCAGGCGTTCCAGCCCATAGGTCAGCTCGCCCGACACCGGCCTGCAATCATAGCCGCCGACCTGCTGGAAATAGGTGAACTGGCTGACTTCCATCCCATCGCACCACACTTCCCAGCCCAGACCCCATGCACCCAGCGTCGGGTTTTCCCAGTCATCCTCGACAAAGCGGATATCGTGCAGGCCCGGGTCAATGCCGATGGCGTACAGGCTTTGCAGATAGAGTTCCTGAATTTCCAGCGGCGAGGGCTTCAGGATCACCTGAAACTGATAATAATGCTGCAACCGGTTGGGATTTTCGCCATAGCGGCCATCCTTGGGGCGGCGCGAGGGCTGCACATAGGCGGCCTTCCAGGGCTGTGATCCCAGCGCGCGCAACGTCGTCGCCGGGTGCGAGGTGCCCGCCCCCACTTCCATGTCATAGGGTTGCAGAATGACGCAGCCCTGATCGCCCCAATAGCGTTGCAGGGTGAGAATAATTTCCTGAAACGACAATGCAGGGCCGTGAGCGCTTTTCGGGGATGAAGACATACAGGGTTCCGAGGTGGTGAGGACAGACTTTTTCTTTCTGACGGAAATAGACCCCTCTCGCTGACCCCCTCCCCAACCCTCCCCCTTTCAGGGGGAGGGAGAAGTTCCGCCTCCCTGTCCCTCCCCTTGCAAAGGGGAGGGACAGGGAGGGGATCAGTTGCAGGCAAGAAGTCGAATTGCGCATCGGGCTGATCAAAAAACATTTCATTACTGCGGCGCAACCTAATACATTTGGTGTGCCTTTACTATTTTTGATTGTCTCCAAAATCAAGCGCCGCCGCATGGCGCAGCACCTGCTCGGCCGCATCTGTGTATTTGCTGCCCGCCTCGTGCAAAACCAGCCCCGGCAACAGGCTTAACGGGCCGTCATTTCCCTTATAGGCCCGCACAATGAAGCGTTTGGCGGCTTTGCCATTACCGGGCCATAGGGGGAAAATCTCGCATCCTCCGGCCCGGCCCTTCAAAGCCGCCAGAACATCGTCCAGCCGGTCGGCCCGATGGATCATCGTGATGCACCCGGCAGGCCGCACCATGGTTGTAGCGAATTTTATCCAGTCCCGCAGGCCAACCGCGCTTTCCTGGTGGGCGCTGACCCGGCCCTGATGCGGTGACGGGCTGCCTGCACCTTGCCCCAGAAATGGGGGGTTCATAAACACATGATGATAGCTGTTGGCGGTAATCCGGTAGGGCGGGCTAGCAATCGAGCCGCAATAGACCTCAATCGCATCGGCCAACCCGTTTCTTTCCGCATTCTGCCGCGCCAGACCGGCCAGCATCGGGTCTATCTCCAGCGCATCCACAGACACGCCGGGCACCCGCCGGGCCAGGCACAGGCTCGCTGTTCCAACCCCAGCGCCCCCTTCCAGCGTCAATTCCCCTGGCCTGGCCGGAATAGCGGCAGCCAGCATGACCGCATCAATCCCCGCCCTGTGCCCCGTGGCAGGCTGCAATATCTGCAAGCGCCCGCCCAACAGCCCATCATCGGTTATTTCGCCATCTGTCTGGCCGGTCACGTGCCTGCTCCCTGATAATCCCTTTTATCTACATAAACTTATTTCGCAACGGCTTCTATACCCAGCCAAATTCTGTTAAGTTCATAAAAGTTCCAGCCCCTGTTGTAGGAGAAGTTTCTTGGGCGTTGTAGTTCCATTTGGCAGTGAAGATGCGGACGGTGACGGGGCGTTTATCGCTCTGCGGGATCTGGTCGCGGATGAAATGGCGCGAACCAATGAATTCATTCTCAACCGGATGCAAAGCCATGTCCGGATGATCCCCGATCTGGCAGGTCATTTGATCAAATCCGGCGGCAAACGGTTGCGGCCCATGCTGACCCTTGCGGCCATCCGCATGTGCGGCTATCGCGGCGAAGACAATGTGCGGCTGGCCGCCAGCGTGGAATTTCTGCATACCGCCACCCTGCTGCATGATGATGTGGTGGATGAAAGCGGCCTGCGCCGGGGGCTTTCCACCGCCAACGCCATCTGGGGCAATCAGGCCAGCGTTCTGGTCGGGGACTTCCTGCTTAGCCGCGCTTTTCAACTGATGGTCGAGATCGGTTCGTTGCGTATCCTGGAAATTCTGTCCAATGCGGCCGGGGTCATCGTTGAGGGCGAGGTTCTGCAACTGGAACGCGCCAGTGACATTGCCACCACCGAAGATACCTATTTGCGCATTATCACAGCCAAAACCGCGACCCTGTTCGCCGCCGCCTGCCAGACCGCAGCCGTGATCGCCAACCGGCCAGCGGACGAGGAAGAAGCGCTTGAATCCTACGGTAAGAATCTGGGCATTGCGTTTCAACTTGTGGATGACGCGCTGGATTATTCCGCCAGGCAGGCCAGCTTTGGCAAAACCGTCGGCGATGATTTCCGCGAAGGTAAAATCACTCTGCCCGTAGTTTTGTCATTCCGGCGCGGCAATGACATTGAACGCGCTTTCTGGCGCCGCGTCATGGAAGACGGCCAGCAAAATGCCGATGATCTGGCTATGGCCGTCCAATTGATGAGCCGCCACGGTGCGTTAAGCGATACGATCGAGCGCGCCCGCCACTATGGCGACATGGCCCGTGACGCCCTGGCGATTTTCCCGGAATCAGCAGAAAAAACCTGTCTTTCGGGAATTGTCGATTTTTGCGTCAGTCGCGCCCACTGAGCTGACAGTTCCAGGAGCTAGGCCACCTTCGCTTTGCTCCGGCTTCGTGAGCCGCATCCTTCGGCCTAGCGGTCCGGAAGGCGCTTCCTCCTTCGCTCGCTGCGCGAGCTACGAAGGAAGGCTTCGCCATCCGAAGCCCGTAAGGGCAAAGGATGGTCGGCCCTAGTGGACGGGTTCAGAACCCGAGACGATTTACGGCTATTCGTTTTATCCATGCCATACAATAGGTTGATAAAAAGAGCCGCCTGATTGAGCGGGCGGCTCGGGAACTTTTGTGGTTCAGTCTCTGCAGTCAGTATTCACTCGCCAGCATGATGGTCAGCACACGGGTGGTGATGCTTGGATCGGCGGGGTTTTCGGAACCGAAGTTCAGACTGTGATCGTAATAGTCGATCTTCCAGAAGAAATCCTGGCCGCCGATCACCACCTTGCCGAAGTCATGCTCGCCATATGGGTCGTTGTTCTCCCCGAAGTTGCCGAAGGATTGGACAGCGGCGAATAATCTGGCGCGGGTTGCCTCCGGTAATTCGTTCACGCCGCTGGTGGTCATCACTTTGCCGCCTGTGAAAGTTTGACGGAGCCGGTCATTGAGCGCGGCGATGATCTTGGCGTCGTTTTCGCGTGTTTGCATGGTGTTTTGCCTCGTTCATGGGGGTTAAACCCTCCATCCGGTAACAGCCTGGCAGCGACAATCAAGGCTGTTTTATCAATCAAAACAATTGCTTGACCTTTCGGGTCCTTCCCGAGGCGCACCTATACGGGGACGCTTGGCGCGGCGTTTCGCCAGCGCCAGTTCAAAAAAGTCCATTTCGTTTCGTTTTTTCAAACCCGGAGAACCCCATGAAAGTCGAGCTTTTCGATGTCGCTAAACTTGTGCCCTACGCCCGCAACCCGAGGATTACCGCGCATGCGGTGGACAAGGTGGCGGCCTCGATCAAGGAGTTCGGCTTCCGCCAGCCCATCGTGGCGGATTGCGAAATGGTCATCATCGCCGGGCATGTGCGCTACCAGGCGGCGCAAAAACTTGGCTTGAAGAAAGTCCCGGTGCATGTGGCCGAGGGGCTGACGCCCGAGCAGGTGAAAGCCTACCGCATCGCCGACAACCGCACCGGCGAAGACGCGCAGTGGGACAATGAAATGCTCGCCCTTGAACTTGAGGATCTGGACAAGCTCAGCTTCGATAAAGCGGTGCTGGGGTTTGATCCGGCGGAACTGGAGCAGTTTCGGAAAAGCCTGGAGAGCCTACTCACCGACGGCATTGAAGACGGTGAAGAACAGCCCATCGAGGAAGCCGACACCCGCGCCACCATCGGCCCCTACAGTTTCGAGATTCCCCGCGCGGAATATCTCAGCTGGATTGAAGACATCAAACAGCATGCCGGTTTCGACAAGGAAGCCGTCGTGTACGAAATCAAGAGAAGGCTCGACCTATGCAACTGACCGGCATTGAGCGTCTGAACCCGTCCACCTATAACCCGCGCACCGCCGATCCGAGGCGGCTTGACCTGATCGAGCTGTCGCTGCGCAAGCTGGGTTTTCTGCTGCCCATCTACGCCACGCCCGATGGTGAAATCATCTCCGGCCACCAGCGGCACCATGTGGCGACGCGCATGGGGGTGCAGCAGCTGCCGGTGGAGTTCACCAGGGCGATGGATCTGGAGGAACGCAAGGGCGTCAACGTCGCCTTCAACCGCGCCACCAATGATCTGAGCCCCAAGGACACGCCGGAAAACATTACCGATGCGCTGGCACGGGTGGATGTGCAGGCGCTTGCGGCGGCAATCCCTGATAAAATACCGGATACGCCGGAGTTTTACCCGTGCCTGAAGGCGCAAATGATGCCGGTTGCGCCGTTACTCAAAGCCAATAAAGGCCGCTGGATCACCTATGCCGCCAGCATCTCCAAGACGCTGTACCTCAAGGGCGTGCTGATGCCGGTGGTGGCGGCCAGGGATTTGCGGGTGGTGAACGGCATTGGCCGCTTGCAGATGCAGGCGGAAGCCAAACGCGCCGAAATTGCTGTGGTGTTTGTTACCGATGCGGAAGCAAAGCTGGCCGACGCCATGTTGAACCTGCTGTCGATGGATTTTGACATCCATAATCGTTACCGCGATCTGCTGCGCTACAATTCCTTCCGGCGGCTCCGGCGCGTGCGCCAGGACCTGGGGCGGGGCTTTATCTTTACGGTGGCCGGGGGCAGCACATCGAAAGACTTTGACGTAACCGAGCCAAAGAACCGCGACAAGTGGATCAGTGAGCACGGCAAATCGGTGCTGGATTTCGGCGCGGGGCATTTGCATGAAACCCGGATGCTGCGCGCCATCGGCGTTCGGGTCACCCCGTTCGAGCCGTACCGGGTGAATGAAGCGGAGGAAATCGATAAGGCGGAAAGCCTGCGCGTGGTGGATGAATTCCTGGCCGATATTGGGGGGAAAATCCCCTACACTTCGGTGTTCATCTCCAGCGTGCTGAACAGCGTGCCGTTTGCGGAAGATCGCAAGCACATCATCTGTATCTGCGCGGCGCTGTGTTCCCCGCAAACCAAACTGTATGCGGCGGCCTCCAGCATCAACCACATCAATATCCGCCAGTTGAAGGGCTACAATTCCCTGAACGAGCGGCAATCGACGGGGCGCACGTTTCTGCTGGAGTATGAACCCGGCATTACGCTGGGCGACATGACCGACAGCCCGAAGGTGCAGAAGTACCATAGCCAGAACGAGTTCTATGGCCTGTTCAAGGAATTTTTCGAAATCGTCCAGGTCAGTGAAGAAAGCCAGAACGTGCAGGCGGTCTGCGCCAGGCCGAAACCGGTTGACGCGAAAAAACTCAACGCGGCGCTCGAGTTTGAGTTTGACCTGCCCTATCCTGATGGCAGCCGGATGGGGCGCGTGATCGAGGCGAAACGCGCCTTCTCCGGGCGGACAGGCATGGTGCTATGATCATATTGCTCGATCTTAATTTTACGCTGGTGGAAAACAGCGAAGATAAATACCGCCCGTTCACAAAACAGATCGAGGCGGAACAGTATCGCGGCTGGCTGGTGGAATTGATCCGGTCGCATCACGTCATCCTGATGACGGCGCGGCCCGCCATGCACAAACAGATAACACTCGCGAGCATACGCGCCAAAACCGCATGGTTGCCGCAGGAAGCGTATTTCAATGATTACGGCCTTGCGCCCCCGTTGGCGAAAGAACGCATGCTGACGGAGCATGTGCTGCCCAAACACGGCGGAGCAACATTCCTCGCCATCGAAAGCAACCCGAATACAAGCGCCATGTATGCGCGCCACGGCATACGATCAGTGAAGATCGAGCCTGGGGAAATTTGGGACGCCTTACCCGGGTAAGCATCATGCAACTTGTTTACAAAGTCGCCGTTATCGCACGGTTTTTGAACCTGACCGAGCGGCGCATCCAGCAGCTCGCCCGCGACGGCATCATTCCCAAACCTGAGAAAGGCAAATATGACCTGGTCGGATGCGTGCAGGGTTATACCGGTTATCTGCAAGCCCGCGCCTTCGGCAAGGAAACCGGCACGGCGGATATGTATGCCGAGCGCAGCAGGCTGGTGAAACTGCAAGCCGACAAGGCGCAAATGGAGCTTGATGTAATGCGCGCAAGGCTCGTTCCGGCGGATGAAGCCGAAGAGCTTTGGGCAAGCCTGCTGGCCACCTTTCGCACGCGCATGCTGGCCGTGCCAACCCGCGCGGCGCACCTGGCGCTTCATCTCAAGGAGTTTTACGCAATCGAACAGGGCCTGCGCGATCTGGTGTGCGACGCATTAACGGAACTCGCACGCTATGACCCAGAGCAACAGATCCGGCCAGCAGGCGCTGAAACGGGCCTTGCGGCACTTGAAGCCCCCGCCGAGGCTGAAAGTCAGCCAGTGGGCGGATGAATATCGTTACCTGAGCAGCGAGGCCAGCGCCGAACCCGGCAAATGGCACACGGACCGCGCCCCGTATCAACGCGAAATGATGGATGCGCTGAACGGCCCGCGCGCGGAGATGGTGGTCATCATGTCCTCGGCCCAGGTGGGCAAGACAGAGATCATCAATAATATCATCGGCTACAATGTCCATCTCGACCCGTCGCCGATCCTGCTTGTGCAGCCGACGCTGGAAATGGCGGAAGCCTGGAGCAAAGACCGGCTCGCGCCAATGCTGCGCGATACCCATGTGCTGAAAGGACTGCTGAAAGACCCGCGCACGCGCGATAGCGGCAACACGCTGCTGCACAAACGCTTCCCCGGCGGCCACATCACCATGGCGGGCGCGAATTCACCGGCGTCGCTGGCAAGCCGCCCGATCCGGCTGGTGCTGTGTGACGAAGTGGATCGCTATCCCGTATCGGCGGGCACGGAAGGCGATCCGGTGAGCCTGGCGAAGAAGCGCACCACGACGTTTTGGAACCGCAAGATTTTGCTGACCTCCACCCCCACCATCAAGGGGGCCAGCCGCATTGAAGCGGCGTTCGAGCAAAGCGATCAGCGCCGCTTTTATGTGCCGTGCCCGCAGTGCTTTGAGCCGCAGACGCTGAAATGGCGGAACGTCAAATGGGAGCAGGACGATAGCAAAGACGACGGCGGCAAACATATGCCGGAAACGGCGGTCTATGTCTGCGAGCATCATGGCTGCGTCATTACCGACGCGGACAAAACCGCCATGCTGATGCGGGGCGTTTGGATTGCCGAAGCCCCGTTTAACGGCGTGATTGGCTTTCATGTGAACGAGCTGTACAGCCCCTGGGTGACCTTCGCGCAGATGGTGGGCGAGTTTCTGAAGGCCAGGAAGCTGCCGGAAACCCTCAAGACCTGGGTGAACACCTCGCTCGGGGAAAGCTGGGAGGAAAGCGGCGAGAGCATTGAGGCGGATGTGTTGCTTCAACGCAAGGAAAGTTGGGGCGCGGATGCGCCCGAGCCGGTGGTGCTGGTCACCGCCGGGGTGGATGTGCAGGGCGACCGGCTGGAAGTGGAAGTCAAAGGCTGGGGCCTGGGTGAAGAATGCTGGTCGCTGGATTACCGCGTCATTTACGGCGATCCGGCGCAGGGCATGGTGTGGCGGGAACTGGATGCGTATCTGCTGCAACCGATCCGCAGCAAGCTTGGCGTCTTTCTCAATATCGCCTGCGTGTGCGTGGATTCCGGCGGCCACCATACCCAGGCGGTGTATGAGTTTTGCGGGCCACGCGCGGTGCGCGGCGTGTTCGCCATCAAGGGCGTCAGCCAAACGGCAAAGCCGCTGCTGGGACGGCCGGGCAAGAACAACCGTTACAGACTGCGGCTCTATCCGATCGGCACCGATACGGCGAAAGAAGTGATCTATAGCCGCCTGCGGTTGAGCGAGCCTGGGGCGGGATATTTACATTTTCCGCTGGAGCGTGACCGCGAATATTTTTTGCAGCTTACGGCGGAAAAGCAGGTCACGCGCTTTGCCAAGGGTGTCTCAAAACGGGAATGGATCAAAACCCGCGCCCGCAACGAAGTGCTGGACTGCACGGTGTATGCGCTGGCGGCGTTCAAGCTCCTCAATCCCGATCTGGCGAAGCTGGCCGGGGATTTGGAACGCGCGCCGCGCATTAAACCGGAGCGCACGGATCAGGAAACCAAGAACCTGCAAGACCAGGCGTGGATACCACGCATGGACAATTGGCTGGCGAGGTAAGCATGGCGTTTACACAAACCCAACTGGACGCGCTGGAGGCCGCGATTGCTTCGGGCACGCTCGAGGTGCGCACCGGCGACAAGTCGGTGCGTTACCACTCGCTCGACGAGATGATCAAGCTGCGCGACGTAATCCGCAATCAGCTGAACGCCGACGCGCAAACCAGGACCAGCCGCGCCAGCTTCGCCAGTTTCATCAGGGATTGAGATGTGGATTGATGACATGATCGGGGTGTTTTCGCCGCATGCCGCCCTGAAACGCAAACACGCCAGAATCGCGATGGACATTCTGGCGCGGGGCTATGAAGGGGCCAAGACCGGCAGGCGGGTCGATGACTGGATCACCAGCGGCAACTCCCCCCATGCGGAAATTGGCGGGGCGGGGAAAGCGCCCC
>OBEQ010111877.1_pt1 | contig 12640 bp, 10 predicted proteins | sample 1670901 | NCBI WGS metagenome assembly OBEQ01 (sample SAMEA104232315, study PRJEB22302) | groundwater metagenome | biome: forest; feature: aquifer; material: groundwater | place: USA | collected 2011-08-07 | depth 5.4 m
GTTAAACAAATTCATAAATGGAGTAGAATAGGTGGAAAAAAAAGCAGCAGCGACAAAAATATAAAAATAAGGCAGAGCCGGCGCCCATTTATTATAGCGAGGGATTATTTCGATAAATCGACTCATCATCAGTGCTAATCCAAGAAGTGTCGGAGCAAGAAGAAGAGTTTGATAAAACAGAATTTTTTCAATAAGCCTTGATATTTTTTCTTTATCACCTTGTATTCTAGAAATTACCGGAAAGAGAACGCGACTGATATTATCCATTATGATGCGAATAGGAGCTTCTGCCCACTTTTTAGCCCATCCAATATAACCGAGAGCTTCGAATCCTAAAACTTTACCTAGAAACAAAGTAATCAGATCATCCTTAAAGAGAGCCAAAAATGAGCTAGCTTGGAATGGTAATCCGAAGGACAATAATTTTTTAAGGCTTACCATTGATATGCCAATTCTGGGAATCCAAAAAGAAATACTATAAATGACTACAAGTCCGACTATTGCCCGTAAGATTACTGCAAAGGTAAAACTCATAAGACCAAAATGGAGAAGGGCGAGGATCATAGTAGTGAGATAAAAAACAGTATTTTCAATAATTTGAACCAAGACGATTTTTTGGTACTGAATTTTTCTTTCCAGAAATATTGAAGGTATTGTTTTCAGTGAAGAAATAAAAAAAGATACAAGTAGCGCCCAAAAAAGGTAAACTCCTTCTTGCGGTAGCTTGTAAAACTCTTGAATAAATGAACTGGCAAAGAATCCTATTAAGATAAGTAGCAAAATAAGAATTTGCTGAATAGTGAATGTTGTTGTAATGTCTTCATCAGTTATTTCTTTTTTTTGGATGAGCGATGCGGCTAGGCCAATATCCGAAAAGTAATTCAGCAAGGCAATTATTGAGAGTACGGTGATGTAAATGCCGAATATTTGAGGTGAAAGTAGGATTGTTAAAACCAAGTTGGCTATTAATCCTAGAAAGGCAGAATATCCACTTTGAAAAAAAAGACTCATGACGCTAAATATTGTTTTGGATTTTAGATTAAGATTTTCATCTTGCATTATTAGTCATTCTGGCTTGACCAGAATCGATTCTGGATGCGCTTCTCCACAAGCTCGAAGCTTACCAGAATGACGGCAAAATCTTGCTATAATTTGCCTATGTATAAGTTAAAGTCAATAGCTGTTGAACTACTACTTCTTTTTATTATAACAATTCCAGCTTTTATGAGCCTTCTGAATAACCAGTACTTCTCTATGCACGATGATCAACATATTGTGCGTTTATTTCTTCTTGATCAAGGACTGAGGCAAGGTAATCTCTTTCCACGCTGGGTTGGCGGATTGGGGTTCGGCTTTGGCTACCCGCTTTTTAATTTTTATCCACCCCTTATTTACTATATTGGAGAAGTATTTCACATTCTCGGGTTTTCTTTGATTTGGTCTATTAAATTAACATTTATCTTGGGGTTTTATTTAGGAGCAGTGGGAGTGTTTTTGTTGGTTAAAAATTTGACCAACAGACTCTCAGGTTTTTTGGCAGCTACGTTATACACATTTTTTTTCTACCACTCCGTTTTAATCTACGTAAGAGGAGCACTAGCAGAATTTTATGGCCTAACTCTTCTCCCGTTTCTTTTTTTAGCGTTTGAGAATTTGTTGCATAGGACTACTAAGACTAATTCGATCATTTTTGGAATCTGTTTTGCCCTGCTTATTTTGGCCCATCCACTTATTGCCTTTCCCACGATCTTTTTCTTGGGCTTATTTTTTATATTCTATTTGTTTTCAACAAAATTTAATTTGAAATTTGTATATTTGTTTATTTTTTCATTGTTACTGGGTATTACGTTATCTGCATTCTTCTGGCTACCTTCTTTTGTAGAGAGAAAATATACGATGACGGACCAAATATTAACAGGAGAATTGGCAAGTTATAAACTTCATTACATACTGCCTCAGCAATTTATCTATTCTCCTTGGGGATATGGGGGCTCAGGTCAAGGATTAACCGACGGGATGACTTTTCAGTTGGGAAAGATTCATATTGGACTAGTTATAGGAGCAATAATTTTATCTATTATTTATTTTCTTTTCATGTCATTCCGAGCGAAGTCAGGTACAGGACTGCACCTGACGAAGCTAGGTTCCAGACGGTACCTGACGAAGTCGAGGAATCCCTTTCAAACCGGTGTTAAATGGATTTATCCACTCGCTTCGCTTGGTCGAAATGACATCAGTTATTTTTATTTTTTTCTCTTTCTTTTAATTCTTAGTCTTTTTATGGCAACAGAATATTCATCATTTATCTGGGATAATATTCAGTTTCTCTCATATCTGCAGTTTCCCTGGAGATTCTTGACTTTCACAAGTGTGTTCATCTCAGTCATAGGTGGTTATTCGGTCTATTTTCTCGCCAAATTGTTGAAAAATATATATATCGATATATCGATATATCGATATATCATAATTCTTTTGACTCCTGCGCTGATATTTTTAACAATCTTTGTTTATGGAAAATACTTTAAGCCTGGCAAATTACTAACAACCACAGACCACAAAAGAACTTCTTTTGAGGAGATCTCCTGGAGGATAAGTAGTACCTCTTACGAATTTGTGCCAAAAGGCGTTAAGACCAAAAAATCAGCTCTTGATACAACTATTCTTGCTATCGAGAAAAAAGATCTTCCTAAAAATCCATACAACATTGTTAAAGGACAGGGAGAAGTAACAGTAACAAAAAACAATTTTTCTGACAGATCGTTTTTAATTCAAGCGATGACTCCAGTCAAATTCCGCTTGAATACCTTTAATTTTCCCGGTTGGAATGCCTATTTAAACAATAACAAGATTATTATTAATGACAACAACGATCTTAAACTAATTACCGTTAACGTTCCTCTTGGGACATATAATTTATCATTTCGTTTTGAAGATACTCATATCAGGAAAATTGCAGATTATATATCTCTCACCGGCACTTTCTTTGTAATATATCTATTATTTTTCAAGTTCAAAAAGGTAAATGGTTGATTTACTACCTGGCTTATCATATCTTTTGATGAGTTTGATGGGCCAATCGGAGGGAAAATCTTTTCTTTGGGCAAATACTACGTAGACATAGCTTTTACCCAGTTCTTTCTGATTTTCGAGCAATTCTTTTTGTTCCAGCGGCCAATATCCTTTAATAAATATTTTGTCGTTAGGTCTTGTGAACACGTCCAACACGTCTCCGATCAATCCAAAACTTCCTTCAGCGAGTAAAATAGCCGGTTTTTCTTGAGATTTTTCGCGAGCATATTCAACGATCTCTTTAGCTCCAATTCCAACAGTAGCACCCTCAACATATTGACCTCTATCAATTTCAGGAAAAGGAATCTTTGTATAATCAAAAAGGAGAGTATAGTTATAAAGCAGAAATGTCGACGTAATAATTACTACTGAAATGAGCAAATGACTTTTGTTTTTTAATTGACCTAAATAGTAAGAAGCAAGAACTACCAAAACACTTCCAAAGAAAATCAGGTAGCGCGGATAAATTACTTTAGAAAAAAAGGCAATCGCGAAAAAAGGAATTAAAATCCAAGCTAAAAAATAAATACTTAATTTTCTATCTTTCTTGAAAAGCTGCCAAAGTCCTAAAGCAGCAAAGACAATTAATACAAATCCTGATTCATTGATGACATATTCAGGAATGATTTGAACATTGTGTAAAAAAACTGCAAAAGGATTTTGATTAAATTCAGCAAACGTCATTACAAACGTTTTATTTTTTTCGGCAACATAATGAAAGAAAGGAGACAGGCGCTGGACATTATAAATGACTAATCCAATGAATGCAGAAATAGCGAAGAGAATGTAATAATTTATAGCTTTTCTTGAAAATTTACTTTTATTGTTTTCCCAAAATAGGACGGGAGCAAGAACAGACAGTCCTAAAAATATTCTTACAGAAGATTTAGCCAATAAAGACATGCCAGTAACAAGTCCAAATATAAGAGCTGCATCCAGCCTTAAAGTTCGTGCAAGAAATATCGATAAAAATAGAATCCATAGAAATCCGGCATTGACTCCAGAGTCAACAAGCGCCAGTTTATCGTAAAAAATAAAATATGGAGTCAAAACATAGATAAAACTACCAATTAGTGCTGTTCTTTTACCAAAAAGATAATAGATAAGAGTAAACATTCCAGCTAAAGCGGCTAATCCGGTTGTAACTGAAAATAATCTGCCTGCAAGTAAAGCATTATTAGGAAACAGTTTTAAAAAAGGAATAGTACCCCACGTCTGGAGTGGTTGTTTACCGTCTGTAAGTGAGATAAACCTCCATGTGGCATCATGCCAAGCTACTTTGGCCCAATGGATATAAATTCCTTCATCGGAAAAAATGGGGAATTTATCTAAGTTAATGAATCGCGTAATTAAATAAATAATAAGTAGACCAAACATAAGAAGAACATCTTTCCTGCTAAAGTTTTTTTTAAACCAAGAGACTATATTAAAAACATCAAACATATTTATTTCTTTAATAATTGAATAAGCTTATTAACAGTTATTCCTAATGGATTTAATATACCTTTTTTCAAAGTTCCTTTCTTGATATTTTTATGATTTGGGATGATCGCAATTCTTCCTGAAGGATCTCTCATCTTGATATGACTTCCTTTTTGGGAGACCACAACGAAGTTTATTTTTTCAAAAGCTTTGATTAACCGAGAGGCAGATATTTGGGGTAACTTAGGCATAAGAAATTTTTATAGGCACCACGAATTGTTTTTTGTAGTCAAAATCCTCCTTGTTTGTCTTATCAGGCTCTTCAAGATATAATTCGATAGCTTCTTTTATATTCTTTAAGGCCTTCTCAAAAGTTTCTCCTTGCGAGGCGCAACCTGGAAGTTCTGGTACCCAAACAGAATATCCTCCCTCTTTTTCCTCCTGAAAAACAGCATTATATTCCAATATTTTTTGTTTCTTAGTTTTTGAGTTCATATTAATAGTATTATATTAAACTGTAAACTGTATATCAAATAACTTCTTTCCAGCGTTCTTTAAGTTCAGTAATTTTTCCATAACACAGTTCTTCGAGTTTCTTATCATCTTTTTTTATCGCAGCTTCTTTGATGAGACCAAGTTTATTAAACCATTGTCTAATTTTATCTATTCCAACATCTTCTAAAGAATAACGCATTAGTGTTTGATCTATCCATAGTCCAGTCATTTCATAAGGTTTCATGAGTCTAATAATATTCCCACTAGGCAAAGAATATGCTTCAGTCGGCAATTTTAAAAAATCAGGTTTTCTAGCTAATATATCAAGTCCATATTTTGTTTCACTCATATATGAAGAATATTCATCTAACCATTTGCTAAACTTAGGTGGTATTGCGCTTCTTTCTTTGGAATGTTTCCACGGAAGTGATAAAGGGTTTACTAAGACGTCAAGGTGTCCTTCCTCGATTTCTGTGCCATACACGTCATAACCTTGAAGCACAAACGCAAATTCGTCAACAAGAACATAATCATTTGTAGCTAAACCCCATCCATGAAAAAGTGTGTGAAGTTTATTTAAAGCTGACTCTATAGATACTCTTTCTTTTGAAAGTTGAAATTGAGGACTTCTTCCCTTCATCTCTCTTGGCATATGAGGTATTTTATCAGAAAGAACGTTATTTCTGCTTAAAAAGATAAAGAGAGCCAAAATTGTTTAAAAATTTCATTTCTTTACTCTTAATATCTTGTTCTAAGTCATTTTTATCAAGTACAAAGCAATTACTATTACTACTATTCAATTTAGATTTATCATAGATGAAATTCACTTTTTTTCCAAAATAATACACAATCGATGGATGGTCTCCCCATTGTTTGGTCGAAGTTATAGTTAGTCCCAATTTTTCCAGAGTATCTGTTGCTTCGCGTGTATCTTTCCCAACAAGAACCGTTAATGAATCACAGTGATTTTTTGCGTAAAGTGCGAGTCTGTAGTGATCTTCAGGTTGTGAATAAAACGTTGTAAAAAAATTAGTTTTGACAAAGTTTTGATAGAGTACAAGAAAAATTAAGATAAATGATAAGAGATAGCAGATAATTTTTGTACGTTTACTGTTGAAAAAAACTAAGGAAAAAACAGCAAGAAATGCGAATTGGGGAATGGCAGGATATAGATACCAAAAGATTTTGGTTTTGGTTAAGTTGAGAAAAATAAACCAGGGAAGGAGAAATAGTAAATACAATAGTTTATCAGTTGTCAGTTTTCGGTTTATGAATTTCCAAAAAATTACTAAAAAACCAATAATTGAAAAACCAGTTAACCATCTAAGTTGTTCAAATAGCAGATCAATATAATATGTCTTTTTTCCAAAATGAGATTCGATTGACTCAGTTATTCGATGAAAATGGCTTTCGATAATATGCTGCTGCCAAAATACTTTTCCAAATATTAAAAGCATTGTGATGTACCATATAGACATGATTACTAATTGAGTAAACAGCTTAAAAATAATTTTTTTGAATTCTGCTGCTTTTAATTTTTTTATAAAAAACAAAAAGGAATAATAAACTAGAATAATTCCAACAGGATAAAAACCTAACAATGATTTGGTCAATACACCTATAGTTAAGAAAAAAAGACTCAGGTAGAAATGCTCAAAAAATAATAGATATCCTATCCAACCGATGAGGAGAAACACATCTAGATTTAAAACTTGTGATCGCTGGAGAAAAATGGGCACAAATGAAGTAACGAAGACTGACAGGAAGGCAATAAATGTATGTTTTGTTGCTTTTAAGAAAAGTAGGTAGATAAAAATTAAAGCAATGATTGAAAGAATCAACGCAGTTATTCTCAATGATATTTCAGGCGCTATAAAAGGAGTGAGTTTCATTATTATCCCAAAGAAAAGAAAAGGTAGAGGGGGCTTATCGAGCCAGGCTTTTCCTTGCCATAATGGGACGAGAGAACTCTGACTAATCATTTCTTTTCCTACTTCGGCATTGATCGACTCATCCCAGTCAAAAAAAGGAGTTGGCGTACTGATCAATTTGAAACTGATCACGGCAAAATAAAAGAAAAGAAAAATAAAAAGAAGAAAATGTTTGCGAATGTTAGTTTTGAAAAAAACCATCATATTTCTTGTTCAAAAATAATGTAATAAGAATATAGATAGGAAAATATAACAACATAAGATAGCGAGGGGAAATAGGAATGAAGCAAAGATAAATGGTAAAAACAAATATCCATAACGCAAGAAAACTTGAAAATCCATAAAAGTAGTTTTTCTTAAACTTTAAAAAAAAGTAAGCAACAGATATCGTTCCTAAGACAAAAAATAAGGGCCAGAAAATAGTCCAATGCTCAAAATTAATATACTGTTTATTTCCCCACCAGACTTTCCATTGATTGAAGAGTATAAAAGGTATTACGGCACCATAATATTTCGCGACCTGAATCGAATTATTTTTCCAAAAAAGAAATATCCATTTTTGTGTACCTAAAAAGTTTCTTAAAGAATTACCATGAGCAAAGTAGTTGAAGTAGGATAATGCAAACGTGGTACAGGCTAAAACGAAAATAGCAGTTGTAACAATAAACACCGTTTTCAAACTCTTTTTTAATGCGAAAAGGTGAATTCCTGTGATAAAAAGTAAAATAAATGCTGGAAAATATAATTTTACTGAAGCAATTGCTCCAAGGGCGATTCCTAGAGGTACGAGAAGTATATTCTTTTTTTTAATTGACCAAATAAGATAAATCCAGATGTATACGAGAAAGAAAAACACTTGAATAATGTCAAGTACTGGTGAATAGATTATTTGATCAAGAAAAACGGAATCAGAAGAAAGAAAAAGAAATGCGATAGAAGATAAGAGATAAGAGTTCGTTAAGAAGTAGACTAAAAAAGTAAGTAAGAATATATTGCCTATCGCAAAAACAAGTGAAACAACATGACTATTGCCGGTTAATAAAGTAAACCATCCTATGAGATATTTGCCTAACGGAGGATGATCAGAGTTTATGAGTACGGGATTAAGACCTTTTGCATACTTATATCCGGCGTAGCTTAGAAGTTCTTCATCTGATATAGGATGCTTAGATTGCGGAATGACATACTGAGAATTGTTATATTTTTTCTCATACGTCTTCTCGTTAAATCGTTCTGATAGTTTGGATCGATTCTTAAATATAGGATATATTAAACTGATCAGGCTAGCTGTAAAAATAATTATTATGAGAAGAGTCGTTGTTGATTTTGTCAAAGCCAGTTTGCTTTTTCCCATAGTTTCAAATTCAAAATTCTTTGGATACTTCCATTGAGTTCGAACGCCTTTTGGAATACGCCTTTTTGGTAAAGAAAGTATGTCCGAACGTCATATAGAGATGATAGTAAAAATAGTGCAAGCAAAACAAGAATCACCAGTAAAAATAATTTTTTTGATTTATATTCTGTTTGGAGGAGATAGATAATTCCATTACCAATAAAATACAGAATAGGAACGATTGCAGTATAGGTTCTCAAACTATTTGGATTCTCAACAGGATAGGTTAGCAATGTTGGAAAAAGGCTCAATAAAAAATATGCTAGGAAAAATTGATTATAAAATAATTTTAAATGTAATATTGTTACGAGAAAACCCAGGATAAAAAAACCTCCAATGACGGGGTTTAAAGCAGGCTTTCCCGGATAATTGTGGCGACCATTCAAATCTCCATTAAGGTTAAACATGCCGATTACCTTATACAGATTCTCCTCGCCATACTGGATTTTTTCCCAAACAGATAGTTTTTTTTCCGTTAAAAAAAGTTGTTGCTCTACTCGTAAATCCTTGTGTGTCAAAAGATAGATGAGAAGGGGAGTAGTAACTACTATTACAATTAATAAAAATAACCCAGCATATTTTTTGGCAATTTTTTTCTGAAAAAAGATAAAAGTTGTAGGAAGAAGGAAAAAAATTCTTCCAGGATAATATGAGAGGAATGCTAGTCCGGCAAAAATAGAGGAAGGAATTAAATAGGATAGTTTTTTTAATTTTAAAAATTTAAACAAAAAAAATATGGAGACTAACTCAAGAAATAATAGAAAGGTGACTTCAAAAGAAAATCTGGCGAAATTAAAATACCAACGTGATGTGACTAAGATAAGAGACAAAAGAAAAGGGATATAAGAATTAAATGAACCGACGATTGGTAATTTCTGCTTAAGAAATTTATTAGGAAAATATTGTAAATTACTAAAGACAGTTCTCGCGATAAAATAAAACATTAAAACACTTCCTACTCCAAACAACGCTGCAGGAAATCTTAGGGCAAAATTAGTTACCCCAAAAATTTTAAAAGATAAAAGAATAATATAAAAATATAGAGTAGAATGTCCTGTCGCAAGTTGACTATAGGGAGTGTAGTTTTTATCACTAAGAGATAGCGCTAATCTGGTGAATTCAATCTCATCCCAGGAAAGTTTTTTTGGAACTTGATTAAATTGAGAGAAAATAACCAAGCAGGAAACTAGTAAAAGAATAACAATCTCAATTAGAGCTTTTTTCATTTAATATCTATGGAGAAGATCGTAATATTTAATCTTCACAATATCAATCAATGTTTCTATTGAGTCTTTAAAAAAATTAACGTTTTTGGTTTCAACGTGTATCCATGTAACCGGAATTTCTTTAACTTTATATTGATATTTGACTGCTAGAAATAAAAACTCCAGATCAAATCCTGCAGTAACTGAGGAGCCTTGTGCCTTTCTTTTATCATGAAAAACTTTTAATTTATCAATAATATGCAATGCAGCTTGTTTTTTAAACAACTTAAACCCACATTGAGTATCTTTGATACCTTTTAAACCGATCATGAAATCTCTGACAAAAATGAAACCTTTTGCCATGATTTTTCTTAATAGTGGAGCACCTATTCGCTCTGAATTTCTCGATCCAATGACAATATCAGACTCTTTAATATGAGTGATTAATTTTTCGGCCTCTTCAAGTGGAGTCGCTAGATCGATATCGGAAAACATAACGTATTCAGCTTTCGCTTGCTTTATACCCGTTATTATGGCAAAAGCTTTTCCCTGGTGACTATTTTCAATTAATTTGAATTTGGGAAATTGTTTTAAATATTTTTCTTTAATTAGGTTTTTTGAATTGTCATTGGAGCCATCATCGACAATAAGTATTTCAATAAAGCGAGGGTCGTCATGAGTATAATTTCCAAATTTATCAAGGACTCCTTTTTGTATATTTGCCTCCTCGTTGTAACTCGGAATGATTAGCGATATTGATAAATTATTGTCCATGAATAACCTTATAAATAGTAACTCCTTCTGTGGTCCACATTGTAGCAATTTTAGCCTGTTTAAATGCTGCAATCTGCCATTGTGCATTACCTAATACTTGACACTTTGCAAAACAGAGTATATACAGCTCTTTAGGTTGTTCAAGTGTATCTGCGGGTAGAGGACGTTCTCCTTTGATTTCCAAGAAATATCGAATATGTCCGTCTGTTTCTACATTGGGTAAGGCTATCGTTTGATAGGGTAGTTGAGGATGACTTTGCAAGATAGCATCTGCAATTCTCTCTGCTTTCTTGATCTGATTTTCTGGATTTATAGAAAAAAAATATAAATCTTTTGTGTTTATAAAAGCATAAAAAAAGAGAACTACCAATACGAGGATATTTAATATCCTATTTTTTTTGGCTAATTGGTAAAAAAGAAACGCAAGTATTAGATAAAAACTAAAATAGATGGAGTTATAGTAATGTGATAGTCGAGAACTATTTAGAAAGCTAAAAGATAACAGATAAAACACGAAATTAAAAAAGTTAATTTGAAGCAGTAGATATTTAGATGCCAAGAATTTTTTTACAAAAATGAGAATTAAAAAAAAAGTGAAAAGAAATACAAGCCATTCATTAAGAGAAAGATGAAGAGCATGCATATAAAATAATTGGTTCGTTTCTAATAAGCGCGACAATAAGCTACTATTACTGACAAGATTTGCATCAGTAAATAGCTTAATGAAGTTTTTAGTGTTTAAAAATTGATGACGTAGGTCAAAAATAAAAAGTGGTACGGAGATAATGATGAAAGACAAAAAAGCAATCAGTGCTCCAGTGAAATATTTGTCCAGGTGTTTTTTTTTAGATGTTTCAATGATAATGAAAAATAAAATAGGAGCTCCTAAAAAAAGAGAAAGATAGTGTAGTTGAATAGTAAATGCCCAAAAAGTCCCAAAAGCTAGGGAAAACCAATAATTTTTAGTTGCTACAAATTTGTAAAAAAAATAAAGTGTCATAAAGGAGAATATGGGGACTAAATTAGGATTCCAGGAAAAGCGGGAAAATTCAATATTGACGAACGAGAAAGTAGTTAAAATGAGAAAAAATAATGCAGCCAGAATGTTGACTTCTTTTTTAACTATCAAATATGAGACTGCAATTCCAATTATGGAGATAATCGCAACGCCAAAGACCGGACCTATTGGATTAAAATGTGATATTAAGAGAAACGGGGCAATGAGGTAATAAAAAAAAGGACCCAAAAATATTTGACCCAGCGAACTGGGTGCGCCAATTGCAGGAAAGTGTTCAAAAGTAATGATCCGTTTTACAATAATTGCGTCTCTTCCCTGATCACCTAAAAACATAGTGAATTCAGGAAGTCTGTACAGTCTAAGAAAAACTGCCGCTAAAATCAGAAGAATTGGTACAATAAGTCTAATGCGAAAAGACATAATTCCATATTTTACCGTAATCGCACTCGTTTTGATAACAACGTTTATTTTTTGGTCTCCATTCCTTTTGCGGGCAACTTCGTGGTTTGGCTTATCAATTCCTAATTCAAATTTCCTATACATTTACCGTCACTACGATGGTCCTCTGTATGCAGTTGTTGCCAAAACGTTTTATAATCCTAAACTTATTGAAAAATTCATACTCGATATTGCTTTTAACGTAAAGTATTTTTCAGCTCACCTTCCCATGTATCCACTTCTTGTCCGCCTTTTTGCACCAATCTTTAATTATTCAAAGTCAACAGTATTCGTAAATATAGTTGCTTCTTCAGCTTTGGCTTGTTTTTTTTGTTATCTTGTTAAAACATTCAGACTAACTAAGAATCCTGTCATTTTGACCACGGTGTTTTTGATGCTCCCGAGATTTTTGCTTGTCCGGTCAATTGGAGCCCCAGAAAGCCTTTTTATTTTATTCATCTTGCTTTCAATTTTCTTTTTTGAAAAAGAGAAATACTTATGGGCAGGTATTTTTGGCGGGCTTGCCACCATGACAAAATCTCCAGGAATATTATTGTTTGTTGCTTACGTGTTAGTATTTATAGAAAAATTATTCTTTGAGCGAAGTGATACTGAACGTTCCAGAAGTCGAGAAGATCTAATAAATAGTTCTCGACAAGCTCGAACTATAAAGTTTAAACCGAGTTGGCTATTTTTACTTTTTGTGCCATTAGGATTATTGCTTGTATTTCTTTTATACCAAGTACAGTACAACGATTTTTTTGCTTATTTTCATTCTGGCGATAATATTCATCTTGTTGCGCCATACGCAGTATTTAATAGTCAGAACCGATGGGTGGGCACTGCCTGGTTAGAGGATATTATTTTCTATTTTTTCCTCTATCTTTCTGCGGTA
>OBEQ010041895.1_pt1 | contig 12638 bp, 18 predicted proteins | sample 1670901 | NCBI WGS metagenome assembly OBEQ01 (sample SAMEA104232315, study PRJEB22302) | groundwater metagenome | biome: forest; feature: aquifer; material: groundwater | place: USA | collected 2011-08-07 | depth 5.4 m
ACATCCAGCTTCGCTCCAGGACTCGTTATCCCGATGCCGACGTTGCCGTTCGTGAACGACCAGTTGCCTCCTCCGCTGGCAAACGTGAAATTGCCAACCGAATAAGGGGTGTACTGCATCCCATTTGAGATACCTTGGATGAAGTAATTGATCGAGTCGTTATTGAACGCGAGCTTGCCGCCATTGAGTATGATACCCGTATTTGTCGTGTTCCCCACAGTGGTTACCTGCTGAAGATTCTGCGAACCGCTCCCAGGCGTAAGGCACACCCCCCCAACCCTGAAACAGTTTGCAGCGGGGACATTGACATCTCCCGCAACATCAAGTTTATAGCCCGGAATCGTCGTCCCTATGCCGACGTCGCCAGCACTCGTAATGCGCATACGTTCATTTGCAAAAGCATTCCCTCCGTTCGCAAATATTATTGGCGCTGCTGCTTGTAGATCGAATATCAGACCTCCCGTATCATTGGGGCCTGTCTGAAGTACCGCAGACAGAGGGACATTGCCTAGCGTCCTATTGGGGGTAGCACTATTATTATGACGTAGAGCCAAAAAGGTTAAAATGTTGTCTCCCTGGGCGTAGAATTGAGCAAAGCCGGTCGTTAGGGCACTCTCTACCAGTACACGCGACGATGCAATAGCAGAGAAAACATGTAATAGAGCGCCCGGAATCGTCGTCCCTATGCCGACGTTGCCTAGCGCGTTCAGTCCGCCAGTCTTTGTCTGTGAAGTTGGGCCTACATTAATCGGCGGTGGGGCATTGTTGGACGGTGGAGACGTGATTGGCTCGCTAAACGCGTAAATCCGCAGAATGAAAAGATTGCTCATGACCAGCAAAAGTATAATGATATTGAGAAACCTCATATAACCTCTACATTAAAAGTAGCTCAATAACGCCTGCCTGTCAATAGTGTATAATAAAAACTCAAGTTTTATGGCACATGCCCTTCCACAAAGCAAAATAGAGCTTTGGTATCTAGGTAAAAAATATCCCCTTGAAGTGCGGCTTAATAAAAAATCCGTTGTTGAGTTTAGCGATAAATTCTACGTATCAAGCGCAAACCATCTAAGTATAAAACGCTATCTCGAAAGCTGGTACAAACAACAAGCCAGAAGAATAATCCAAGAAAGAGTTAAATATTTTTCAAAACTTTCAGGCTTGACCTACAATATGATAGGCATTTCAGACGCCGCGTCTCGCTGGGGATCGGCAAGCGGACGCAAGAATTTGCATTTCAACTGGCGCCTCGTCATGGCGCCTCTGCCCGTCATTGACTACGTGGTCTCTCACGAACTCGCCCATCTCTCGGAAATGAACCACTCAAGACAATTTTGGGAAAAGGTACGCAAAATGTTCCCCCTCTACAGACAATACCGCACCTGGCTCAAGAGGAATGGGGAGGGCTTGAAAATATAATAATCTTTAATTCCCTCTCCTTTTAGGAGAGGGTTAGGGAGAGGTCTTACGTCTTAAGCACATCTTTCACTTTCTCTACAATCTGCCCGGGAGTAATATCGGTTTTAAGAAATACATATGAAGCTCCCCAGCTCTTTACCAAATCTTGAGAATCAAGCTGAACATTGGTCAAAACTATAATTCGGATATTCTTAAACAACGGATTGTCTTTCAAAGCTTTGAGAACATCAAATCCGCTCATCTTAGGCATAATAATATCAAGAAGCACAACATTGGGCATAAAAGAAACTATCTTTTCAACGCCTTCTTGCCCGTCAGCGGCGGTTTCTACCAGGAAATTCTCTCTATCAAATATCTCCCGATACACATCTCGCAAAACCTCATCATCCTCTACTATCAAAATCTTCGCCATAACTATAATAATAGTATCAATAATTACACCAAAACACAACCGACTCCGTTCTTTTTTTTTGGTATAATATACTAACTCACCTTACGCAGATTATTGTCATTCCCCAACGCCTCCATCTTATCAGCCGTTGAAGGAATTGATATCAACTTCTTTGCCAATTCTAAAACCTCTTGCTGCATATAATATAAATATTATGCTAAATCTTCAAAGAATAACTGATGAAATGGAATGAAATGTATGATTGTTTCACCTAGAGTTTTTTTTAGATGCTCTCCCAAATGGACAACATAAAATTTCTGTGGATGGTACTTGCCAATGAAGCTAAACCTTAGTTTAGTACGAGAAATTCAAAAATCAAGTAGCAAATTTCTCGGGCAGAGCTCTAAAATCTGTTCAACCCATCGTCCATTTCTCCAAAGAGAAGAAAAAAAAGATATGGCAAGCTTATTTCCCTTGATAAGAAAAAATTATAGCTGATCTTGGTAGAGCTTTAACTTCCCTTGCTGGTTTTTTTACTAAATCAATTTCAACCCAGGAATATGGATCACGGCGAGATTCAACCTCTTTCATAGTTTTTACTTCAAACCCATTGCCCTCTAGTATGGATTTTATTTCTGGAAGAGGCCGCAAGAATATGTTTCCTTCTCTTCCATAATAAGCCCAGTACTTTTTGTTGTTATCTTCACGATTAAAGCGTCTTCTTCTCTTTTTTACTTCTTCGCTCTTTTTTTCCTCTATAATTGATGCGTCTAATACATTAATGAACGCACGGCCTTCAGGTTTAAGAACTCTTGCAAGTTCTGCAATCGTTTTCTCAGGCATTAATTCAAGTCCCATATGGGAGAAGGCTATATTGAAGGCATCATCTGGAAAGGGTAAAACTGCTCCATTTGCACGTACATGGGAAATTCTTTTTGAACCTCTTGCTAATAATTGGTGTTGTGCTAAATCAGCAATATCTAAAGTCGCAATTTTACCTTTAAATTCTCTTTTCGAATCATGTACCATTTGTCGCGAAAGGAGTTGACGCCCCGCCCCCAAGTCTAGCGCCCATTCACCCGGCTGCATTGCAATAAAATCATTTTTAGCTCTTCTTGCTAACACATCCCTGCTTTCCTGTGGGCCATGGTGTGTATATCTCTGATAATAATTACTATACATATCATCCATTACTTTACCATCCTCATGAATGTCTCCTGCTCTACTTGAAACATTTGGTTGATAGGTCTCTGTTTTTACCATAAAAAAACCCCGCTTGGTGGGGGTAAATTGTGATTCATCCACGAATCTCCCGCCCAACTAGTGGGTAAGAAGGAGTCCAAGAATGACTACTATATTTGTGTGTTTCATAATTTAAAAGAGTATATCAAACAATACTGACCTAATCAATATTCAAATTATTAAAGATGAGTAAGGGTCAGTGCCAAACAAAAACGGGTGTTTGCGGTTGGGTTGAATCATAATCATTCACCCAACCGCAAGTTATATTCTAATTATCGTATATTATTTCCTCATAAGGTCTTGGAACTTTAGCTACCGGCTTGATTCCGTGGGGTTTTCCAGTCGAATCCTTTTTTTGTTTTATCTTAATGACCGGTTCTTTCCCGTCACCACCTCTGTCTACTTTAGCAGTGCTTCCATTTCCTAAACGATTAAGTCCTGCAATTCTCAATTCTGTTCCAATATTTTCACCAGTTGGACCCAGAATTTGAAATTCGACAATTCGCCTGTTCGGCTTTTCAGCGTTTCTTCCACCCATCTTTATCAATACAGTTTGTGCATTATCATCTGTATGATATAATCTTGTTTCATTATGCACTTCAAGCGCTTTAGACACTTTAGCAATCGGTTTACCATCTTTTATAATTTCTAGCGACATATTTTCACCTCCTCTCTATTTTTTTACTGTTGTATCTTTTTTCATACATTGGCTTTTTTGACAACAAAAAAACCTCCTTTCGGAGGTCTTGACGTTGTTTGTTTTATTTTTCTACAGCGTCAGCTGACCTCCCCAAGGGGGGTAAAATAAAACGTAAAATAATTAACTTGTCTGCTTCGTTTCATAATGAATAAAGTAAGTTTAACATAAAGAATCAAACTAATCAATAACCTAAATTATTATAGGACAAACTATAAAATTTCTACCTTTAACTTTTCTACTTTACCAAATATTTTATCATTGGTGATTAATACGTTTGTATCAAGAAGATAAATCATAAGAGGCTGACTGAACCCTGCCCTCTTTTACTGTTTTTTTCATCATTATTACATCAGCTTTATTTTTCCAGATACCCGCATAATCTAAAATATTTTTTTGGGCTTTTTTTCTTGAACTAATAGGTACAATTTTTGCTATAACTCTACCTTTTCGCTCAACAAAAGTCTCCTCGCCGTTATAAAAAGCTTTGTTCAAGAATTCTCCCAAATTACGTCGAGCGTTTAGCGCTGTAACAATATTCTTCATATACTACAACTATACTAATTGATAGAGTAAAAATCAATACGCAAAATTATTATAAGATAATATTCTATGAGCTACACATGTTGTTCAATTTCCCGCTCCAAGCTCGTCTTGAAATTGCGAATAATCGCCCAATGACTTTTTGGCAGAAATTGTTTTAATTCTCCTTCAAAATTTATTTGTGAATCCTTAAGTACTTTTTTAACTTTCGCTAAGACATCTTTTTTGTCTGACATCGGTAATTGTTTTCTTAGAATAAAATACATATCATAAAAATCCCTTGGCTTTCCCCGCTCCAAAAGCGCCCGGATTTTCTCAAAAACTAATTGCTTCTCTGTAACGGCAATTAAATTGTAGGGCGGGACAAGCTCACTTGTTATCGCTACCACATCGCCTTTCTTCTCTTCCTCCCGCTGGGATATTTCAATTTGAATGGCAATCGGCTCGGCAAACCCTTCAAAGGAGATAATTGCAAAAAACCCGCCGCTTGTACGGTTCCCTTCTTTGAGGGCAAACCGGATGTTTTCTTTTTCCATCTGTGCCAGCGTTTCTATAACAAGCGCTTCTATTCCTTTATAATCAACAAATGCGCAGTTAAAATCTAAGTCCTCAGAAAACCGCGGACTGGCATAAATGAAACGAAGCGCAGTCCCGCCTTTGAAAAAAATATGCTCTGAGTTGGGTTGTTGGTAGAAGTAGGACAAAAACAAATGCTGGAAATATTCCCGCCGGATATTGGTATCTGTTGTTTGAAATTTATTGGCGAGAGTTCTAATCGTTTCTTCTGAAATCATAGAGTTTTTTATGTAAAAGTTCGTCTATTATCTCATTTAACTTTGTCCATAAAAAGAGCTGTGCATACTCTTGTATTTTTTCTTTATTTACGCTTGACAGATCGAGCCGGTCATTGATTGTGCGCTTGCCTAAGATCCCCCGCTGGCCTAGGCTCAACGCATAGAGATAATCAACGACTGCTTTTTCAGCCGTGGCGATATAAAAACCTCGCTCCCCTTCTTGTTTGAGTACATACCCGGTATAGGCTTCCTTTTTGATGGTATAGTAGCCAAAAGCCTGTGTATCAGTCGTGAATAAACGCGTTGGCTTGGTGGTTGCTGAGGTAATTTGATACACTGCTTCCGGGATAAGGTTGTAGTACGACAGGGCATAATCAAAGGACAGGTACGATGGCCGATAGAGCGCGTTCGCTAGTTCTTTCTCTCTTGGTGGATCTGTCTTAAGCATATATACTCCCCTTTTCAGCCTCACAAGCAGTCCTTCTTGTATTAGGTGGGAAAGAGCATACTCCGCTTGATAGGGATTCAATCCAAATAACATGGCAAACTCGCGAGCGGTAAATACCCGGATTTTTCGTTGTAATAAAGCTTCTCTCACCGATAATGGTTTTACTAAATTGTACATATTTGCTCTTTTCTGAAATGATTATAACGAGTGGAATTTAATTTGTCAATCCCCAATGCCTCTACTGTTTTTACTCAAGAGATTCCTTTGCTATTTCTTTTGCCTTTTCTGTGTAGAACGTCTTTAACTCATCAAGAGTCAGGGGTTTTATCATTTTAGGAAGAGACTCTAGTTGTTCTGCTTTATCAAGCAAGTCTCCGGTCAAGATCAACGGGTCAAATTCCATTTTGAATTTTTTTTCGGCTCCATACATAAGGTCCCACAATGTAAAATGCTCGAGTAAGAAATATAAGTCAACAAAGTCTTTGGCTGTTGTTCTTTGATTGACGGTTACCAGCTTATTGATTGCTATATCCCGCAGGCTATCCACCTCTAATCTTTTATATTTCCCTCCTTTTTCAACTCTCGGGTATGGATAGTATCCGAAGTCAACTTTTAGAGTAGTTCCGTTTTTAAATGTTAATAAGAAAATATAGACTACCTCTTTCATTTGAGCTTCAAAGGTAAAATCCAGCTGGTTAGCCCATTTAGTAATCAGCGAAAGAATCCTTTCCTTATCGAGTTCTTTTACGGAAAAAAAGTCGAGGTCTTCGGAGTGTCTATGCTTTAAATAGAGATAACTCAGGGCTGTCCCGCCTGTGAAGTAGAAATTCGATCTCAAATATGGATCCTTTTCTACTTGATCGAGAATGATGGTTTGTTCGGGCGTGAAGAGATTGGTTTTCCCCATATCAAAAGTTCCAATAAATGTTTTTGCGGATAGTACAAATCAAGTCTGTCCCAGTATTTTTTGACGTCCGCAAGTTTGATTTTTTCGTCCCCAGGGCCGTAGTTGATCATCCGCTCAAGAATCTTTATCCTCCCGGATTCTGTTTTTTCAAGCTCTTCGCGGTCGTAGTCCCAGAGATACTTTGTCATAAAGGTAATAAAGATATTATACACTAGGCATTGATTATTGTCATTACTCCCAGCGGAATGAATTTACCTCGGAGTTGACGTGGACTCAAACTCTTAAGTAATGCCGTTAGTTTACTATCGAGCTGTGGAGGAAGCAAATTTGGCGGAATCCCAATAATTCCTGCGTCATCTTTAGTTCCAGCAAGTTTTTTAAAATCAGAAATGTTAAGCGTTATAATAACTCGCCCCTGATCTATAGCCAAATCATATACCTCCTGATCGGATATTCCTGCTTTGTGTAAATCATGGCTAATATGCTTAATGCTAAAAATATTTATTCAGTCGGGGAAAATCCGTTCGCGGCCTCATATTCTCATCAAAAAGGAGTTTGTGTTTAAAGAAAGCTTTTGGCATGGAAATTTTGCGAAAGTAAATCCGCCGCTTCCTGCACAGCACGCTTTAGAGTATTATAATCCACATACGACCACTTCTTTTGTATCTCCTCAAGAGTGTATCCATCACTTATATGATAAAAAATAACTTCAATTGGAATACGCGTACCTTTTATCACCAATCGTCCACCCATTATATTCGGATCCGAATTTAAATATTTCATATCTTAATCTTATTAAGTTTATCATCCTCAACGACTAATTACAACTATACCCAAATTATTATAGGAAAATAATAACTAAAAAACACTTTTTCAGATATTGAAATTAACTCAAAGAGGACTTATTCACTCTCATTTTTCTTCCTTATTAAGATTATACTTCATAATTGAGGCATGTCTTCCGCCTTTAATACGCTCTAAATAATAAGTATCCCCTTCAGGCCCCTTTGATTTCTTAATAATACTCTCTATCAATGATAAATCTTCAGAATCAAGATCAAAACTAAATATCCTTGAATTATCCTTTAAATGATTAGCGTTTCTCGCTCCAATGATTATCCCCGCAACTTGTGGTTTTTGCAAAACATACCGACTTGCAACATTTGTAAGACTAACTTTATATTTCTTGGCGATTGAATCCAAACATCTTAGAAGCTCCTGAAATAATCCGTATCCGCCAAAATCATCAATAATTAATTTATATTTAACCAACGATCTATTCTCAAAAGGCTCTTTTGGTTCTGGCACGCCTAAGTATCTTTCTGACAAAAATCCACCCGCAGCAGACCCGTAACATAATAGCTTTATGCTGTGTTCTTTACAAAATCCGACTATCCCATGCTCCGGACGATGATCAACAACAGAATATTGAGTCTGGTTAGAAACAATTTGCACACCACTATCTACCAATTCCTGCAAACGAGCTATGTCAAAATTAGTCATGCCTATATACCGTATCTTCCCTTTCTTCTGTAGATCAACTAAATTATGTGCTGTTTCTATATATCGCGGCACATCATAATCCCACCAATGAAATTGCACCAAATCTAACCTTTCTACCCCTAACCTGCGCAATGAACGGTCAATAATCTTCTCAACATCCTCTTTCATTATCGTTGATAAAACTGTTAAATCAGGAACAAACTTTGTATGAAGCTGAATATCATGCAACCTCTCTTTTCCAAACTTTTCCGTATAACGCTTTAAAAAAGCCCCGACCAACTCTTCAACGCCTGTATATATATCGCCAAAATCAAAAGTTGTTATTCCAGCTTCTACAAAAGCAAACATATCTTCTATGGCTTTTTCTCGATCAACAAAACTGCTGCTATGACCGCTCGACAACTGCCATCCACCCTTAAGTACACGGGAAATAGAATAATTATCTATAAGATTTATTCTTTGTATTTTTGGATTCATACTAAAATTTTATACTATTTACTATCTCTTTTGTTACCAAAAGCCGCTCCTCACAATCTACTTGCCCTTATTTATTGACAATTTTGTTTAACTTTTCTAATGCTCTTATATCCATTCTCAAAGCATTTCTCAAGAGTGGTCCCGCAAGAAAACCTGCAGTCCCTTTAGCAACTCCTGGTTTCTCTTCTAAAATTGGTTCTTCCTCTGTTTGTGTCAATTCTTCCTTTAAATTCTTTAACCCTTCTGATAATGCTTGTGGTACAAAATGATTTACAGCAGCTAAATGTCTAAGACGAAAATCTTTAATTGGTTCTATAACGTCTGCAACTGCTTTAGACACTCTCTTTTGTTCCTCGCCCTCTAACTGTTCACATTGAGCAACAAGATAGTAGCCTTGTTGAGCTAACTCACGAGCATATTGTATATCCCGTTGTTCCTTCACGGGAAAATACTTCATTCCTTCATCTAGAAACTGTTCATACCTTGGCGTTAACCCAACCAATCTTATATTAAGTCTTGGCAATCCTATAAATCCGCCGCTGGCATTACGGGCGCCATCTGGATATTGGGACAAATACTGTCTAAATACTCCAAAATGCTCTCTAGGCATTCTCATAAAACTCCTCATAAATTCTGCAAATTCTCCCATATTATCCGCGCCCCTCGATAATAGATCCACTACCTCCTCAACTCCTTCTTCTCCCTGCCTTATGAGTACATCAATAGATTGTGCGGCAACAACAGTAGTGTCTTGCATTTTTACATCCATTAAATCGTGGCCATAATAGAACCTTCTTTCCGAATCGCCCACAGCTCCCTCAGTAAATGTTCTCATCTGGTCAAATGGTAGTTTTGAATTAACGCTTATAATCTTTTCAAAAGTCATTATCTCTGGTAATCCGGTTGCCTGCGCTAAATGAGCATTTAATTTTTGTACTTCAGCAGGTGGAGTAACACCTGAGAAAGTCAATGCGCTCATGGCAAAGCTAAGATCAAGCATAGCAAATCTTGCCATATCTGGATCGTTTATAGTTCTATCAACTAACCTTGGATCCAAACTCGTAAGTAGATTTCTTTGTCTTTCTGCCACATCTTCTGGACTTAATTGCTTCTCTCTTACTTTAGCGAGTAATCGTGGTTGTTCTTGTAATACAAACCTCGAGAACACTCCTAAGGGCAATACAATAGGCTCAATTTCAGGCGATGTTTTGCTATCTATATGGTCAGATTGAACGTTTCTTTCAAAAAGTTCTCTTGGTCTTCTTGGCGCTTCTAAATTATTTGACATATTCTTTCCTTTCTTTTCTTAACGGTACTGCAGTTACTTCGCTATGCTTAAAAACCCTTTTTCTGATTCTCTTGATCCTAAATAATGCTCCGCAATTCGGATCAGGACATGCAATATCTGTGTCTGTCGTCATCCAATCATTTTTATGCGTCTCCCGCTGCTTTGCCGGCAACAAAAGTAATAAAGCTGCCAGCGCATAAATCGTAAATGTTTGACCGGCAGGGATTGATAAATTCTCCCCGCTAAGTTCAAAATAGTCGCCAACTTTATGGTTACAAACAAATTCACGTTTACCCTTTATTACCCCTACTCTTAAATCGTAGAGACTAAATTCATCTTTGATATTTTTACCGGTATTTTTCATAAACCCCCTTCAAAACAAATAAAAGCCCTTATAAATACTTAACTACACAAAATCAGTTAAAGACTTACAAAGACTTTTAGAAATTGCGCCAGCAACCGCAATATTCGCGTCTATACATTTTTAAATCTCCCTTCCTGCAACTCTTTTGACCCTCTCGTCACAGTCCCGACGCCGACATTCAGCTTCTTAGCAATCTCGTGCTGGGACACTCCGGCCTTGAGCATCTTCACGATCTCAAGCCTAGTCGGTATCTCCTCAAGCTCCGCGCGTGTCAAAATCCCCACCAGAAACTCATGCATCTCCTTCTTAGTCTTAATCTTTAAAAACGCATCAATCAAAGCATCAAGCAAACTACTCTTATTCACGAGTACTATTATACTAGTACGATGATACAATGTCAACTAAAAAGCCTGAAAGAAGTTTTCTGGAGAGATAGATTTACCGGGACGCACGTTTACCTTTATCCTTAGACACAACATAAAGAAGAATAATTCCATAAATTACAGCAAATACAACAAACCCCAAAAAAAGCAAAAATACTGGATCGCTAAATACATTACTCATAATTTGTACCTCCTTGTTAAAAACCAACTTAAACCCCAAAAGAAAGGCGTTAGAACTAATGACAATAGTAACAATAATAAAGATTTAAAAACTATACGATTCTCCAATCTTCGGCAGAACTACGCCTCCTATCCCCAACTCGCTCTTTATCTTCTCCTCAAGCGCCTTCCTCACCCCCTCATCTCCATGAGTCAAAAATACTCTCTTCACCGCTTTTATCTGCCCCAACCACTTCAAGAGCTTGCTCTGATCCGCGTGACAACTCATCGCCTCAACCTCTCGTATATTCGCTCTCACCACGATCTCCTGATTATAAATCTCGACCTTTTTCGCTCCGTTTAAAAGTTTCCACCCTAGTGTCCCCTGCGCCTGATATCCAACAAGAAGTAACCGCGTCTTCGGATCGGGTAAATAATTTATTGCGTGGTGCAAAACCCGCCCCCCATGCATCATCCCGCTGCCTGAAATAATTACCTTTGGCCCCGGATTAAAAAGTATCGCCTTGCTCTCCTCAACGCTTTCACACAAAGTAAGTCCTGGGAAATCAAACGGATCATCCGTCTTAAGCTCCTTTGTTAACTCGGAATTATACAACTCAGGAGACCTTCGAAAAATCTCCGTTGCTTTTATCGCCATCGGGCTATCCAAAAACGCCTTTGTCTCCACGCCTATTTTCTTTTCATTCTTCAGATGATTAATTCTATGCAGCAGTTCCTGTGCCCGCTCAATAGAAAATGAAGGGATAAGAAGCACCCCCTTCGTCTTTTCAATCTCATTTATCTCCCCGGTTAGAACTAGGCTTGGGTCTTCTTCTCTATGCAACCTGTCTCCATAAGTTGACTCCATCACGACATAATCAGCTCCTTTTATCGGCTCAGTCGGCCGGATCATATCCTCCGGCGTATTCCCTAAATCTCCGCTGAAAACAATTCGCTTGCCGCTATTATCTGCTATCTCAATAGTCGCCGACCCCAAAATATGCCCCGCGTCCCGAAACACCACGCTCATCGACCCGACGCGTAGTGTTTTGTCATATTCCATCTCTTCAATAAGCGGCAAAACCCGCTCAACGTCATCCAGTGTATACAAAATCTTGTCCTCTGAATGCTCAGCCGGAGCAAGTTTATAACTTGCTCCGGAACGTTCCGGACCCCCGCTCAGCGGGGCTCCGGCGGTGGAGGAACGTGATGGTAAATGCCTATTAAATTTTGCAGAATTCTCCTCTGCCACTTTCGCCGCGTCAGCAAGAACGAGCGCCGTCAACATCCGACTCGCCCCCGTCATATAAATTTTGCCCTTAAAACCTGCTTTGACCAAAAGAGGCAACCGCCCGCAATGATCCAAATGCGCGTGTGTCAAGACAACTGCCGTAATCTTCGAAACGTCAAACGCCAAAGCCTCATAATTCAAATCTACAATAGAATTCTGCTCTGAAGTATTCTGCTTTGCAGAAGAACCCTCCTGAAACATCCCCAAATCCACCAAAATCTGCTCTCCATCATCTCCTGTCAATAAATAACACGATCCCGTCACCATCCCCACCGCTCCAAAAAACTGAATAGATTTCATCTCTTAGTTTATTCTATACTAATCTTCTGTAATTTAGCAAAATAAGAAAAGTGGGGTCGAAGAAGTATGCGTGGAATAATTTTACTTTTCTGGAACTGTCTGTTTTGTTAACTTCCCATTATTACCATTCTTTATCCATATCGTCCTTGTGTTTGGCTCCTCTCCATCGGCCATCTGTATTCCTTCATTTTTCATTAGCGGAATCGGTTGTCTCTTTATTTTCTTAAGCTCAGCTGCAGCGCGCTTTATAGCCTCATCCCAGCCAAGTGCGAGTTCTTCCTTAGTCATATTAATCAAGCGATTTTACCATAAGTATTTATAAAATGAAAGTATGAGTCTTACCCAATACAAAATGATACTGTAGAAAAGGCTTTACCTAATCGAAAAAAGAGACTAAAAGATGCTGAGGAGCGGTATTAGTCTTTTAAAAAG
>OBEQ011207815.1_pt1 | contig 12635 bp, 18 predicted proteins | sample 1670901 | NCBI WGS metagenome assembly OBEQ01 (sample SAMEA104232315, study PRJEB22302) | groundwater metagenome | biome: forest; feature: aquifer; material: groundwater | place: USA | collected 2011-08-07 | depth 5.4 m
AAAAATATAAAAAATAAACTTTTGCGGGGGTTTCGGGGCTGACGAGCCGAGAACTTCAACCCAGCCCCACTTTTAACATTCATATTTATGAAACAGTTTAAACTTTATGGCTAATAAATCTTAAGTAAGTATAAAGTTATTTACCAAAAGTGGGGCTGGGTGTACCGGAAAAAGTTTTATATTTTATATTTTTTTATAAACTTCCAATATATTTTATTACCACCCTGCGAGAAGACCCCCAACCAACTGATTCTGTTTTTAAGTCCGTCGCATTAGATAAAAATTCATGCACAACTCTGCGTTCAAAAGCCGACATTGGGTCAACTTCTATACTCGATTTAAAATATCTTGCTCGTTCTCCCATCATATGAGCCACTGCGCGAATGTTTTCCACGCGCTTTTTTTGAAAACCGTTTATATCAATCAAAATATTGTTGTTAATGCTTTCGTCTGTTTTGGTTGGAAGTGTTTTAGCTTCAACTATCCTGCGAACAAGATGATTTAATGAATAGAGCGCCTCGCCATCATGCCCCATAAAAAAGTGTGGTTCGCTAACCTCGACTGAAAACCAGGTATTCGCAGGACTTTCCTCGATAATAGAAATTTTATCCAGCTTAACGGTGGTTTTTTCAATCAATTCTTTTATTAAATTTTGGATTTCAACTTTATCCATAAAATTTTTACTTAATTACAATCTTAAAGTTTTTCTGCTTTTCAACATAAATCTGCTGGGCTACCATAAATAAATTACTCGTAATCCAGTACAATGCAACTGCTCCGGAAATACGATAAGTGATAAAAGCGATAATAAACGGAAAAATGTATTTCATCTGCATATGCATACTTTTAGCAAAACTCTCGGAAAAAGAACCAAGGGAACCGCCTGCGCTTGAAGAGGGAGCGGGTTGTGGCATAAAGCGCGCTTGCAAATATTGAGACACCCCCGCTAGAATTGCCAGAATGAGACTTTTTTTACTTATATCAAGAATCCCCAAGAAAATCATATTCACATGTTCGGGGATATGAATAAAAGAATAGAGCAATCCACCTTCAAAATTTATTCCTTTAAAAAAAACAAAGTATAAAGCAAAAATAATAGGAATCTGAATTAAAACCAAAAAACATCCGGAAAAAGGATTTACATTATGCTTTTTATAAAGCCCAAAAGTTTGTTTTGCTTGTTCTTCCTTGCTCGCTCCGCTTTCTTTTATTTTTTTAAGCTCTGGACTAAGGATATTCATTTCTGCCTGACTTTCAATGGATTTTTGAGATAATGGGAAGAGTATAATTTTAACCAGAAGAGTCAGAACGATAACAGCAACACCAACATCCCCGCCGGGGATAATTGAGACTAAAAAAGCCAATGCGTTTAATAATGGCTGATATAAAACAGTATTCCAGATACTTGAGAGCATTCTCTAATCTTATATTAAAACAGGAGAAAGTCCAATGTTTAGTCTTTCATTTCATATTGTTTATTATATTGGATCAATATGATTTTTCTGCCAAGGGTGACAGCGTAAGATACGTAAAAACCCTAAATAGATTCCCTTAAACACGCCATATTTTTTTATGGATTGTTTTGTATATTCCGAGCAAGTAGGATAAAAAACACAATTTCGTTTTTTAAAAAAAGAAAAATATTTTTGGTAAAAATTAATTGATCTTATCAAGTATGTTTTTAATTTCATTTTCGATTACTGAAATATCATCTTGATATTTTTTAAAAACAAAAACGCCCATGAGCCCAATGGGAAACTGATTGACATATTTTTCTAAGGCATTATACCCGCGTCGGCGCAGTAGGTTTCTTTTTACGGCTAATTTAGCAACTGCTTTTGGAGCTATAAAAGATATTCGTGGAACTGGGAGTTTTGTTATTAAAAACTTAAAAGTTAAATTGGGAGAAAAAACAGATTTTCCTTCCTTAAAAAGAAGGTCTATGCCTTTTTTATTCATTCTGTTCTTTTTTGGGAGCATATTTAAACCAAGTTAAACACTGAGTTTTTTTCTGCCTTTTTGACGCCTTCTTTTAAGGACCTTCTTTCCAGTCTTAATCCTAGATCTAACCAAAAATCCATGGCTTCGGGCTCTTTTCCTTTTTTTAGGTTTGTATGTAAATGACATATGTTTGATATTACACCAAAACTAGACCTTGAGCAACAATTTTTTTATCCACAGCTTATCAACAGAGTTAATAAGTTTTCGTATGTTTTTATGGATTTTGTTTATTAGGTAAATAGTATAATATGAGACTAATGAATCCCGTTAGAAACGGGACATGGTCAATAGTAAAATTATTATTTAGTTAATTTCTAACGGGATGAATACAATACAGCTTTGGAAAAATTGTCTGGTAGAAATCGAAGCGGGCATATCAAAGGCAAATTTCAGCACGTGGTTTAAAAATACATCTATTATCAAAGAAGATCTAGGCATTATTTATATTGGCGTACCAAATGAATTTGTTCGTGATTGGCTTATAAATAAATATCATAAACTTATCACAAAAACCATAGCCGATGCGTATGAAAATATGCGCGCGGTAGAATATACTATTACTAAAGAAAACAATAGAGAAAAAACGCCAACAATAATTGAAACAAGTATGAATAAAGAACTGCCCTTAAGGGATCTTTACATAAATCCAGAGAATAACTTAAACCCGCGCTATCATTTTAATTCTTTCATTGTAGGATCTTTTAATGAACTCGCATACGCTGCAAGTCTCGCCATAATAGATAATCCTGGCACTAAGTACAACCCCTTTTTTATCTATGGAGGCACGGGTCTCGGTAAAACTCATTTAATCCAAGCGGTAGGAAATTCAATAAAAGATAAATATCCAAATAAAAAGGTGCACTATATGACTTTGGAGAAATTCGCTACTGATTTTATAAACTCACTTCAGAGCAACAAGGCAAATTCTTTTAAAGAAAAATACCGCAAATATGACCTATTAATTATAGATGACATCCAATTTATTGGTAAAATGGAAAAAATTCAGGAAGAACTTTTCCACACATTTAATACTTTTCACGAAAATAACAAACAAATTATTTTTTCTTCTGATAAACACCCAAATTATATCCCGGAGTTAGCGGACCGTTTAAAGTCTCGTTTTGCCGCTGGAATGATAGTAGATATATCCCCGCCAGAGTATGAAGCTCGTCTTGCAATCTTAAAAGTAAAATTACAAGAACTTGATATTAATCTAGACCAGGAAATATTAGAGTATGTTGCTGAGGCGGTAGATGGTAATATCCGGGAACTTGAGGGAAGCTTAAATATTATAGTTTGCCACTACCGCTTAAAAAACAAGTCTCCAACACTCACGGAAGTAAAAAATCTGCTAAAAAACAACATGAAGCCTAAAAAAAATATAGCAATAAAAGATGTTGTAAAAATAGTAAGTGAATATTATAAATTAGAAGAAGCGTCAGTTTACGAAAAAATCAGAAAAAAGGAGATAGTCAAAGCAAGACAAGTAGTTATGTATTTACTTCGAGAAGACTTTAATATATCATATCCATTGATTGGAGAAAAACTGGGCGGAAAAGATCACACAACAGTAATACATTCATGTTTAAAAATTAAAAACGATCTCAAAAACGACCCACAACTTTTACAAGAATTAGAGCAAATACGAATTATGTTTAAGTAATTAAAAGTTATTAGACATAAATTAAAAACAAAAATTGAAAAATAACTTTATGAATTAAAAACAAAAAAAGTTATCCACTTATTAAGTTATCTAATAATATTAATAAATTAAATATACAACAATAAACACATGAAACTAGAATGCAAAATTGAAGAAATAAAAAGTAAAATTTTTCAAGCAGAAAAAATTACCGGCAAAAATTTAACTTTACCGATTTTAAACTCAATTCTCTTAATTGCCTCTGATAAATCTTTAAAACTTAGGTCTACAAACTTAAGTCTTGGCATTGAAGTTGAAATTCCCGCCAAAATAGAAAAAGAAGGTATTGTTGCCGTTTCTGGCTCAATATTGAATGGTATTTTTTCTAATGTTTTTCAAAATGAAAATGTTTATCTTGAAAGTATTGATGGTAATTTACTTATCCAAACAAAGAAAAGTAAAATAAAACTAAAAGGTCAACCGCACGACGATTTCCCAACAATACCGAAAGTTGCAGGAACAAGTTTTGAAATAGAGTCGAAAAAACTAATAGACGGCATAAAATCGGTTTACTACAGTTCTTCTGTTTCTGACATAAAACCTGAAATTTCAAGTGTTTTTGTGCATACTAATGAGGATAATTTAGTGTTTGTTTCAACTGATTCCTTTAGATTGGCTGAAAAAAAAATTAAAATAAAAGGACTTCCTGAAATAGGAGGTATTCTTATTCCATTTAAAAATATTTCTGAAATATTGAGAGTTTTTGGAGAATCCGCTTCTGTTGTAAAAGTGTGTTTTAATAAAAACCAAATTTCTTTTTCCTCCGATGATTTTTATCTAACTTCGCGGGTAATTGACGGAGTTTTTCCCGACTATCGCCAAATTATTCCTAAAACCTCAGGAACCAACGCCATAGTGCTTAAACAAGACCTGTTGAACGCGCTTAAACTTTCTAATATCTTTTCAGATAAATTCAATCAAGTAAATCTTGTTATTAAACCAAAAGAAAAAATTTTTGAGCTCTCATCTGCCAATAATGATGTGGGAGAAAATAAAACATATTTAGATGCCGCTCTAACGGGAGAAAATATTGAGCTTGGTTTTAATTACAAGTATTTTTTAGATTGTTTCCAATCAATCACTACCGACAGTATATCCATAAAATTCTCTGGAGCATCAAGCCCTTTAGTTATATCTCCAGTCTCTGATTCATCATTTATTTATCTTATAATGCCGATGAATAGATAAACATAATCTATTGTAGTATACTTATCGCATGAATCAAGATTTAGCTCAAATTGTTATATATTATGCAACAAAACCACACAAAGAATTGAATGAGTTACTACTAAGCAAATCAAAAGATAATTTAATTTCTATTCTCACTGATTTACTGACTGCATATATTAACGATAAAAATTCTTCCAGTCTAAGGGAATTTGTAACAGTTTCCATTTCTGGTTATAAACACAATCCAAAAAAGTTGGGATATAACGGGTTCAAACAAAATTAAGGTTTCCATTCTTTGTGTTTTTTCCAAATATCTAAAATCATATTTTTTGTGATTTTTACTCCCCTTATTCCAACATTAGTTTCTAGTGCCTCACTGTTTTCATTAAAGCGAACACGATAATGACCAATTGGAGTTGTTAAGGTACAAAATTTTAAGAATTCTTTTACAGAAAATATTTTATAAAACCAATTCCCCAAATTATTTTCGTTTCCTCTACAAATTATAAAATAATAATCCCTTTCATTATTTATTGCTTCAAATAACTCAGTAAACATTACTGTGCCAAAAAATTCCGAACCATCTTTTCGTGTTGAATATTTAACCTCAAATAATTTTAAATTACCATTTTTGTATGCTAATAAATCACAACTTTTACCTTTAGCAGAAGTTATATTTTTATAACCAAGTTTTGCTAAGTATTTTTTACATTGTTGCTTGGCAATTGAATCAGATACTGTATTTTTACCCATAAACTGAAGTCTATAGGATTTTATCCGGCTTGTCGAGAGTATTATTAGGTGATAGAATCGATCGATTATAAATAATATAGGTTGAATAACATGAAAAAAATAACAAAAAAAGAGGAAATAAAAATAATAAACAAATTAGCAGATTTAGAAAATAGAGCGTTGTGCAGATATGCGAATAAGAATGATATGGATTTTTTAGACTGGCTGGAAGAAAAAGAGCAGAGAGAATATTTAAAACTTTACAAGAAACTTAACGGCGATTGTTTTTATTGTTACGAGAATAAATGCGATTGCTAATAAATTTATTGGGATTGATATCTCAAAAGAATATATCCAACAGGCAGAGCAACGACTAAAAAATGCTTCTTCGGAAAAAGAATTAGTTCAGGAAGAATTACAAAAACATTTTGTTAAAAAAACATTTAAACAAAGAAAACACAATAAAGAATTTACCGGGCGACATAAAAATGATTATGGTCTTTTTCAATCCTCGTTTGACATATTTTGCCCTAAGAGTGTTTAAATTTAAGAACCATATGTAAAATTTTCTGGAGTCGCTAGTCCGATCACCATATCTCCAGTCTCTGATTCATCATTTATTTATCTTATAATGCCGATGAATAGATAACTTATTATGAAAGTTATAGTATAATGTGGGACAGTCAAAAAATTAATAATCTTTAACTTATAATACTTTCACAATTTAAGAATTAAGAGATTATTTAGTAAATTTATGCTAGAAAAAAAACTTTCCTTTGTGCGTCATTCTCTTGCCCATATTTTAGCGGCGACAATTTTAGAGTTTTACCCTGATGCCAAGCATACTATAGGTCCAGCGATTGATAATGGTTTTTATTATGATTTTGACTTTAATTTGCCAATTTCTGAAAAAGATCTGCCGAAAATAGAAAAAAGGATGAAAGAAATTCTAAAATCTTGGACAGAATTTTCACATGAAGAAAAGACCAAAGAAGAAGCAAAAAAATATTTCGCTGGCAATAAATATAAAAAAGAACTTATAGATGAAATATCGGAGAAAGGCGAAAAGATAACTTTTTATACCTGTGCGGGATTTACTGATTTATGTCGTGGTGGACACATTGTTAATCCAGCGAAGGAAATTTCTCCCGATAGCTTTAAATTAGATCGCCTTGCGGGGGCATACTGGCGCGGGGATGAGAAAAATAAGATGCTCACGCGTATTTATGGTTTAGCGTTTGAAACTAAGGAAGAGCTGGATGCATATATTAACCAGCGGGAAGAGGCAGAGAAGAGAGATCACAAGAAACTAGGAAAAGAGTTAGACCTGTTTGTATTCTCTGAACTTGTGGGAGGTGGACTCCCTCTTTGGACTCCAAAAGGAACAATCTTGAGAAATCTCTTAGATGATTTTGTCTGGGAACTTCGCCAGAAACTTGGTTATATGAAAGTTGAAATCCCTCACATTACAAAAAGGGAATTGTATGAGAAAAGTGGGCATTGGGATAAATTTAAAGACGAGTTATTTAGAATAACTACTCGAGAAGGCCACGAGTTTGCGATGAAACCCATGAATTGTCCACATCATATCCAAATTTTTGATCGAAAACAATGGAGCTACAAGGAATTGCCCCAGAGATATTGCAATACAACTACCTGTTACAGGGATGAACAAACTGGGGAACTCTCGGGCCTATCTAGAGTACGTAGCTTTACTCAAGATGATGCGCATGTATTTTGTAGAATGGCGCAAGTCAAGAAAGAATTTGGTGAAATTTGGGATGAGGTAGTGGAACCATTTTATAAATCCTTCGGATTTAATTTAAAACTTCGTTTATCCCTTCATGACTCTGCTCATCCCGAAAAATATTTAGGTGATGCAAAGCTCTGGCAACATGCTGAATCTATATTAAGAGAGCTTGCTAAAGAACGCAAAACAGAATTTTTTGAAGGTGTCGGTGAGGCAGCGTTTTATGGACCGAAGTTAGACTTCATGGCTACGGATTCGCTACGCAGGCAGTGGCAAATCGCTACTATTCAGCTTGATATGAACCAGCCAGAAAGATTCGACCTCACATGTGTGAATGAAAAGGGAGAAAAAGAGAGAATCGTTATGATTCATGCCGCCATAATGGGATCTATTGATAGGTTCTTGTCTATTCTCATCGAACATGTAACTGGCGCATTTCCTCTTTGGCTCTCGCCCGTACAAGTAAAGGTAATACCTATCCGTGAAAATCATAATGAATATGCCAAAAAAGTTTTTGACTTACTAAAAGAAAATAATATCCGCGCAGAATTTGACGATGCTGATCTAAACCTCGGCGTCAAAGTTCGCGATGCCAAAAATAATAAAATTCCCTACTGGATTGTGGCAGGAGATAAAGAAATAACTATAAAAAAAGTTACTCTAGAAAGTAGAGATAATGGAAATCTTGGGCAACTTACTGTGTCTGAAATTTTAACGAGATTCCAAGACGAAATCTCAAATAGAATCTAATATGCAAAACGCTCTTATTATTACTCATCTACAGAAACGGTACGCGCGCGGACCTGAGGCGCTAAAAGACGTGTCCCTCACGATACCCGCAGGAGATTTTTTTGCCCTTCTCGGGCCGAACGGCGCCGGTAAGACAACACTCATTGGTATTGTCACTGGCCTCGTGACAAAAACAGCAGGAAAAGTAGAAGTATTTGGTGTAGATATTGATAAGGAACCAGAGCGCGCCAGAGGAATGATTGGGCTTTGCGGGCAAGAAGTAAACTTTGACCTTTTTATGAAGCCGCTCGACATTGTGGTGAATCAGGCTGGCTATTACGGCATCCCACGCTCAGTCGCCATTCCACGCGCGAAGAAACTGCTCAAAGATCTCGGCCTTGCCGATAAGAACGACCAGATTGGCTTCAAACTCTCGGGCGGCATGAAGCGCCGTCTTATGATCGCGCGCGCGCTCGTCCACGAACCAAAATTCCTGATTCTCGACGAGCCAACAGCGGGTGTGGATGTAGAACTTCGCCGGAGTATGTGGGATTATCTTACAACTCTCACCAAACAAGGCATTACAATCCTCCTCACGACACACTATCTCGAGGAAGCCGAACGGCTCGCCAAGCACGTCGCTATTATTAATAAGGGTAAAATAGTTGCCGATGGCGCTATGGACGAGATACTAGCGATGCATGACACTTCTGTCCCGCAGAGTGGGTATGGTGGCGGCAAGCTTGAGGACATATTCGTCAAACTGACTAGCAACAATTCCTAATATGCCTCTCAAAAAAAAACAATTCATCTCTTTCTATACCATTTTACGCAAAGGCATCGTGCGCATTATGCGCATCTGGTCGCAGACCCTTCTGCCCTCCGTTGTCACCTCAGCGCTTTATTTCGCCGTCTTCGGGAATATCCTCGGCTCACGCATCGGAGAGTTAAATGGCGTCCCATATATTCTTTTCGTTGTCCCGGGACTTGTGATGCTGGCTGTTATCACGAACTCTTTCACGGATGTCGCGACCACCTTTTTCGTATCTAAATTCTTCTCGCGCAATATTGATGAAATTCTCGTATCACCCACACCGCCGTGGATTATCATCGCCGGCTTTGTCGCAAGTGGCGTGGCGCGAGGGATGCTAGTCGGCATTATCGTGCTCATCGTCTCCCTCTTTTTCGCGCTTCCCTCGGTCGCGCATCCGTTCGTTGTGCTCCTTTTCCTCTTCCTCTCCTCACTCGTCTTTGCCCTTCTCGGACTCATCAACGGCATCTACGCGAAGAGCTTCGACGGTATCTCTATCGTCCCAACCTTCGTACTCACGCCGCTCGTCTATCTCGGCGGCGTCTTCTATTCTATCCACTCGCTCCCGCCTTTGTGGCAGAATGTTTCACTCGTAAACCCGATCTTCTATCTCATCAACGGATTCCGCTACGGTTTTCTTGGTACAGCCGACATCTCACTCCTCACCTGCATACTCGTTTTGTTTGGTCTCGTCGCTATTCTCCTCGCCGTCAACTGGTATTTCCTTCGCAACGGCCTTGGTTTGAAGCAGTAACATTATTTAATGGTGATTAATGGTGGCTGTCCCCTTTATCCTTTATCTTAAATAAAAAAATGAGGTTGCCGGTCGTAAAACGACTAGCAACCTCATTCACTCTCTCACGAAGTCCCTATGCGTTTAGGAATGTAATTCCTCCGCGCGCGTTTCCACCAGCGCCCAAAGCTCATAGACGTCAACCAAAATCGCTTCGCAAGCGCCAGGTTCGCTTATCGCGACCCGCCTCACCGAAAATCTTCTCTCCGTGTCTACGCACTTTAGGTGTATGATGGTCTGCGTGTCAGCGTGCAAACCTTCAACGCTGTTGGGCAATGTGTGGCTTACACAATGCATCCCCATTATTTTCCCAATTGATGGAAAGTAAGGAATCAGCGCTTTGCGTAAAGCAATCTCCAGGGATGAGATTGGACCGCGACCGCTTCCTGTGGCGATTACCAAGTCATTCTTTCCCTTGATTTTGACAAGCACCGTAGCCTCAAATTGAGACTCGCTGCCCTCGCGCTCATCAAGAATGCGACGCTTCACCACTGTAAACGGCGGTTCGTACCCAGGATGCCCACGAATTTCCGTAAGCTTACGGTAGATGCCATCCACCGGAACATCATGGTTCGGATGTGGCCACGATATCTGCTCTGGCATTTCTGACATATTCCTTCCATCCCTTCAATGTGAATTTGGCTCGTGAGAGTTAGATAAAAAGAACTCCTACTATCTATATTATGAAAGCATTTGTGGCGATAAATATCAAGATTTTTAAATAGACTTTTGAATACACAAATGGTATATAATTAAAGTAGAAAGGCGCAAGTAATGACGGAAATATTGAGAGGAGAGGTAATGCGCCTTTAGCTCTTTTAATTTAAGGAGGTCAGTATGACTAATGAATTCGTGTTTGTCGGTAAAAAACTGCCCCCTCATGGACGCAAGGAGGAGACAAAATGACACAAGAAGAATTCATGAAAAAGAGTCATGAGCTTTGGGATAGGATTATGCCTGCCACCGGCTGGGGAGTCCGCAACGTAAGTGAGACCCAGAAAGCGGAGATGTTGCGGGAAACTTGGAAGATGTTCCAAGCTGAAAAAGGCGGGGTAGACTTTGATGACGAGCGTTTCATCAATGCTTTACTGGATACGCGCCACATTCAAAGCGTGCAAGTCCGAGCCGCGGCCATCAAGAAGCTATTGACTTGATGCTCTTTTAGAGAAACGGGGAGACATTTGCTAACCCTCTTGCCTCCCTATTTTTATTGTTTATGTCTTTTTAAAAGTTTGAAGGGGTTTCCCTTTTACGACCCAATAGGCGCGGGTAAATAAAGCGTATGGAAAAAGGAAAAAGGTGTCAGTGGAAAAAGGTGTCAGGTTAATGGGGGATTAAGATTAATGGGAACAGCCACCATTGTTTTTAAGAATGCGCATATCAAAAATTTCTTTTGTATTAAATAGAAGTTGCTCAAAGAGTTTATAATCTTCATCATTATTAAAAATTTGTAGGCAACCATTGGCACGATTAATTATGTGATAAATCTCTCCTCCTACATCAACTCTTGCATTACGCGACATGAGTTTATTTTATCACACTATTCTGTTAAAACAATGGTGGCTGTCCCCTTTATATTTATGAAACAGAGATTTCAATCTAACCTCTTTTCTCAGTATTTAGGGGTGTGAGGGGTTACCGCCGAAAAACTTTACAAAACGGGCGAGATATGGTATATCTTAGCAGGATTTGAAAACCTAAAAGTGGGTTATCCGAATAGTCCTTTCACAACTTAATAGGAGGAAAACATGAACAAGCAAAAGCTCTTACAGTGTGTCATTGAGACACTCACACAAAGGGAGAAAAGCGCTAAACAAAGCCTTGAAACAGCAAAGCAGGCGGCTATCGAAGCTCCCGGTGCCATGCAATCACATAGTGACACCACAAAGTGGCAAATGAGCCAACGTGCTGAGGCGATAAAACAATCGCTTTTTGAAACCCAGCAAGCACTGGGCGCACTGAAGCACCTCATGGATCATCCACCGACTGTTACAAAGGGCTCCAGCTATGCCGTTATAGAAGCGGAAAACCTTAATGATGGATCAATGGCAAAGTATTTTCTACTGCCAGCAGGCGGCGGGGATACTTACGAAGTGGATGGAGAAAAAATCACTGTCCTAACTATGGGTGCGCCTATGGCCCGCGCGCTTATCGGCGCTGTCGCAGGCGACGAAGTAGAAGTCAAAATCCAAGAGACGACGAGACGGTTCAACGTCGTTTCGGTAACCTGAAGGAGGTTTGGATGAAGTCGAAACATGTCTTTGTTAGTCTCGACGGAGTTGATGGTGTTGGCAAGACTACGGTGGCAAAACTTCTCGCCGCCGATGGATCTTTCCGATATCACAAATCTCCCGCTGGCCCTTTCGCGCAATTGCGAAAAGAAGTTGACGCTCACGCAAATCCGCTTGAGCGATACTGCTTCTATCGGCTGGCAACACAGTTCGATTCAGTGCAGATAAGCAAGTTGCTGGAAACAAACCCTGTCGTCTGTGATCGCTATATCGCGTCCACAGCGGCATATCACATCGCAATGGATGCTCGCATTCGAGTTATCCATAACGATTCTGAGCTTCTTAAACCACATTTTGCGTTTCTTCTCGGTGCTCGTTCGGAGGTTCGTGATAAGCGAATACTTGAACGCGCAAAAGTGTTGAGCGATGTAAAACTTGAGGGGGATAGTACACTCCTCGACCGCGTCGCTGAAATCTTTATGTCGTTTGGTCTCATATACATTGACACCAGTGACATCACGGCCGAGGAAGTCGCGATGGCAATCAAGCGCATCGTTGCGCAAGGAGGAATACCATGAGCTTAAAACCGCTTTCGTACGCTTATATCATGGCCATTGCGGATGCATGGCGTGATATGGGTGGTGCTCCCGAAGTGGAAATCGGTGCGCTTGAACCGCTTTTGTGGCGGGACGAGCAGTATCGCATTCACGATGTCG
>OBEQ012557100.1_pt1 | contig 12635 bp, 9 predicted proteins | sample 1670901 | NCBI WGS metagenome assembly OBEQ01 (sample SAMEA104232315, study PRJEB22302) | groundwater metagenome | biome: forest; feature: aquifer; material: groundwater | place: USA | collected 2011-08-07 | depth 5.4 m
CCCCCCCCGTGACGACCCAGCGGCGCATCACTCACCCAAAGAAGTGCTGCTCGGGCGTTCGGCGCCCGGCCCCACACCGATGCCCTGGTAGCGGAGCCCCGCGCGCATCACGTCTGCGGCGCGCCAGATGTTTCGCGCATCGATGACCGCGGCGGCGAGCCCGTGATTTCCGGCGCGGAGGCGCTTCTTGATCTCGCCGAAGTTCGGCGCGCGGTAGCTACGCCATTCGGTAAGCAAGACCAGCGCGTGGGCCCCGTCGAGTGTTTCGTAGTCGCGGTCGATCACTTTGACCCGTCCGCCGGTTGCTCGAGTGAAGTTCGGGCCCGCTTCGGGATCGTGGCCGATGATCACCGCGCCACGTTCGAGGAGCGCTTCGGCCAGCTTGAGCGCGGGCGACTCGCGGACGTCGTCGGTCTCGGGCTTGAAGGCCAGACCCCAGACCGCGACGGTCTTGCCGTGCCCCCCATCGAGCGTGGTCTCGACGAGCTTTGCGAGAAAGTCGGCCTGCTCGTCGTTTGCCAGATGCGTCGCCTCTGCCAGGCGCATGGGCACGCCGTGCACCTTTCCGAGCGCGGTGAGCGCCTGCACGTCCTTCGGAAAGCACGATCCGCCGTAGCCAGGGCCCGAGTAGAGAAACTTTTTGCCGATGCGCGAGTCGGTTCCGACCCCCATGCGCACGGCATGGATGTTCGCGCCGGTGGCGTGGCAGAGGCGCGAGAGCTCGTTCATGAACGAAACGCGCATCGCCAGCATGGTGTTGGCGGCGTACTTGATGAGCTCGCTGGACCGGGGATCGGTCACCACGAGGCGCTCGCCCGAGAGCTGCAGCGGCGCGTACAAATCGCGCAGGAGCGTGCGCGCGGCTTCCGAACGCGCACCGAGGACGATTCGATCCGGTTTGAAGAAGTCCGTGAGGGCGTCGCCCTCTTTCAGAAACTCGGGGTTAGAAACCACTTCGAGGGACATCTTGGACTTCGAGAGACGCGCCTGCACGGCGTCGCACGTTCCCACCGGGACGGTGCTCTTGATGGCGACCAGCGCTGGTTTCTTCGCGACTGCGGCGATTCGGTCGGCAGCGGCGAACACGGCGCTGGTGTCCGCCGCGCCGTCTTTTCCTGGCGGCGTGCCGACGGCGACGAAGTACACGTCGGCCTCGTCGAACGGGGCGGAGACGTCCGTGGCGAACGACAATCGACCGCTCCGGCGATTGCGGCGCACGAGATCGGTCAGGCCGGGCTCGTGGATAGGGCTGACACCGTCGTTGAGCTTCTTGATTTTCTCGCTGTCGGTGTCGACCGTGAGGACGTCGTGTCCGAGCTCACTCAGACCGGTTCCCGTGACAAGACCGACATACCCGGCACCGAAAGCAACGAGACGCATGTTGGTCGAGGTTCTAGTCGAGGAAAGTACGGTTGGCACGTCGCAAATGCTCGGAGCAAGGGCGATGCCGCGCTGAAAACCGGGCGCATTTGCTCGGTACTGTGTGCGGATTGCAACAGTTCGTGATCCGCAACATGCTGCGACACCACACTACCGTCGCCGAAAGAGCCACCATCCGCCGCGATGCTCGGCGAGCTGCAAGGCTTCCGGCGGGGTTGGCGCGCGGGCGTCCGGGCGCGTTCGGATGAGGACGTAGTCCCAGTCGTCCAGGTCGTATGCGGGCCAGTCGATGACCCGCAGATCGCTCTCGCTGTAAGTCGGCGGCAGTCGCAGTGCGGGGTTCTCGGGCGTGGGGTACAGCGCAGAACCTTGGTGAAACCAAATGTCGCTCACCACGATCGGGCGCTCGGCCAGGACGAGCTTGTCGTAGTGGATGAATGGGTGCGCGGTGAACGTGTCGCTGTTCGGATCCAACGGCAGGTTGAGGAGGCGGGCCTCGTTGGGAACCGCGGCGAGCACCTCGCGCCAGCCGCGCGCCTCGGCTTGAAAGCGGTACGACGCGCCCAGCGCCACGATCACCATGGCGGCTGCGATGGCCGGTGCGCCGCGATCGAGCGCAGCGCGTGCCAACCGACCGAGCGACTGTCGCCGGAAAGCCAAAATGGCAACGTAGAGAACGACCGGCACGAGCCGTCCGTCGACGAAACCGAACCACCCGATGGCGTGCGGCAGGCCCAGAAACAAAAGTCCAAGCACCACGGCTGCCGCGTAGAGCGCTCGGCTGTGCGATCGCGATCGCGCCTCCGCCACTGGGTGCGAACCAGAAGAGGCGCGGAGGCCGCGTAGGGTTGCCACCGTGGTGCCGATGACGAGCGCCCAAAGAGCGACCCCCGCGACGATGTCGATTCCGCTGCGCGTGAGGAGCGTTGGCGTGACGAGCAGGCTCAGTTTGTCGAGCACCCCTTGAAAGTGCGGCGCGAGGCCGCTTTGGGACACGGCGACGGAGCCGGGCGGGGTAAGCGCTCCGCGCTCCAGCCATGCCACGTACGCCGCGAGCGCTATCGCGGGCACGAGCGCGCGCAGTCGAACGAGGCGCTGCAAGCGTTTTCCCGTCGCGATGCAGGAGACACCCGCGAGGACGAGGAACAACACGAATGCGTGGCCATGGCCGAGGAACATCAATGGGGCGAAGGCCGCCACGGCGAGCTCTCTGCTCAGTGTTGTCCGAAACCCCCAGCTGCCCGCCTCGTCGGCGTGGACCATCAAATCGAGCCATAGGGTGAGCCCGACCAGCATCACCGCCACGCCGAGCAGGTAGCTCGCGAACCCGAGGAGGGTCATCAGCCCGAACGCCATGGCAATGCCGAGGTAGCCCGCCACCGGAGAGCGATCGCCATGGAGCTTCGCCCGCCCGTACAGGAGCGCGAGCGGCGTCGCGATGACCGGCAGTGTGGCGATGGCCCGCACGGCGCCGACCGGGCCGATGCAGCGCACGAAGACCTCGCCCAAAAAGCGAAACAGCGAGTACGGCCCGATGTGCGGCGCGAGCACGAAGAAGTGCTGCTCGAAGGGCGACCCGGCGAATCTGTGACGCATGGCGATGAGCCCCGCGTGGGCCGGCAAATCCTGAAAGGGCAAAGCGTCGAACAGCCAAAACACGAGTGCCGAGAGGATGGTGAGCGTTCCCAAGCCGAGCCAGGGCAGCGCGGTCGCCGTCCGCGGGCTCGCGGGGGCCGCGGAGCCGACGGCGAGCTGGGACTCGGACCTGGGCTGCGAAACGTGGGACGTCATGAACTGCGCCGCGCCTCGTTGGACGGGCCGAAGTGTACTCATCTCCCGGCTGAATGCATGCCGCAAGATCGCAAAAGCCGCCGATTTTCTGGTACGTGGAAGCTGCTCATGGCCGGCCGGCGACCCATGGTCTGGATCCTCGCGGCGATCCTCGTTCTTCGGGTGGTGGGAATCGGCTGGGGTCTGCCCGGATCCGATGGCTGGGATAACGACGGGGTTGCGCCCAGGGACTTTTTGGCGGGCCTGGTCGAAACCTTCACGCCAGGCAAGTACTACACATACCCACCTGTTCACCTGCTGCTTTTGGGCGTCCTGACGTCGCCGATCACGGTTGTCGCCCTCGTGAAAGCTCCCGCACTCGCGCCGGCCGAGGTCATCGGCGAGATCCTGAAAGTCCCCTACATGACGGCCGCCGCGTATGTGGCGCGCGCGATCAGCGCTCTCATGTCGATTGGGATCGCCTGGGCGATGGGGAAGATCGGAGAGGAGCTGCGCGGGGAGCGCGCCGGCGGGTGTGTCGCTCTGGTGTGCGGGTTGAACGCGCCGCTCACTTACTACGCGCATACGTCGAATCTCGACGTGCCGTATCTTTTTTGGTCGTCGCTCGCGCTGCTCGCGCTCGTTCGCGCCATCGCGCGACGCGAGCCGAGACGCTTGCGCCACGTGGCCGTTCTCTCGGCTCTCGCCATCGGGACCAAAGATCAGGCCTACGCTGTCGTCCTCCTTTCGGTCCCTGCAGCGCTTCTGTTCTGGGCGATTTCGGATGCGTGGGTGCGCAAGAACGCGCGCGCGGTCGTCAAGGAAGTCGCGCTCGCGTCGGTATTGGGCGCGGCGCTTCTCGCGTTCGCGCTCGCGGTCGTCTTCAATCCGTCCGGTTTTCTGGCGCGCGTGCACTTCCTCATTGGAACGGCGTCACAGGATTTTGCCCACTACTCGACCGACGCCAAGGGCATGGCCACGCTCATCGTGGACAGTCTGGTACGTTTTCACCGTTATTACCCCTGGGTGGTCGCCTTCGCGGTCGCCGCTGGAATGATCACGGTCATTCGCGAAAAGCGCGAGAACGTTCGGGTTGCGGGGCTGGTCCCCCTCTTGGCGATCATTTCGTTTACGGTTCTCTTCAACTGCACCGCGCGGCGGACCGAGCACCGCTTCCTGCTTCCGCAAATGGTGTTCTACAGCGTGTACGCGGGGATCGCGGTAGAGCGCCTCGTTTTCGAGGTGCGCGGGCGCGTGCGTGTCGTTCTCGGCCGCGCCATTGCCGCCACCGCCTTCGTGTGGGCGCTCTTCAAGTGCGCCGACGTCGACGCGAATCTCGTGTTCGATCCGCGCTACGACGCCGAGGCGTGGCTCGCAGCGCACACCCAGCCGGGTGACGTCATCGAGGTGCATGGCCTCAACGTCTACCTCCCTCGTTTTCCGCCACAGGCAAAGGTCATCCGCGTGGGGCACGAGCCAAAGGACAAACGAAATCCGCTCGCCGGTGTCGTCGAGGTGGAGGACGACTTCGGCAACGCCGAGAAACGCGGCGCGCGCTACATCGTCGTCAGCGAGGGATGGGTATGGCGGTATCTCATCGATCTTAGCGAATGGACCGCGACCAGCGGCAAGGTCCTGCCCAAGACGCAGCTCCAAAGCAGCTCGGAGATCGACGGCACGACGTTCTTCCAGGCGCTGGTGCGCGGCGATCGCGGCTTTCGAAAAGTGCACGCGTCGGTATGGGATAGCCGCGTTTGGCCACGTCTCGACATTCATGCGTCGACGGCGCGGGAGGTCTGGATTTTCGAGCGCAAATGACGGCTCAGACGAGCTTGCCGCCGTAGATGGCGAAGCTGCCATCGACTTTGACGGAAGTGCCCGAAGAGCACGCGAAAAACGAGGTGCGCGCGGAAAATGTGCTCGACCGGATTCGCCCGGCCGGATCACCAATGACGAGGTGGAGGCCCGGGAGGTTCTCGTCGACCAAGGCGTCCCCAGTGGCCGCGTCGAGCGCCGCGTTGACGCCGATCGCCACGAGCCCGACGCGATCGGAGTTCGGCGCCACGGCGAGCATCTCTGCGATGTCGCGCTCCAGCTGCGGGCACTCTTTTGCCTCGACGCGGGCGACGCGCCCGTTCTCGATGAACAGGCGTGCGGGGCTGGTTAGGAGAAGCCCCGTACGGGTCCCGAAGAACTCGCCGAGAGAGGCGTTTGCCACAAAGACGCCCTCGACCGACTCGGGCTGCGCGTAGAGGGCGCCCGCGGGGAGCGCGGTCCACTGACCGGGCACGATGACTCCCGTGTGCGGCGTCCACCGATTGTTCGGCGCGAAGCTGAGACGCAGGTTCGTTCCCGCGGTGCTATTGGCGAGGAGGACGCGTGCGGTCTCGAGTTTGCGCTCCATGGCGCGCGACCACTTCTCGATCTCTCTGAAATCTACCTTCAAGCCGTTCGCGAAGGCGCGCTTCGAGATCTGCGGCATGTGCGCGTGGCGGATTTTGCAGGCGCCGACGATGTGAAGAAGCTGCTCGCGCATCGACGCCTCTTGCCGGGGCGCCGTCGCCACGAACGCGCTTGCCTGGGCGGCGAGCATCGCCCGCCGAACGGTGTCGGGGAGGACCTTGTGCGGCCGTTCGCCCGAGTGGTTGGTGGAGACACTCTGGAGCTTGTCGAGGCGCGCAACGGTAACCTCGGCGCCGACCTGTTCACCGGCATTTCCGATGGCCACGCCGATGTCGTTCGACTCGATGTCGCAGATGACGACAAAGCGGTCGGTTGGATGGACCTCTAGCGCAGACGTCACGAGCATCGTTGCGGCGTGGGGGATGGGGTCGGACGGAAAAGAGACCATGCCACCTCACAAGGTAGCGCCAATTGGAGCAATAATCGTAGTTTTCTGGCCGGTGGGGGGGCGGTTTGGTAGTCGGTGTCATCAGATGATGGCTTGGTTATTTCGGTTTGCCGAGCTCCAGGCAGGGTGGATTCGACAGGCCCTCCTCTGGGCGAGCCATCACACTGGGATCCCCGCGATCGTCGTCGCCGCGGTCGTCATCGTCGTCCTCTATCGGATCGCCAAGCGCTCCGTGCGATTCGCCCTGGAGGTGTCGATCGTCCTCGCCGCCCTCGCGCTTCTGACGAAGCTAGGCGTCTTGCGCTTCTGACATGAATGGTTAATGCCGAATCGTGTTGCCGGCGGCCGAAAATATTTCGCTCCCGCGAACGTGCGGGCGTGACTAGATTGCCGCCCCATGAAGCTCAACGAACTCAAATGCATTGTCTCGGGCGGCGCTCAAGGAATGGGGCGTCATTTCGCCGTGCGTCTCTGTGAAGCGGGCGCGCAGGTTGCGATTGGCGACGTAAACGAGCAGGGGCTCGCGGCGACTGTCGAGGTCGCTCGCAACGGGCCCGGCAAAATCCACGCGAAGAAGGTCAACGTCGCGGACGAGGGGGAGGTCGGGGCGTTCGTCGCCTGGGCGCATCAATCGATGGGCGGACTCAACGCGCTCGTCAACAACGCGGGCATCTTGCGCGACGGCCTCTTGGTCAAGAAAGACCGGGAAACGGGCGCGATCAAGACGATGACGAAGGATCAGTGGGACGCCGTCATCGCGGTGAACCTCACCGGCGCGACACTGCTCGCGCGCGACGTCGTCGTGAAGATGGTCGAGACCGGGACCAAGCCGGGCGTCATCGTGAACATGTCGAGCATCTCGCGCCACGGCAACCGCGGGCAGTCGAACTACTGCGCGGCGAAAGCCGCCCTCGCGGCGAACACCGTCACCTGGTCGCGCGAGTTTGCCGCCTTCGGTATCCGAGTCGGATCGATCGCTCCCGGAATGATCGAGACCCCGATGACGCAGGGAATGAACCAAAAAGCGCGCGACGCGCTCGTCTCTGCAATTCCGGTCGCCCGCATCGGCGTGCCCGAGGACATTTGGCTCGGCGTCCGTTTCGTTCTCGAGTGCGACTACTTCAATGGGCGCACCATCGACATCGACGGCGGCCTCAGCTTCTAGAACGGGCGTGACAAGGCGCTGGCGCCTTTGCGAGGAGCGTCATCGACGTGACGCTCCCGCCTGCCTATTTCCCGGGTTTTCCTGAGGCATCCCCTTTGCACGAAATGGGGGGGGCGATCCGACTCGCGCGAGACCCGCGCAGACATCGTGCTAGAGAGCGAGCGTGAGTCTCCTCAGCGCACGCGGGCTATCCAAAGCCTATGGCTCGCAAGTTCTCTTCGACGACGTCGCACTCACGGTCGAAGAAGGCGACCGAGTTGGCGTGCTGGGAGTGAACGGCACGGGAAAGTCGACGCTCCTCCGTATCTTGGCGGGGCTCGAGCAGGCAGACCAAGGGACGACCGACCGGCGCCGCGGCGCGAGCGTCCTCTATTTGTCCCAAGAACCCAGCCTCGACGCCGACAAGACGCCGCGCGAGATCGTCCTTTCCGGACTGACTGCGTGGAGCGAAGCGACGACGCGACACGCCGAGGTCACGCGCGCCATCGAGGCCGGAGACGCGCGCGACGACCGCCTCGCCGAGCAGTCGCGTTTGGCCGAAGACGTGGAGCGCCTCGGGGGGTGGGAGATGGGACACGTCGCCGGCGGAATTCTCGGCAAGTTGGGCGTTGTCGACGAGAACCGTGCGGTGGGCACCATGAGCGGAGGCGAGAGGCGCCGCGTCGCGCTCGCGCAGATCCTGGTGGCCGCGCCCCGCCTGGCCATTCTCGACGAGCCGACCAACCATCCCGACACAGACACCATCGAGTTGCTCGAAGACTACCTCGCGAACGACTTCGGCGGCGCCGTGCTCATGGTGACGCACGACCGGTACGTTCTCGATGCGGTCGCGACACGCATCGTCGAGCTCTCGCGCGGCAAGCTTGCGGAGTTCCAGGGCAACTACGGCGCCTACCTCGAGAAGAAGGAGGAGCTCGCGCTGCACGGGGCGCGCGTAGAGCAAAATCGGGTGAATTTCGTGCGAAACGAGCGCAAGTGGCTCCTTCGCGGCGCGAAGGCGCGCACGACCAAACAGAAGGCGCGTATCCAGCGCGCAGAGGCCGCGATGGTGGTCTCCGGGCCCAAGGCGCAAGAGCGCGTGCGCCTCGAGGGCAGCACGGTTGCCTCCACCGGAAAAACGATCTTGGAGCTCAACGACCTCGCGCTGGACATCGGCAAGAGGCGCCTGGTGGACGGGCTCACGCTGCACATGGTCAAAGGCGAACGGATGGGCATCCTCGGGCCCAACGGTGCAGGCAAGACGTCGCTCCTTCGCGCCGTTTTGGGCGAGCTCGCGCCCGCGCGGGGCCAGATCGTGGTCGGTAAAAATACCAAGCCGGTGCTCTTCGATCAGTCGCGCGCTCAGCTCGTCGACGAGTGGTCGATCTACGACAACGTCGCCGAGCGTCACGGCGCCGAAACGACGGGCGGCGGCACCGTCGATCTCGGCGAGCGAACGGTGAATCTACGTACGTATCTCGAGCAGTTTCTTTTCGAGGGCTCGAAGCAGCGGCAAACGGTGGGTTCTTTGTCGGGCGGTGAGCGCGCGCGCGTGGCGCTTGCCAAGACGCTCAAGAGCGGCGCGAATTTGCTCCTCCTCGACGAGCCGACCAACGATTTGGACATCATGACGCTGGGGGCTCTCGAAGACATGCTCTCCGAGTGGCCCGGATGCGCGATCGTCGTTTCGCACGATCGCGCGTTTCTCAATCGCGTGGCCACATCGATTTTGGCCTTCGAGCGCAGCGGCGTCACGCTCTACCAGGGCAACTACGACACCTACCTTGCCCTTCGCCCAGACCCGCCTTCGACCCCGACCCCGACCCCGATCCCGACCCCGATCCCGACCCAGGCTCCGACCCCGACCCCGAAAAAACTGACCTACGTCGAGCGAATCGAGCTCGAAGGGCTTCTCGATCAGATCACGCGTGCCGAGGAACGCGTCAAATCGCTCGAGGCGACGCTGGCCGATCCGGCGCTTTACGCGACGCGGTCACAAGACACCAAAACACTCCAGTTCGACCTAGCGACGGCGCAGGCGGAAGTGCAGGCGCTTACCGCCCGTTGGGAAGAGCTCGAAATGAGGCGAGCAGGCGCCTGACGTTGCGCCGTGCGCAAGGTTGGGCGTTGAAATTACAGCGAAAAATGGAAACGGCTTTGCCGCCGCTTCGCGAGCGAAAGCGAGCGTCCGTCTTCCCTCGGGCGGCTCGACGACGCGGTGCGCAGAAAAGCACCGGAAATCTGGAAATCCCCTTGCGTCTCGAGGTTCTATCCCGCATCTCTAGTTTGTATACGTTTCCTCGGAGTCGATGTCCCTCGCGGAGTTTCCCAAAGAGTATGCGATCCCGCTTCTGGACGGTGCGGGCGTCGATCTACCCGCCGAAGGGGAGACTGCCGTTCGCATCGGTATTCACGACGCCTCTCGCCTCGAATGGAGCGTGTCTCTCCCGCTGCCAACCGAAGGCGAACGCAAGCTGACGTACGCCATCGAAGTCGAGATGGAGATCCCATCGAACGCGTTCGCGCGTCATTCGCCATGGGATCAGCTCCAGTCCTTCACGCGTCTCGATGGGCCGGCAGAGCCTCTGAGGAGCGGTGACCCGGTCACCATCGACGCCTTGCGGCGCGGTGCGGTGGCTCTCGCGAACAAGCTCGCCCGTGCGAGCGACGGCTTTGCGCGCCACTGCCGACTCGCGAGCTCGATGATGCTCGACGTTCCCCCGAGCGATCTCGAGCCGGTGCTCAAGATATGGGTCGACGCTGCGCTTCGCATGGTCGACGACACCCGTGCGCGCCTCTCGGTGCAACAAGACGGGGACGCGCAAGAGCTCGCGCGTGAGCGAAACCTTGTGGACGAATATGCGAGCGTGCGTCTCTTGGAGATGCTGGCCGGCGTGGAGCGGGCTCTCAGTGCAATGCAAACGTCGCGTCATGCCAAGGCACTCGGTCCGGTGGTCGCGAAGATCGAGGCGCACGTTGCCGACGCGCTCGAGCGAGAAGTCGCCCGCCGTGCCGAAAAAAAGTACATCGGCGCCGACCCCAACTCGCCCGACGCCCTCGAGCGGTATCTGGATCGCGCGAGCCGCCTGAAAAAACACTTCCAGGAGGTCCTCTTCCTCGAGCCAGAGCGCTACGAGGTCGCCGACCGCATTCACCACTGGGTCGCGGCGTTCGTGGCCGTTCTCGCGTCGACGTGGGCGTTCATCTGGCAGATCGTGCTCATCAACCAGACACCGACGACGGGCACGCAAATCGGCTCGGGCGTCGTGGTCATCGCGGTCATCGCGGGCCTCGTCTACGCGGCGAAGGATCGCTTCAAGGAGATGGGGCGCACGTGGATCAGCGGCAACGTGCACCGCCTCTATGCCCAGCGTGTCGCGCGTTTCCGAGCGCCTTTGAAGCGCCTCTCGGGGCGCGACGTCATCGTCGCCGCGCGCGAGTCCATCGATCAGCAGATCCGGCAGATCGCCGACTCGTTGAACCCGGAGAGCGGCGCGACGATGCCGGCGACGCTCATCAAATACGTCCAAAAAGGGGAAATCGAGCAGCAGCGCGAGCTTTTGGAGCAGGGCGTGCGGCGTATCAAACACGTCTTTCGCTACGATCTGTCGCCGCTGTTCGCGCGTCTCGACGACGCCGAAAAGCCCGTCCCCGTGCTCGATGCGACGACGCGTCGCGTGCGCTTCACGAACGCGCCACGCTGCTACCGCGTCCCGGTACGATTGAGCGTCACGACACGCAGCGGCGCGACGGTCGAAGAAGCGACGATCGTGCTTCACAAGCGAGGGCTGGATCGTCTCGAGCGGCCCATCCGCGAAGAACCCAGCGCTCCGCAGATGTCGGTGGCTGCCCGACCGACGTCCACACGCGCCCTCGCTGCGCGCGAGACGCCGAAGGAGTCCGGCCTCGAGCCGGGCTAACTGTGACGGAGCGTCCATAGGGCATCGCAGACGGAGCGAGAAAAGGTGGGTCTCGGCGGCCGGCAAGGAATGGTACGAAAGGTGTAGGGTGCACCTTGGAGGTTTTTTCGATGAGGCACGCTTGGCGTTTCTCTCTCTTGGTCTTCCCTTTGACGGGCGCGATGCTCACCTTTGGCGGATGCAGCGGCGAGTCTGCGCTCTTTGCTGCCGCGGACGGCGGCACCGACGGAACAACTGACGCCATGGCGGCCGACGGCGTGGCGGCTTATGACGCTGCGCCCGACGACGCACCCATTGCGTGCCCGGCGTATGGGGGGACAGACCCGTACTGCAAGGCTTTTGCGGCAGCGTGCGCGCGTTGCAGTCCGACGCTTCAACCATGCGACGTGAAAAACTTCGCCAGGTGCGAGGACACCTCGCGCACTCTCAGCCAGGGCGCGCTCCAGGCTGGCGTGGAGTGCCTTGCCAACGCGCCGTGCAATGGAGACGCTGCCGCCCTGGATTCGTGCGTCCGCGGCAAGCTCGTCGGAGTGACGCCTTCACCGGCCCAGCAGAAGCTGGCGCATGACTTCTGCGCGGAATGCTCACCCACGCGGGATGCCGCGGCAGGATGTGAAACCGAGTTCTTCAAGCCAGCCGACGCCGGCGCCTCCTTCGACATCCTCTTGCTCTTCGCGGATTCGTTGACCAACAAGGTCGACACTACGTGCATCCCAGCGATCCGAGCCGATGCGGGCGATGCGGGCGCGCTTGGGTGCCGAGGCAAATTCGGCGTTTGCGCAGGGCTGGTGGTCGATACCAACCTGCCCAAAAACGCGTGCAAGGAGGGCGGTACCTGAAGCGTGTGGTAAGAGGCGCGGTGTGGACCTTTCCCGCGTCTTTTTCGACTTCGACGATGCGTGGATCTTGCATCGAGATGCGGACCTGATCGTCATCGACAAGCCGGCCGGCATTCCAACCCAGGCGGCGGACCCGGAAAGGCCGGACGATGTGGTCTCGCGGCTCCGCGCGCACCTGGGACTGGAGTACCTCGGAGTTCATCAGCGTCTCGATCAGGGCACGAGCGGCGTCCTCGTCTTCACGGCGCGGCGTGAAGCGAACGCCCGCGTGGCGGCTGCCTTCGAGGGGCGCACCGCCGTAAAGCGCTATGTCGCGTGCGTGACGGGCTGGCCCAGGGATCGGACGAACGCGACGCTTCGTGACCGACTCCTGCCGGGAGAGAACGGCGGCATGCGTGTCGCCTCCGCCAAAGAGCGCGGCGGAGCGCATGCGGTTACAGAGGTGAGGGTGCTGGGGCGAACGGCCGACCGCGCGATGCTGGAGCTCGTGCTCGAAACCGGACGAACGCATCAGGCGCGCGTTCAGCTCGCGCACGCGGGGGCACCCATCGCGGGCGATCCACTGTATGGAGGCGCGTCGGCATCGCGCCTCATGCTCCACGCATCCTCCATCGAGCTGGGGAACGACCGCTTCGAGGCGCCCGTACCCACTGAGCTCGACGCGTGGCTCGCGCAGGGCGATCTCGGCGCGGGCATCTACGATCCCCCCCAAGCTTTCTCGCCCGGCCTCG
>OBEQ010834900.1_pt1 | contig 12634 bp, 14 predicted proteins | sample 1670901 | NCBI WGS metagenome assembly OBEQ01 (sample SAMEA104232315, study PRJEB22302) | groundwater metagenome | biome: forest; feature: aquifer; material: groundwater | place: USA | collected 2011-08-07 | depth 5.4 m
TACCAATCATTTATTGTCGTAATTGTTGGGAAAACTCGAAACCTGCCACAGGTGGCTAAAAGCAGAAAAAGCTTGCTCATTTTGCCCTAATAGATGGGCGGGAATAAGCGATTATTGCGGTTCCCGAAAAAGATTTGCCGGTGATTTTGCCAGACGTTGCCGACTGGCGGCCGAAAGGGGATGGTAAATCGCCGCTTGCTAATATTTTGGAATTTGTTAACACGAAATGTCCAAACTGTGGCGGCAAAGCCCAAAGAGAGACGGATGTCTCGGACACTTTTTTAGATAGCGCTTGGTATTTTTTGCGCTACATATCGACTGACAAAAAAAGTGTCGCTTGGGACGACCAGCGCGTTTCTCACTGGCTTCCTGTTGATATGTATATTGGTGGAGCCGAGCATTCGGTTTTACACCTTTTATATACGAGGTTTTTAACAATGGTTTTCAAAGATTTAGGATTAGTTTCTTTTGAGGAGCCGTTTAGCAAATTTAGAGCTCATGGTTTATTGATTTCAAAAGGCGCCAAGATGAGTAAGTCTCGCGGCAATATTGTTAACCCGGATGATTACATTAGCAAATACGGGGCAGATACGCTGCGCTGCTATTTAATGTTTTGCGGCCGCTTTGAGCAAGGTGGAGATTTTATAGATACAGGCATTGAAGGAATCAGCAGATTTTTAAAAAGAGTTTGGAGGTTGGTTGTTAGTTGGTCTGAAAACTCAGAAAACTCAGAGAGTCAGAGAATCAGAATCTCTGATACACCGAAACACCGACACACTGAGTCTTCCGAGTCTTCTGAAGATCCTCTTCGCATAATGCATAAAACTATTAAAAAGGTGACTGCAGATATTGAGAATTTGAGTTATAACACGGCAATTGCGGCGATGATGGAGTGGCTGAATGCGCTTGAAACCAGAGCTGCGGGTCCTGTCACGACTTTCCCCCCCGCCAGTGCTCGTCATAAATCAGCATCGAAAGGTGGTCAGACTCCGTCTCTTAGACTGCGCGCTGTCGGAAGCCCTTCCAGTCGTGCCACCCGCAGGATCAATATCACTCATCACTCATCACTCATCACGAAAGAAGAGGTAGAGGCTCTACTTCTTCTACTGGCTCCTTTTGCACCGCATATGACAGAAGAATTGTGGAGCAGGTTATCGGGCGATCAGGTTATCGGGCGATCAGGTAAAAAAAATCCCGAGAACCCGACAGCCAGACAACCAGACAACCGGTGGAGTATCCACCAACAGCCTTGGCCGAAATATGACGAAAAACTGGCAAAAGCCACAACCATTGAATTGGTGATTGAAGTTGACGGCAAAGTCAGAGACAGGGTGAGTGTGGCTGCCGGGGTTAGTGAGGATGAGGCCAAAAGATTAGCCCTTTCCTCTGAAAAGATTAAAAAATATGTTGATGGTAATAACTTTAAGGTTATATATGTAGTCGATAAATTGATAAATCTGGTTACTGGTCGCTAGTTTTGGACAAGTTAGTTATCCAAAAATCGCCAAATTTTCTAAATCAATAAGTTATATTAATAGATCTATTTGATATATTAAAGTTGATAAAAATATTTCCACTAACTAACCCTCAAATATTAAGCGACAACAATGCTAAAATGGAATGAGGATGAATCTCTCGTTTATGGTTAATCGTTTATGGTTAATCGTTTTACTCTCTAGCCTACTTTTGGTAAGCACCACTATCATCATCAAAAACTCTTGGGCACAGACCTCACCCATTGCATCGGTGGCTGTTAATGTGGAGGTTAAAGACACTGACGCTTCTGCAGGGGATATTATTTCGGCAACGCGCGACGGATTTAAAAAGGCAACGCAAGCCTATGATGTAGCAATTTACGGTGTGGTTACCAGCGCGCCAATAATTTCGGTTAGACCTAAGACAGATAATACGCGCGCCGTAGTTTCTGCCGGTGAAGCCCTGGTGCGCGTGAGCACAGCAAACGGCGAAATAAAAGATGGGGATCTTATCACCTCAAGCACTACAGCTGGTGTGGGCCAGAAAGCGACGCAGCCTGGCTATATTGTTGGCAAGGCACTCGGCTCTTATAATGATTCTTCAAAGCCGGGTTTAGTTCCGATTATTGTAAACTTAAGTTTTTTTGGTGGCAGCTCAGCTTCCGGCGGAGTCGGCTCTCTATTAAATCTTGTAGCTAGTCCTGCTAATCCCCGATATCTATTTGCGGCGATAATTGGCATCATCGTTTTGATTTTGGCAACAATTGCCACTATTCGGCTGGTGACAAGTGGAGTAACGGCGGTTGGCCGAAATCCTTTAGCACGCGGCACAATTTATAGAACCATGATAATTGCGGGGCTGGTTGTAATAATACTAGCCATTGCAGGAGCAGGAGTAGTTATCGCTATAATTACCTTAGGCGGTCAATGAATATCAACATAACACCATTCGAACTGTATTCAATCCTGATAATTATTAGTTTTGTCTTAAGTTTTGTCTCTCTTTCGATGCTTACTTATCTTTTTGCCAAAATCCGCAAGATAATGGATCAACAGGAGGAGATAATTTTGCTTGATAATAAAATTCGCAGAAGAGTTAGCAAAAAAATTGAAGAGTTGGCGACCGAAAGACTTGATGAGGTCATTAAAAAAACCTCCATACGCCTTGAGGATGAATTAAAGAAACATTTTTCGGATCTTGCCGAATTTGCGGCCAGTGAAAGTAACGAGATGGGCAAGTTTATCATCCGGCAACAGGAAGCAATCACCAAAGAAAGCCAATTCCATGTTGCCAACATGCTTTTAAAATCGGAGAAGGAGGTTGAGCAGTATAAAAAAAACAGGCTTGAGCAAGTTGATGAGCAGGTTAGAGATATTATTTTTAGGGCCGCTAAAGAGGTAATTGGCAGATCAATCAGTTTTTCCGAACATGAGGATTTGGTTAATAAGGCGCTTGAAAAAGCCAAAAAGGAAAAAATCTTCGTATGAACAGTGCCAGTGAGAGCGCATTTGCGGCTTTTGCCAATACAGTTTATGACACAGCGAGCTTAAATAGGATTATTGATGATCTGACGCTTATTCAAAGATCTCTTTTTAAAGATAAAACCGGGCCGATTTCGGTAAAAGCACGCGACTACACGACAAGCAATATCATACCGATTTTTGAAGAAGTTGAAAAAGCGGGACTTGAAGGGACAACTGATCAGAAACAGCTGCAGTTTTTAAAAGATTTAGTCAGTTTCTTGCAAAATTTGCCCATTGTTAAAGTAACCATTGCTTTTGACCCGACACAGAGTTTAATCGTTAAGTTATCCAACCAACTCTCGGGTTTTGTCGGCAACAAAGTAATTTTGGATTTGGTCATTGATGGAAGTGTTATTGGCGGTGCCATTTTTGAATATAGGGGCAGGCGCGCGGGCCAAACTCTTCAGGATAAGCTGGAAGGAGAACTTAAGGAGTTAATCACAAGAGTTATTGCCGATAAAGTTTAGCGTTCACATGCTATGAAGGATTTCGAGACATACTTTAAAGAAACCGCGGAACTTGGTTATATTCAGTCGATTATGTCGTCTATTTACTATGCTGACGGTTTGCCAAATGCGCGTATAAACGAGCTGGTAATTACTGAAAACGGCACAATAGGCATTGTTAAATCACTCTTACCAGAACTGGTTGAGGTGATGGTTTTTGAGGGACAAGCCTTGATTCACAATATGAAGGTGGTTAGAACTAATGAATTTTTCCAGGTTGGGGTGAGCGACAAGTATCTGGGCAGAATTATTGATCCATTTGGGATTGCCCAGGATCACATTGGCAAAGTCGATGCCAGGGGTTTAGTTTATAGGCATATTGAAGCGGCTGCACCCCAAGTGAGTAGTCGCGTAAGAATAAAAAAGCCCTTTTTAACTGGTATTATGGCTGTTGACCTTTTGACTCCTCTAGGCCGCGGTCAGCGGGAGCTAATTTTAGGTGATCCCACTACTGGCAAAAGCACAATTAGCCTGCAGACAATAGTCACACAGGCTAAACTTGGCACAGTTTGCATCTATACACTTGTGGGTAAAAGGAAGTCTGATATTAAGAGAGTTGAAAATTTCTTAAAAAATATGAACGTTCTTGATAAAACGATTGTTATGGCCTCATCAAGTTCGGATCCGGCACCGATGATTTATTTGACGCCGTACTGCGCGATGACTCTAGCCGAGTACTTTAGAGACCGCGGCCGCGATGTCCTTTTAGTGCTTGACGATTTGACGACGCATGCCAAATTCTACAGAGAATTGTCGCTTTTATCACGCAGGCCGCCGGGTAGACAATCATACCCTGGTGATATTTTTTATATTCAGGCCAAACTGGCAGAGCGTGCAGGCAACATTAGACTTAAAAACGGCAAGGAGGTTAGTATCACCTTAATGCCTATTGCCGAAACTCAGGAAGGAGACATGTCCGGTTATATTCAGACGAACCTGATGGCGATGACAGACGGACACATTTTTCTGGATATTGCCGAGCAGAAAAAGGCGAGGCATCCGGCAGTAAACTTTACTCTATCAGTTTCCAGAGTAGGCAATCAGACACTAACAAGTTTGGAACGGGAGGTTTCAGGGTATCTTCATCAGTTACTTGCTCAGGCCAGAAAAGCCGAAGAACTGGGCAGGTTCGGGGTTGAGTTAACCGAGCAAACGGAGCAGATACTTAGAAATGCTGCCAAACTTGAAGTTCTTTTCAACCAAGGCAGCGACGTTGTCTTTTCAAAAGAATTACAATTAATTTACATAGGGCTATTTTTAGCCGGTTTTTGGAATGATAAAAGGGTCGAGGACATTGAAAGTGATAAAGTTAAAATAAGGGTCGTGAGTGATGCCGGCGCGCTTGACAAACTAAAGCTTGAAGTCTCGCGGGTTAAAACGTTAAGAGCATTTACCGATTTAATGGCGGCAAATCTCGCCCGGGTGCAGCAAGTGGTTAAAAGAGTAAAAAATGAATACTAAAGCGCAACTAAAAAAATTTGAAGAAAGCCTTGATATTATCCGCTCGATTACTCGCGCATTTGAGCATACAGCCACCCAAAAGATGGTTGTTAACAGGAATGAAATTGAACGCTTGAAAGTTCATTTAAACGAGATCAAGCAAACTTATATGAGTACCAAGGTTTCCATAAGGCGCAAAAATGTACCAAAAGATACTCTTGTCAACTCGACTGTAAGAGTGCCAACGCGCTCAAAAGTGGTTATTTTGATTTCCTCGGAGCCTGAGTATTACAGTAATTTACTTGACAGAATGGCTAGTGAGTTTATCAGTGAGGTGAAAAGCGGGGCTGATGGAATAGTCATTGGTAAACCGGGCAGAGACGAAGTCGATAAAAGAATAGGTAAAAAGATTAATTATTCATTTTTTGATTTTGATGATAATAAACCTGACTGGCCGGCTGTTAATAAAGTTTCTCAAATATTATTGCAGTATGCCCAAATTGTGGTCATATTTTGTCAGTTTAGAAGTATTTTGGCTCAAGATGTAATTAAAGAGGATATTGCTGGAAAGGTAACAGAAGATGTTGATGTCGAAGCTAAAAAGTATTTAATTAAACCTGATGCTAAAACTGCTTTAGAATATTTGGAGCATCAGTTAATAACTGGTAATTTTTTGCAGAAACTTTACGAAAATGGACTCGCCAAAAGCGCGATTCGCGTTAAAATTCTGGAAATTGGCGAAATAGCTGAAAGGCTGGCTGTGGCTATGGATATGTTTGAGAGGTACAAGCGCAAGGTAAATCGGGAAATTAACAATAGGAAACTCATTAATCTATATAGCGGAAGCAGTGTTTGGCATGAGCAGTCAATATTTACAGTATATCGATAAGCGAGATTGATAACTAAAAAATGCCTGAGGAAAGTACCGGAATAATTACAGGAATACTCGGCGATGTCGTCGAGGTATTGTTTGGTCGGGACAAGCCATCGCGTCACGAACTTTTAACTCTTGCTGAGGATAATACGGTTAAGCTTGAAGTTTACGGATCGACACCTGCTGACAGGATTACCTGCCTTTCTTACTCAGATCCGACCAAACTCTATCGGGGTGCCAAAGTAATTAGATCGTTTGAGACGATTAATATCCCTGTTGGAAGTGCGCTTCTGGGTAGAATTATCGATGTTTTTGGCCAGCCGCATGATGGCAAGGGGCAGATAAAAGTTAAAAAATCGCGTAGCATTTATCAAAATCCACCCAATTTTCAATCGATGGTTGAGAGCCGCGAAATTCTGGAAACAGGCATTAAAGTCATCGATTTTTTTACGCCATTTTTAAAGGGAGGCAAAATTGGTTTACTTGGCGGGGCGGGAGTGGGCAAAACAGTGATCTTATCCGAGTTTATGCACAATATTACGGTTTTCCACAAGGGCATCAGCATTTTTGCAGGTATTGGAGAGCGCATGAGAGAAGCCCAGGAAATGATTGAAAATTTAACAGAAAGTAATGTAATGCCGAATGTGACCTTGGTATTTGGCCAAATGAACGAGCGGCCGGCTATTAGGTTTAGGACCGGCTATACAGCAGCTACCATTGCCGAGTATTTCAGGGATGAGGAGGCAAAAGACGTTTTATTTTTCGTTGATAATGCCTACAGATTTATCCAGGCCGGGAATGAGCTTTCGATTCTGATGAACACAATTCCTTCTGAGGATGGATATCAGCCAACGCTCAGCTCTGATATCGGAGTTTTTCAGGAAAGACTGGTTTCTTCTGGCAATGCCTCAATTACTTCGGTTGAAGCTATATACGTGCCAGCCGATGATTTTTCGGATGCCGGAGTTCAGACTTTAATGCCATATTTTGATTCACAAGTGATGCTCTCGCGCGAAGTTGCCGAGGAAGGCAGACGGCCGGCGGTTGACATAATTGCTTCAACGTCCGGTTTAATTACACCCTCGCTAATTGGACACAGGCATTATGAAACTTTTTTAGAGGCTGAAAAGATCTTAAGCCGCTATCAATACCTGGATCGAATCGTTTCAATTGCCGGAGAAAACGAACTTTCGCCGGAGGACAGACTTGTTTATAGAAGAGCAAGGCTTCTCCTAAACTACATGACTCAGGATTTTTTTATGGTCACAAATCAGACCGGAAGACCGGGTAAATATGTTAAGAGACAGGACGTGGTTGAGGATGTTGCCGATATCGTTGGCGGCAAAATAGATGCGTGGCCATACGAAAAGCTTTTATATATTTCAACTTTGAGGGAGACTCGAGTAAGTGGCACGAAATAATCAGAAAAATTTATTGTTCACGGCTGTATATGCGCCAAATTATAAAAAGCATCTTGACTTTAGGGGGTATGTGCAAAGTCTGTCGTCAGTTAATAGCGAGGGGGCTTTTGATGTTTTGCCGATGCACGAGAACTTTGTGACGGTTTTTTCGGGCAACATGATACTTGTCGATGAAGGCGGTCAAAGGAGAGAATTTATGCTTGGACGTGCGCTTCTTGAGGCCTCAAATAATATTGTTAAAGTGTTTGTGGAGTTTTGACTTGACTTTTTGAGTCCTACCTGCTAATATTATAGGTTATGATAGACAGAGATAGACCCGACGGGTCTTTTTTTAATAGGCAAACCAGAATTGTCAGGAGAACAACGCGGTTAAACCTTGAATCGGGAAATACTTCGAGTTCTCTAGCCATAAGGCTTTTGCTGATTAGCGTGGTTGCTAGCGGTATTGGGGGTAGTGCATGGGCGGCAAGTCGTGGAAAGACCCCGAAGGATTTAGCTGACTCTTTCCAAGAGAGATTTTCATTGGCAGGAACCATGGAATGTTACGGTAAGCCAATTCCAGACAAAAAGCCACAAATTTACGTTACAGATGGGTTTGAAGGCAGCAATTATGATTTTGCTCCAGTGAGACTTGAGCCAGATGCTAGCGAGAAGGATATAATCGCTTGGGCGCCCTTTGGACAACAAGTTAAAGCCCAAGCCTATTATGGTGTTTCCTATAGCGGCGGAAGCGCTTCAAGCAATGGTTTAGGGCAAGTTGACTGCTCAGAAGATCCTGGTAATGTTTATGGGACGTTTTATTTTGTCTATAAGATACAAGCATTCGTAGATGATGGCAATGGCGGCTGGAAGTTAGAGACAAGATACAACGTTTATGTTCCCGGAAATTATCTAAAAAAGTCCGATCATAGCTCCCCCAAGGTTCCAGCGTAAAGTTTACTCTTGAAGCAAGTTGAGCTTTAGCCTACAATTAAGTTTGTATGCGCTCAGAAAGTTGGCTTATTGATCAGCTGCAACTGGTTCTTGCCAAATATTTTGCTAATCTAAAAATTTCTAATCCTATTGAAATTAAATGGGGAAGAGAAGCAAAATACCGTTTTGGGTCAATAAGACTTATTAAGCCAAAGGGTATCAGACTATTAAGTAAGAGATCACATCCTCAGAAGAGCGTGATTAAAATTACCTCGATGTTTCGCAGCAATTTGATTCCAGAAAAAGTGGTGCAGTACACAATTGCCCACGAGCTTTGCCACTACGCCCACGGGTTTTCAAGTAGCAATAAGCGCCTGTTTCGTCATCCGCATCATGGTGGAGTTGTAAACCGGGAGTTGACAGAACGAGGAGCAGAGGATTTAATACATGAGTTTAAAAGATGGCTCAAGCAATACAGAAAACGAATTCTACAAAGTATGAAGATCTAGAACAAATTGGCTTATCTACTGGTCAACTGCAAATTCCCAAAAATAAATTAACTCTTGCGGCTCTTGGCGTTTTGATATTTGGCATTTTGCTCATTGCAATTGGTGCAGGGGTCTATTTATTTAAAAATTCAAATTCAGGTGACGATATTAAGATTATCGAAGGGTCTGCCTCAGCCGCAGTGTTATCGGGCGAGTTGGTAGTGCACATCGATGGTGCAGTAGCACAACCGGGAGTTTATAAATTGTCGTCAGGATCTCGGGTCACTGATGCAGTCAGCGCAGCCGGAGGTTTGAGTACTGATGCTGACGGGTCAAAGGTAAATTTGGCGGCAAAAGTTACCGATGGGCAAAAGCTACACATTGCCAGCGTTAGTGAAAGCGCACAGGTTGCAGGATCAGGACAATCAGCACAAACGGCAATATCAGCAAGTGCCACTGGTTTAGTTAATGTCAATACGGCGTCTGGTGCTCAGCTTGAAGCTTTACCGGCTGTCGGGCCGGCGACGGCTGCTAAGATTATTGCTTCTCGGCCTTATAACTCGCTAGATGATTTGGTTAGCAAAAAAGCAGTTAGCAAGTCGACGTTTGAAAAAATTAAGGAATTGATCAGCTACTAAAATTGAAAATAGATAACTTCAGATTTTTTTATTTGCTCTTTCTTTTAATACTGATTGTTGCTGTTTGCCTGCGAGTTTTTTTGAGTTTGAGGGGGGAGAGGCAGTCGATTTTTCCAGCTTCCGGCCATGTAAAATTCGAGATGACAGTTAAAAATGAACCTAAAATCTCCAAGCTCTCGCAAGTGATTGTTGCTGACGCTTTGCAAGTTTACGCTCCTCTTTATCCAAAATACCGAGTCGGTGAGAGGCTTAGCATTGAGGGTTATATTGAAGGCGGGCGGATTTTTCAGCCCAAAATCGAAAAAGTAGGAAAAGAAGAAAGTCTTGCGGCTTTTCGATCGAGAGTCCGCAATCAAATCTCTACAAATATCGCAGCCGTTTTGCCCGATCGCGAAGCGACATTGGTTTTGGGAACCGTGCTTGGCGTTGATAATATCAATAAAGAATTTCAAAACGATTTAATCAAAACAGGCACGATTCATGTGGTGGTGGTTTCGGGGCAAAATTTGATGATTGTGGCCGGTGTATTTTTGGCTATGGCTAAATATGTGGGCAAACGCCAGAGTTTGGTTTTGGCTCTTTTGGCAGTTTTTGCTTACGCACTTTTAACCGGATTTGAGCCGCCGGTTGTCAGAGCAACTATTATGGTATTGGTTTCAACCTTGGCGATTTTTTTGGGTCGGGAAGCAAATGTAATTTGGTCAATTTTGATGGCGGGTCTGGCGATTGTTTTAATTTGGCCCCAAGCGCTTTTTGAAGTTTCGTTTCAGCTGACGTTTGCGGCGACTTTGGGGATTGTAACGCTGGGACAGAGGTTGGTGGGAATTTTTGAGAACTTTTTAGACCATTTTGCTCCGGGTCCTGTCGCGGAGGCTGATGCGGGTCCTGTCAGTCGTTTCCCTCCCGCCAGTGCTCGCTCATCTAGTAAATCAGGTGAATCGACAAACTCTGTTGAGCTGCGCGCTGTCGGAAGCCCTTCCACGACTGCCACCCTCAAAAATGCTTGGCGATTATTTGCACAAAACGCGGCTGTAGCTATTTCTGCTTACGTCTTCACGGCGCCGGTTATTCTTTACTACTTTGGGCAAGTTTCGCCCATTGCACCTCTTGCTAACATTTTTGTAGTTGAAGCTGTTGCACCGGTCATGGCTTTGGGGTTTTTGATCGCGTTTGCCAGTTTGATTTTTATGCCATTGGCCCAAATTTTGGCATATCTAGCGTTTGTGCCGACTTTTTATTTTGTCAAAGTCGTGCAAGTTTTTGCTAAATTGCCTGTTGAGCAGATAAGTGTGGGCAAGGGTAGCGTGGTGTTGGTGATTATTTTTTATGTAGGGATTCTGGCAGTAATGGGAATTTGGGGATCGAAAAACCGGAAATCCGAAACGTGAATCAGAAAACGAAATTCTTACTGACTTTAGCGCTGGTTTTAATCGGCCTTGGGCTGATCTTTGTTCTGCAGCTTTCAAGCTTAGGTAAGTTGCGGCTAATTTTTTGCGATGTAGGGCAGGGAGATGGCATGCTGATTATAACGCCTGCCGGCCATCAGGCGGTGGTTGATGCGGGAGCGGGCACAAAAATGGTCGACTGTCTTTCTCGCTATATGCCGTTTTGGGACAGAACCATTGAGTTAATCGTGCCGACGCACGCCCATCAGGAGCACATGGAGGGATTTATTGAGATACTGGCACGCTACAGGGTTCAGTCAATTATGACAACTGGTATTGCAAATGACACAGCGCAGTTCTATAAGGAGTGGGAAAGAGCAGTAGAAACTAAGCACATTAATGCATTTGTGCCAAGCATGGGTGAGGTGGTTTTGCTTGATCCTAAAGCCGGAGACGCTAGTGCAAAGCTTGAGGTGCTTTGGCCAGATCGTGCTCACATTGGAAAGTGGAAAGCAGATCTGCCAGCTGATTTAAATGATACTTCGATTGTCATGCGCCTTTCCTACGGCGGGTTTTGTGCTTATTTAACTGGCGATTTGCCCAAAGAGATTCTGCAGCTTTTGATTCGTAAGCACTGTCAGGTTTTGAAGGTTGTGCATCATGGGTCCAGAACCGGCACCAATCAAAAGATTTTAGATGATGTAAATCCCCAAATTGCGGTTATTCAGGTGGGTAAAAACAACCGCTTCGGCCATCCGCACAAAGAAGTTGTTGATTTGCTTATGTCAAAAGGGATAAAGATTTATAGAAACGACACTAATGGCACAGTCGAAATCGACACCGACGGCCAAAGTCTATCAATCCAAAACTAACGCTGCTAAGATTTTGGCCTAGAGTGCATAAACATCGGGTTAGATGAATCCAGAATTATTGCAAGGCGTGCAAATGAGTAGCGTCTTCCATAGTGAAAATTCCACTTTCTAGGGAATCTTTGAGAATTAAAGCTGTAATTCGTAGTACGTCATCGTATTTAAAAGGTGTTCTTTGAACCTCCCAGCCAATTTCACCAGAAGCATTCTGAGCGGCAACTCCGAAATCTGCGCGAACCATCAACACGAATTTAAACCATCTAGGGCTTCTAATACTTACATCATAGGAATTTAGAACGCTTGCTCCCAATATCTCCAGGCTAGGCTGCTCTTGTCTTAACAAGTCTACGAAGAGCTGGTGTCCTCTAATGTTTCTTCTCTGGGAACGAAAGCTACTTTCAAAAATTCCGGTAACGGTAATTTGTCCGAGGTCTGGGTTTCTTTTTATAATTAGTCCATCAGGTATAGCAATACCGCCTCGTTTTGATCTTATGGAATCGCCAATAAAATATGGAACACGTTTCAGTGGACCGCTGGCTACACCCCCTGTTTCGGTTAAGATATCCCGAATTTCACTAAATTTACTGCCGATTTCAATAAAATCCGTATTTCCTGACTTGTGCATGTTTGCTTTAAGATGTGAATATGCTAGGTATTCAAAAACAGGACCTGCTAAGGTTTGCAGGTGGCGCACAACCTTCTCATGGCTAGTACCTCCAGCTATATTTGCTCTGCCTGCGTTTATGTCATCTCTTGAAAATTGAGATGCGATTTGGTCGGCAATGGAAACGGAGAAATCTGAGTGAAGTGTCCAAAATAAGAGTACTTCATGTGAGAGGCTATTTACCTTAAAATAGTTCAGAGCTCTAGCTTTTTGAACTTCGATTTTATCAGGATCTTCTCTGCTTTGTTCGGGTGTCATGATAATTGAGATTAGGAGATTATAGTCATTTGCTTTACCTATGGCAAATTACCTTGTAAACTGGAAGCACATGAATTTGAGAGAGCAGATTAAGAAAGACATAATTGGGTCACTGGGTCACTGGGTCACTGGGTCACTGGGTGATTTAGAAAAGATTGTTCAAGTTGCAAGGACGGGCGA
>OBEQ011379433.1_pt1 | contig 12632 bp, 15 predicted proteins | sample 1670901 | NCBI WGS metagenome assembly OBEQ01 (sample SAMEA104232315, study PRJEB22302) | groundwater metagenome | biome: forest; feature: aquifer; material: groundwater | place: USA | collected 2011-08-07 | depth 5.4 m
GAAACCAAGTGTCCGATGAACTTTCATTGCACATCCGATGATCTCCTGAGTCAGATCCTTGTTTTTCAAAATCCTGTCCATCATGTTAATCCTGTCTGATATTCTCCGTGGTGGTTCTAAAAATGGTTACAATAAATTACAAACATGAAAGCGACGCGATAGAGTCGCCGTCGCGCAACTTCATTATTCGCACGCCCTGCGTCTGCCGCCCAATCGTCGCGATGCCCTTCACGGCAGTGCGAATCACTTGGCTCTTCTTGGAGATGGCGACAATCTCTTCGTCGGGCGAGGAGACGATATGCGCCGCGATGAGTTCGCCTGTCTTCGGAGTAATCTTTGCCGTCTTGATGCCCGAACCGCCGCGCTTCTGCGTTTTGTACTCTTTGAGCGGTGTCTTCTTGCCATAGCCGTTCTTCATAATCACGAGCAGTTCGGGCTTTTCAATCTTTTTGCTGATGATGCCCGTTCCCACAATCGTGTCGCCCTTCCCTAGCCGCATCGCGCGCACACCGCCCGCCCCGCGCCCCATCTCGCGGATATCGCTCTCCTTGAAACGCACCGACTGCCCTTTTGCCGTTACCAAAATCGCATCGTCACCTTTCTCAACAAACGACGCCGAGACGAGTTCGTCTCCCGCCTGCAGTTTTATCGCAATGAGACCGCTCTTGCGCACATCATGAAAACTCTTTGCCGCCACCTTCTTCCCCACCCCGTTTTTGGTAATCATGAGGAGCGAGAGCGTGTTTTCTTTAACCGCCTTCGGCATAGACAAGATTGAGGTCACCTTCTCATCCGCGGCGAGCGCGAGAAAGTTCATCAGCGACTTGCCTTTGGTGGCGCGCCTGCCTTCGGGAATCTCATACATCTTGAGTTGGTACGCCTTGCCCTTGTCGGTGAAGAAGAGGAGGTCGTTGTGCGCCGTGCCGACGAGCACATTGGTGACGAAGTCCTCGTCTTTGGTGTCTAGGTCAACGACCCCGACGCCGCCGCGGCGCTGTGTGCGGTACTCTTCGGGGTCGGTGCGTTTGATATAGCCACCTTTGGTGAGGAGGAGCACCGTGTCTTCGTCGGGAATGAGGTCTTCTTCGGAGAATTCTTTGACACCGTGCTTCATAACCTTGGTGCGACGCTCGTCGCCATACTGCACGGCGATATCGGTAATCTCTTTTCTGATGATGTCAGAGATTCTCTTCGCGCTGCTCAAGATACTTTTGAGTTCCGCGATGAGTGCCTGTACTTCTCTCAGTTCTGCTTCAATCTTCTTGCGTTCAAGACCTGCGAGTCGCTGGAGGCGCATATCAAGAATGGCGCGCGCCTGCAGGTCTGAAAACTTGAACGACTTCATAAGACCGGCGCGCGCCTCGTCCACATCAGCCGACTTTTTTATCAGTTTGATAATCTCATCAATGTGGTCAAGCGCCTTCGTGAGCCCGAGCAAGATGTGTTCGCGCGCCTCCGCAACACGCAGGTCAAACTCGCTGCGACGCTTCACGACCTCCTTGCGATGTATCAAAAATGCCTCCAGAAACGATTTGAGCGGCAGTGTCTCTGGAACGCCATTGACAAGCGCCACCATATTGAAGTGGAATGCCTCTTCAAGTTGCGTATGTTTGTAGAGAAAGTTCAGAACCTTTTCGGGGAAACTGCCTTGCTTGAGTTCCACCACGACACGGACATCGCGCGTGGACTCATCCCGCAGACCCTTGATGCCTTCAATCTTCTTCTCGCGCACGAGGTCTGCAATCTTACTAATCATCTCTGCCTTATTCACGCGGTATGGAATAGAGGTGATGATAATCTGCGTCTGCCCGCTCTTGCTCTCGGTAATCTCGGCATTGCCGCGCACCACGACCCCGCCTCGCCCGGTGGTGTAGGCGTGCCGAAGGTCAGCATTACCGAAGACGATACCGCCCGTTGGGAAATCGGGTCCCGTGATGAACTGGAGCAGGTCTTCGGTCGTCGCGTCTTTGTGGTCAATGAGGTGTGTCGTCGCGGCGACAACCTCACGCAGGTTGTGAGGCGGGATGTTCGTCGCCATACCCACCGCGATGCCGAGCGTGCCGTTCAGCAAGAGATTGGGCACCGCCGCGGGGAGAACCATCGGCTCTTTGCGTGTCGCGTCATAGTTGGGTCGCCAACCTACCGTCTCTTTTTCTAAATCGCGGAGCAGTTCGCCCGAGAGACGACTCATCTTCGCCTCGGTGTAGCGCATCGCGGCGGGCGAGTCGCCGTCGAGCGACCCGAAATTTCCCTGCCCCATAATGAGCGGATAGCGAAACGAAAATGTTTGCGCCATCTTCACCAACGAATCATAGACCGGAATGTCGCCGTGGGGATGATACTTACCGAGCACATCTCCGACCACTGCCGCCGACTTGCGAAACTTGGCAGCGGCAGTGAGCCCCATCTCGTGCATTGCGTAGAGGATGCGGCGGTGCACGGGCTTCAAGCCGTCGCGCACATCGGGGAGCGCGCGCGAGGTAATGACCGACATTGCGTAGTCCAAGTACGACTCGCGCATCTCGGTTGAGATGCTGCGATTGACCACATTCTTATGCTCTGCTATTTTTTTCGTTTCCTCCGGCATTTGTCTCTCTATTATAGCATAAAATTATTTTGCAGAAAAGCTCTCGGGAGTGCCCGTTATCGCCCGTTTTATCTCCCCAATCGCTCGCCACGTATCGTCAAAGAACGCGCCGACACTCTCGACGATTCCACCGACGGGTCCGTTCTCTTCTGTCGCCCGCGCCGCATCCTGCGGCGCGGGCGCATAGAGCGTCGTCCCCATCAACCACAAAATCACGATGACGCCGGTAATGCCCCCCGCAAGCCCGAGCGCAATGGTGCGTTTCTCGCGCTCGGGCTTCTTCTGCAGTTGTTCAATAAATTGAAACATTATGCGCTCGCGGAGAGCACTGCGACTTCGCCTTCTTTGCCCTCCAAGTCCTTCTTTTTGAGCGTCAATTTCTCAACGGCAGCGAGTTTATCTTCGCCCGCTTCTTTGAGAAATGCCTTCAGCGCGCCCGCCTCGCCGAGACCAGCAAAATGAATCGGGATAATCAGCCGCGCCTCAAGCGTCACGGCGAGTTTGTACGCCTCGGCGGGCGCGAGTACACCCCCGCCGCCAATCGGCACGAAAAGGATATCTAGGTCCCCAAGCGCCTCTTTGAGCGCGGGAGTGAGTTCTGCCTTGCCAAGTGCGCCCACAAACGCGAGTTTCATTCCTTCTAGCGCGATAGTATAGACAGTGTTAATTCTTTTCTCGCCGCCGTAGTTTGATTCAGAAGCGATGCCGCGAATCGCAACGCCTTTCGTCTCATATTCACCGGGCCCCGAAATCACAACCGGCGCGCGCCCGCCTGCCAACGCCTGTCGGCGTAGCCAATGGCGGGCAGGCTCGCCATGCGAGACCAAACTTGCGCCATTCATATCTGGATGATTGAGCGAGACGAGCGCGAGGTCGGCGCCGAAGCGCGCGACCTTCACTTTGCTCTCCTTGGCGGGCGGATTAAAGACGAGAACAAGGTCGCCCTGCTGCACCTTCACGCATTCCCCTCCCAGATACGAAATTATCATAGGGTCAGTATAGCAAATGGGCGCAACTTGCAAAAGAGCGCGTTTTCGGTATAATCCCTTTTGCTTTACGAAGCATTAAAAAACCGTTCGGAATAACCTTTTGCCTTCGGTGTGGCGAAAACTTCCAAACGCATTTTGGATAAATGATAGACGATACAGAAGAGGGTGCCGAAGTGGCGCCCGAGTCCCTGATGCAGGGGCTTATGGGCGGTGTCGCGAACCCGCCCTCAATCGGCGAGGTCGTGGAGGGCACCGTCATAGCGGTCTCAAAGGGCAAGGTCTTCGTTGACCTGCCTCCTTTCGGCACAGGCATTATCTACGGGCGCGAATACCTGAACGCGCGCGAAGTGATTAAGAAGATTAACGCCGGCGACAAGATTGCGGCGAAAATTGTTGACTTTGAAAATCCCGACGGCTATATAGAACTCTCACTCAAAGAGGCACGACAGGCGCTCATCTGGGGCGAGGCGGAGGTGGCGATTCGGGAGAAGAAGGTCTTTGAGTTGTCGGTGAAAGAGGCGAACAAGGGTGGCATCATTCTTGAATGGCAAGGTATCGCGGGATTTCTCCCCGCTTCGCAGCTTCGCCCCGAACACTACCCGCGAATCCCCGATGGCGACAAAGACAAAATCTTTGAGGAACTCCGAAAACTCGTCGGCGAGAAACTCTCGGTGATGATCATCTCGGCAATTCCAAAAGAGGGGAAACTCATCTTCTCTGAAAAGAGCACCAACGAAAAAGAACGCGAGAAGATTGTGGGCAAGTACGCGGTGGGAGATGAACTAAACGGCGCCGTAACGGGACTCGTGGACTTCGGCGTTTTTGTCAAACTTGAAGAAGGTCTTGAAGGTCTTGTTCATATCTCTGAAATTGACTGGGCGCTCGTGGAGGACCCGCGGCGACTCTACAAAATCGGCGACCCGGTGCGCGTCAAGATTATTGAGATAAAAGAGGGCAAGATTTCGCTCTCTATCAAGGTACTGAAGCAGAATCCGTGGATTGAGGCGGCGACGAAGTACAAGAAAGATGATGTCGTGAAGGCAGTCGTGATTAAGTTCAACAAGCACGGCGCGCTCGCCTCAATAGAGGAGGGAGTCGCGGGCTTGGTGCACATCTCGGAGTTCGGCGGCGAGGAACGATTGCGTCAAAACCTAGAACTCGGCAAGACCTACCCGTTCAAAATCGCGCTCTTTGAGCCCACGACCCAAAAGATGACGCTTTCGTTTGCGGGGGACAAAAAATAACGGTCGCTCGCATACGAAAAAATCTTGACCGCTTTACCCTCTCTACGGGGGCTCCGACACGGCTCAAGATTTTTTGTATGCTCGCTCTTATGTCAAGAAAAAACTGCGCTCGCAAGGGCCGTCCCGCGAACTACCCTCGCTTCTGATGTCTTGGAGAAGATTTCATTGCAACCAAAACCTGGGGGGAATTTTAGCGCTACCAAGTACGAAAGCCGCAACAACATTGATCATATGGGGCATCTGTTCAGGTACTCTCACAATCAATAAGTAAAGTACGGACAAAGTGAGACCAAATCTCGCGAAGTCAAAAATCTTACTTAACAAATACTTATTTTTTAATACCTTTTGCATGTTACTTCTCTTTGACGCACAACGAATCAAGAATGCCTTTTATAGTTGTGCACTCTGCCTTGGTTATATCCCGAGGAACAATGACCACGAACTTCGTGTCAGGTCGCAACGAGAGCTCTATTCGGTGTATATTGGTTGAAGCGGAAGGAGTGGACTCAAAAACAGATTCCTCCGCAGACTTTGGAGATGCGTCGTTAATTTTCTTCTGGGGAGCTATTGACTTAGTTTTGGGCGACCAATTGGCCATCTTGGTCGGGTCGACGCCATACTTCTCATAATCATTGAGGACCTTGAGAACCCTAGAGCGATATGTAGACAAGGAACCGGCGGTCACGCTCTTATTTTTCGTGGCCACACTGCGATAAATCTGTTCAAGATTAAATTTGAACTTTTCTATTGAATCTCGTTCCTCGGTATTAATATCTATCTCAAAAAGCTTGAGAGCGGCCTTCAATCCTCCAGCAGTATTAGGAGGGTATTTTCGACTTTTAACTGCTCTATCAACGAAATCGTACAGATTTTGAAACTTTGCCATATAATTTGAGACACACTAGTTGTTAATGTGCTCAGAATATCAGATGACTATCCAGAAAGCAAGGACTGGATTTCAGATTGGCACATTCTTAGTTCTGACCTCCCATGATTACCCACAATACAAAGGGGATTTGACGTAATCTGAAGTATGTATCACAAGTAATTGTCCAGCCATCTTTTCTGGGAAGTTGGGACACTACTATAGATTATCTCGCCATATCAAAAATCTTTTGCACTAAAGAGGTTCTCGCGTAGAAAGCGCGACTGGTGGAGCCGTGCCCTGCTCCTTTCGTTCTTGCCTGTATCCACTTCCCGTCTTTCCCAGTCAACGCTTCAAATCCTTGCGTGATAAGTTTGTTGCGTATGAGGTCGTAATCATCTTTTATCTCAAGTATCAGTTCATCTGTCTCGGAAAAATCTAAACTGGTAACCTTGAGCAGTTCTGCTTTTTCTGCATTTTGTCCGTGCCACATCACTGCACAAAAAACTATAGTCTTTAATTTCGCCCAACAGTGACTCTCAAAGAAAGAGTGGGCTTTGAGTTCTTCTGGATTGATCATTGTTATAGCCATCGTCTCTTTCGGCACAAGCATTTCTTTCTTGTTGTGGAAACTTACAGATTTTAGTTCATAGGTTAATCCATTGGGTGCCTTGGAGACATTCGTCTTTAATCCTGCGAGACGCTCCAGCACAAGACCTTTCCAACCTTTATTCTGCTTTCCGGTCTCAAAAGTTGTAATGCCGTGTTGTAAGGCAAGCGTTCTCAAATCTTTACCGATATATTTCTTGAGATTATCAATCGCAATTTGTCGGGTAATAATTTGCATACTATTTCCTTAAATCTAAAAATCGTTTTTTTGAGAGTTCAAGATAATCTCTTTCCAAATCAATACCAACAAACTTCCTGTCGTGCATAGCGGCCGCAATGCCCGTGGTAGAACTCCCCGTGAATGGATCAAGAATTATATCCCCTTTGTTTGTACTCGCAAGAACGATGCGCTTTAACAAATCAAGTGGTTTTTGCGTTGGATGTTTCCCATATATCTTTTCAGACGGTTTGGGGGTTCCCATTGACCAAACAGAGCGCATCTGCAAGCCCGGCTTTTTTAATTGATCTTCAGACCATTCCCCTTCTTTCATTAAATCATAGTTAAAAGTGTGTCTGGACTTTTTTTCTTTTCTCGCCCAAATAATCGTTTCGTGACTTGCGGTAAAAAAACGACAACTCAAGTTCGGTGAAGCATTCGGCTTAAACCAAGAAATGTCATTCAGTATGTGATAACCGAGGGATTGGAGCGCGTGCCCACACTGGTAAATTGAATGGTAGGTGCCGCTCACCCAGAGGGTCCCTTCTGGTTTCAAGACCCGTCTGCATGCCTCAAGCCAGCGATAATGAAAGTTATAATCATCTACAAACCCCTTGCTTTTATCCCAGTCACCTTTATTTACACTTACCATTCTCCCCGCGTGAACCGAAAAACCTCCGTTTGAGAGATTGTATGGCGGGTCAGAAAAGATCATATCTACTGAATTTGCCCAGAGTTGATTAAGCAAGGATATTGAATCTCCGTGATATAAAACAAAATTGTCCTGCTTGAAGTAGGGCTTTATCTCAAGAGCAGAGAGTATTTTAGGTTGAGTTAAGAGCATAGATTAAAAACTCCCCTGTTGGGACATTGCTTTCTCACGGCCTTCTAATGGTGATTCCATAGGGTGATTATAGCAGTAGTGCGGGCAAAATCTACTTATACACAGGGGATTGTTTCTTATCTTTATATATGCTACGATTCCTAGCGTGCTCGTTGGGCCGTCAGGTCTATCGACCGAGTGTTAGTGTCGAAAGCGAGCATATCAAAGGTACCGCCTTAGGGCGGTATTTTTGATTCCTAAATCTCCTCTACAACATTACCCTTACTCGTATTCCTAATGACTCGTATGTCCCGATAATACTTTGTGTTCCAATAAGGGATAACACTATGAAATTGACGCTGTCCATTCTTCCCCGCTCGTTTAACGACAACTTTTATTCTCTTATTCCCAATCACTGCAACAAATCCCCAATCTTTGATAAGGAGTGGTTGCCATTCTTTCTTCTTATGCCGCGAAACTAAAACCTGCTCATTATATTCTTCGCACTCTTGAAAGGTATTCGTCTTCTCTAGAAGCTCTTTTGCAAGTGGGAGTAATCTAAACCGCGTGAGTTGCGCACGGCGCTCTCGTTCCTGTCTTTTTATTCTATACAGGATGTGATTAAACCCTTCCGACGTAAAGAATACCTCGCCACCGTTAAAAGCGGGGCATTTTACCGACTTAATTGATTTATAGTATTCTTCTGCTTCTTTCTTTTTTTGTTCATACTCTAAATCTTGGCTTTGTTTCACTTCTTCCATAAAACATAACTTCAGAAACTTCCTTGTTGAGACATCGCTTTGTCGCGGCCAAAAGTCACGAGACAGACGAGGGCGGCGGAAATACGCTTTGAGAGTTTTTTGAGAATGAGCATTTGGTCGGGAGTGAACTTGCCCAAGATTAGTTTTTCTACTGCCGCCTCGCCAGACGGTCTCTTCTTCGGTTGAATGCCGACCCGAATGCGCACAAATGCTTTTGTCTTTACTGCTTTTATGACCGATTCAACGCCACGGTGACCGCCCGAGCTTTTATTGAACGAAATCTTGTACGAACCGAACGGAATGTCCAGGTCATCGTGAATGACCACCAGTTGCTCGGCGGCTTTTTTGCTCTTAATGAGACCACGGAGCGCGTCGCCCGACTTGTTCATAAAGGTGTCGGGCGCGATGAGTGTTATCTTTTTGTTTTTTAGTTCTTTTTCGGCAACACTCCGAAATGCCTCAAGTACGATGCGACCAGTATTGTGCCGCGTCTCTGTATACTCCTCTCCCGGATTTCCAAGTCCCACGATATAAAACATAGAAAAAGTATAGCAGAAGTTTGCGCAAATGCGAACACGAGTATAAAATGCAATAACTATGGAGGAAATTACAGAAGTACCGTCAGCAAAAACAGAACCAAAAGAGACCTGGCGGGACTTCGTGCGCTTCGCGCTGATTGCAACCGCGATTGTCGTCCCCATCCGCCTCTTTATTGCCCAGCCCTTCATCGTCTCGGGCGCCTCAATGATTCCGAACTTTCAGAACGGTAATTATTTGATTATTGACGAACTTTCCTACCGATTTGAGGAACCGAAGCGCGGCGAGGTCGTCGTCTTTCGCTTCCCCTACGAGCAGAGCAAGTTCTTGATTAAACGCATCGTCGGACTCCCGACCGAGACGATTGTGATTGAGGGCGACACGATTACCATTAAGAATGCGATGCATCCCGAAGGGTTTGCGTGGGAGCAGGGCGCGATTACTTCAAGCGGCAGACCGGCAGAGCAGACAGTAACGCTCGGCGCGGATGAGTACTTCGTCTTGGGCGACAACCGCGACGCGAGCGCCGACTCGCGGCTCTGGGGCGCGCTCCCGCGCGCCAACATCACCGGACGCCCCATCGTGCGCCTCTTCCCGCTCTCAAAGATCGCGTTTTTCCCCGGTGTCTGGGCTGACCGATAGGACGAAATGCAGATATGATAACATCTCCCGCAACACTGCAAAAAAATAAGACCCCGACAAAGAAGGGGCAAAAAATATTTGAGTTCAAAAATGTGGACCCCGCCGCGAAGATTGCCCTCTACTTCGGTTTCACTCCTGTCTCGGGGCCGATTGCGATTACCAAAGAAGACCGTGAACGCGGTCGCTCGCTTAGCGAAACGGATGCGGAGCACAAGACCTCAACCGCTCCCCTCTCGTTTCGCATTGAAGAAAAACTCGCGATGCTTCGCTACTGCGAAGCGAAGAAACTGCACGAAGGACCGCAGCCCATTGAACTCGCGATTGAAGTGGCCTGCCCGCCATCGCTTCGCGGAGGCGAAGGCAGGCGGGGAGGAAATCCAAGCGGCGGCGGGGCAAAGAAACAGACCGAAAAGACGCTCTCCCTTGAGATTATTGGCGCAGGCAAAGCCATTGCGGAGGCGATTCTCATAGAGACGGCATTCGCGATTCTGCGCGACGAAGGGTACGCTGACCTCTCGGTCTCAATCAATAGCATCGGCGAACGCGACGCCCAGAACCGTTTCGCACGCGAACTCAACAACTATTACCGCCGCAATATCGCGCTCCTCCCCGCGGTCTGCAAGACACTCCTCAAGCGCAGTCCATTTGAACTCCTTATGTGCTCTCATGAAAAGTGCCGTGCGCTCGCCGCGGACGCGCCGAAGTCGGTCGCGTTTTTGGGAGACGCCAGCCGCGAACTCTTGAAAGAAGTACTTGAGTATCTGGAGGAACTGGAGATTCCCTACCAGATGAACCCTCTCCTTATCGCACCGCGCTCCTTCGGCACCGAGACGGTCTTTGAGATTCGCGGGAAGAAGAAAGACGAAGAAGAGAAGGCGCTTGCGATAGGTTGCCGCTACAACACGCTCACCAAGCGGCTCGGCTGGCGCCGCGAGGCACCAGCGGTTGGGCTCAAGATTCTCCTCGCGCGGGGCAAATCGGCCACCAAGAGCACCGTGCTCAAGTTCGCCGCGCCGAAAATCTTTTTCCTCCAACTTGGCACGCGGGCAAAACTCAAGAGCTTGAAAGTGATCGAGACCTTGCGACAGGCGGGCATCGCGCTGGAACATTCGCTCGCCCGCGAGAAACTTCTCTCGCAACTTTCGCTTGGCGAACACAACAAGCACTCCTACTCGCTCATTATGGGTCAGCGCGAAGCGCTTGAAGAGTCGGTGATTGTGCGCAACAACAACACCCGCGCCCAAGAGACGATTCGCATCAGCGAAGTTGCTGTCTATCTCAAGAAGATGAAACTGGTCTGACCGGCGGGACGCTTGCGCCGCCGCGCTCCCTATGTTATTCTTACGCCTTACCTATGAAGCGCAGAACAACCGTAGAAGTTGAACGCACCGACAACGAGAGCACGCTCGCGCTTCTTCGCCGTTTCTCAAAACGGGTGCAGGGGTCGGGCATTCTGAACCGCGTGCGCGGTCGCCGCTACCAGAAGCGAACGGAATCGCCCCTGAAGCGCAAGATGTCTGCCCTTAAACTCATTGAGAAGCACGCGACCTACGAGCATCTCGCCAAACTCGGCAAACTCCCCGTTGAAAAGAAGAAGCGACAACACTAGAGCGGAAATCTCTGCCGCCGTGCTCGGAAAACGCTACGACCTCTCCGTCGCGTTTGTCTCTGTGCGCGAGATGCGGCGGCTTAATCGCCTTTACCTTGGCAAAGACCGCGCTACTGACATCTTGAGTTTCCCGCTCTCCCCCACCTCTGGCGAGATTCTTTTCTGTATGAGCGAGGTAAAAAAAGAAGCCAAACGATTCAAGCGCACACCAGAGAACTTTCTCCTCTTTCTACTTATCCACGGTTTGTGTCATTTGAAAGGATACACGCATGGGAGTACAATGGAGAGTGCAGAAGCCAAACTCCGAAAGAAATTCGGAGTGTAAATCTTCTCACTCCACAATGTCCCGAAACATCTCGGTCGGTATAGACATCGGCACCTCGCAGGTCAAGGTGGTCGCCGCTGAAAATGTGCGCGAAGACGGTCACGACTTTCCCCGCGTCGTCGGGGTCGGTTTTGCCGAATCGCGCGGACTGCGCCAGGGCTATATCCTCAATCAAGGAGAGGCGGCGCGCAGCGTCCGTAACGCGGTGGCGCAGGCAGAGAAGGCGGCAGGCGTGCCTTTGAAGCGCGTCATCGTCTCAATCGGTGGCATCACTCTCGGTAGTATCACGACGACTGGAACCGTCGTGATTACGCGTGCAGACAACGAGATTACCGAGATTGATGTCAAGACCGCGACTGAAGCGAGCCGCGAAGAAATTCCAAAAGTGTACGAACAGAATCGCCGCATCATTCACACGGTCCCACTCGCTTTTCGCGTGGACGGCAAATCAATTCCCGGCAAACCTGAAGGACTCAAGGGGAGCAAACTTGAGGCGCGTACGCTCTTCATCACCTGTTTTGAGCACCATATCAACGACCTGCTCGAGACGCTTCAGAACGCGGGTCTTGAAGTTGAGGAGATTGTCGCCGCGCCCATTGCCGCGAGTTTGGTAACGCTCACTCGCATCCAAAAAATGGCGGGCTGCGTCCTCGCCAATATCGGTGCCGAGACCGTCTCAATCGTCGTCTATGAAAACAACCTTCCCATTTCGCTTGAAGTATTCCCCATTGGCTCAAACAACATCACGCAGGATATCGCGCTCGGAATGCGCGTACCACTTGAAGAAGCGGAGGACCTGAAGCGCGGAAGCATCGTCGGATCTTCGTACCCGCGCAAGAAACTGGACGACATTATTGAAGCGCGGCTCGGCGACATCTTTGAACTCATTGAGTCGCATCTCAAGAAAATCGGCAAGAGCGCGCTTCTGCCCGCGGGCATAATTCTCACTGGCGGCGGCGCGGGCTACGAGACCATCGCCGACCTCGCGAAGGCGGCGCTTCGATTGCCCTCGCGCGTCGCGAGCGTCTCGTTTGGCGACACCTTGAAGGGGCAGATAAAGGATGCGTCGTGGTCGGTTGCCTACGGTCTCTCGCAGATTGGTCTTCAAGAGAGCGACGAAGAGAACTTCCCCGGCGTACGAAGCAGCGGCAAGAAACCGCTGAAAGGAATTATGCAACTGGTAAACTTTTTGCGAAGTGTCTTCCGCCAGTTTCTCCCATAAACAAGAAAAGAAAAGAAAGATTTGTCAATCTTTTTATTTTCTCCGCGCCGTGTATGATGGGCTGTACCTATGCCACAAATCACTCAAGAGGTTGAAGCGTTCGCGCGAATCAAGGTCTTCGGATGCGGCGGTTCAGGCAAAAACGCCTTGAACCATATGATTAATTCCAAGGTGAAGGGCGTTGAGTTTATCGGCGTCAATA
>OBEQ011723576.1_pt1 | contig 12632 bp, 7 predicted proteins | sample 1670901 | NCBI WGS metagenome assembly OBEQ01 (sample SAMEA104232315, study PRJEB22302) | groundwater metagenome | biome: forest; feature: aquifer; material: groundwater | place: USA | collected 2011-08-07 | depth 5.4 m
AAGGTTGTCAGAGTGATAAGGTTGGCCAGATTTCTTATAGTAGTGTTTTTGAATTCTAAATCAACCGCATGATTTCCTGGAGGGACAGAGAAAATTATCAATTTTAATGGGTTATTGTCGTTTATTTTTTGTTCTGTTCCATCTATTTTTAATCGCCAAATCGGAAAATTGAAAATATTCGCCTGAATTTTGGAACTGTCTTGGGAATTAATATTGAAGCTCAGGTGCGACGGATCGTTTTTTAAGAAATCTACTTGGGCTAATCCGCTTAGAATTTCGATTCTGTTTTTGGGAACTTGGGTTTTTGAAATTTTGGCGACGTTGGCGCCCTGGTTATTTTTGTAGAGATCTATACCTTTTGGCAAATATTCAAACGATGACAAAGAAGTCTCCCAATTTATTGTCTCTTTTGACGTTGCGATTTGGTCGGTTAACCCAACCCTGTATTGTTGTGGTTCAAAAAGTTTTAAATTCGGGAAAATTAAAGCAGTTATTATAAGAATCGAAAATAACAACCTTACGATTGGAAGCCTTACTAAGTAAATTAGTCCACCTGCGAGAATTGAGGCGAAGAACACGGAAAATGTTAGAAAACGCCAGGGAAACTGAAGATAACCTAAAGGGGTTAGCAAATCCCAAATAAACTGGGAATAAAACGTGGTCATAAACGTTGAGAAGATAAAAAGGATAAAAATGACAATTATTAGGTATTGATTTTTTAACTTCAATTGGGGTCTAGTGCGAGATTTTAGAATGAGGGCTATCGAAATACAGGCTGCTACAAGAGACGAGACGATATGGATTTTACCAATTTTAAATGAGATACCGTCTGCTAAGCCGGGGGCCGAACCGCCAAAGCCCCATGGCCAATTCCAAAGTTGCTGAGGATAGACGAAATGGATTTTGTAACTCGCTAAGTTAACCAATAGCAACTGGTCGACAATTGTAAACTTTTTTTCAAAAAGTGAAGGAATCCAAAAGAATGCACTTAAGCCAAGGGCAAATGCGAATGCAAAAATATTTTTAAGAAAAAAAGATTTTTTATTATCTGACTTAAGAAAAAGATACAGGATAAAGAATGGAAATATTAACATGAAAGGCAAAAATATCAGATTATGGGTGACCATCAAGAGAGCCAGAAATAAACCTGACAACAAAATATAGGTTGGGGTTTTTGTTTTTTCCATCTTATAAAACGACCAAAGAATTAATGGCAGCCAGACAAATGAAAAGGCTTCGGCAAGCGCGCCTCTGACATATATATCTAAGGCTCTATAGGGCGCCATGATATAAAATAAACTAGAAACCAAAGCCGCGTATTTGCCCCAAAGTTCTTTGACTAAAATATACATAGCCAAAGCTGACCCAAAAATTGATATAGCAAAAACGATTTTTATAGAATCTATGTATCCAAAACCTAAGAGATGTAACGCTTCTCCGAGGTAATAAACCAATGGCGGATAAAAAACAAACAGCGGGTAGCCAAAACCAAATCCTAAGTCTTGGACCCAACGTGGAGGAATCTGACCGGATTTTATGGATTTGTCGAATTCAAAAAGTCTGGCAAATTGTTGGTCATCGTGGACAGTATAAAAACCGGGTTTTAAAAGTGGGAGCGACAGGACTAGTGATACGAGAAAGATAATAGTGAGGCATATCAAGTTCTTGGTCATTGTGAATAAATGAAGACTGGGCGATTTTTGCCTGCACTGGCAATCGCCTCTTCTAATTCTTTCTTATTATAATAGATGGCGATTGTGGGATCATTATATATCGCCTTTACAGCTTCCTGGTTTAGAACTGCAAGTTTTGCAGCGGATCCTTCCAACGGATAAAAAACAATTGAATTTGGCGGAAGGGCTGGAAAGGCGGTTTTTAAATCGTTGGAAAACTTTGCTGCAGTTTTTTGAGCGGTGACGATATAAGAATTATTTTTGTAAAAACTGAGAGTGTTTATAGAGGTAATCAGCCAAATGATAATTATTGGGATAGCCAAAATTCTTTTTTTACTCTGAGTAACTAAATAGGCGATCAGAAAACAAATGCCTACTAAGGGAAGAGTCAAATACATAACAAAATTGTGGTTGGGTAAAAATAAAACTGGTAAGACGGCTATTGGGAACCACAAAACGAGTAAAAGCAGTAGCCTGAAATCAACTTTGGATTTTTCTCTAAGGATGTAAAAAAGCGGCACAAACACACCTAAAATAACTTCCCAGATTACTCCTATAAAACTAATGACGACTAGCCGCCAGTATTCCCATAAAAATTGCTGATTGAAAATTATTAAATTTTTTAGAATTTGTTTTTTAAATTCTTCGGGGACATTGAAAGACCATAGTAAGTACCAAAATAGAGCTTTTATAGACTTGGTGTTGAACGCCACATGGTATTCGGTAATTTGTGGCACCTTTATAAAAAATAACCTTCCAACTAGATAAATTCCTGAAATGATGATGAATGTTGAGAAAATTTTAATGGATTTTTTTAGAGGATTTTTTAAAACGAATGAATGATAAATGAAAAACACAGCAGGCCATGTAATAGAAAATTCAAAAGACCCAACTGTTGATAAGAACGAAACAAGTGTTGCCAGATAATAGAGGGTTTTTTTTGTTTCTAGGAATTTTAGAAAAAGTAGACTTGTAAGAAGCCAAAAGAATGTCCCTATTATGTTGTATGCTCCCGCTACCCAAGTTAAGGTCATGAAGTGGATTGAAGAGGTTGCCCAAAGAGCTGCGGCCAAGAGCCCTATTGCGATTTTCCCAGTAAGTTTTCTGGCAATGGCGATAATCAAAAGGACAGAAGAAAATAAAAAAGCAAAAGAGATCACCCTTTGGCCGCTTGCATCCATTCCAAAGATTGAGTGAGATAAAAAGAAATATGACTGGAGGCTAATTGGCCGGTAGGCAATTATATCGTTTCTAAATTTGAAGAAATTGATAAATTCCCAAAGGTTGTGCGCTTTGGAGATATTAATTTCGAAGAAGTCATCCTGAAAGAAGTAATAGTTGAGGGTTGAGTGATACAGCAGAAATGATAGTACCAGAATTATTATAAACGAAATTAAAAAAAGAGGTTTTGACATCTTATTTAATTTTCGGAGAAATTTCGTAAAAAGTTGCGTTTGGGGGAAAATTTGATTGTTTGCCATTTTTTAAATAAATGCTTTTAAGCGAGGAGTCACTGTATAGGACCTGGATTGCTGAGTCACCATTTAGAGACTGATAAAGGATATTTTCTGAGTCCAGTAGCGTAAGATTGTATTTGTCCGAAAAATCTTTTTGGGCATTTCTAAAGACGAAAGTTGATCCATGTTGGGGATTTTTAACTTCTTCTTTAACGAAAAGGGAATATGCTTTGGAAATTGCTTGTTCGTTTGAAATCCAATGATTTGATCTTAAAAAATTTACCGTCAGAAATGACGAGATGAACCATACAGATCCTAAAATAAGAAGAGCACTCTTTTGAAACCGGGGAAGACTTTCTATGCATGTGCACAAGATGTAAATAATGCCGAGCGACGCTATAGAAAGATACATAGCGTAAGCATGGCCAGTTAAAAAAATTACCGGCGATAGACCGATAATAAACCACGTCAGCCCCCTAGCCAGAACTTTAGTTTTAGGTTTTGTTACTAGTAAAAGCGCCGTAAATGAGGCCATTAAAAAAACTGGGCCAGCCAGAAGACTGGAAAATTCTTTTACCAAGATCCACCAGGAGTTAATTTGAGATAAGTAGAATATAGTAGAGAATCTTTCGGCAGTATTGAATATCCACGAAAAATACCAAATGGAGTTTACAAGAATCTTTGAACTAACAATTGGTGCATATTCACTGTGAGTAGGTGCAGGGAAAATTAGGAATCTGGCTGCGACATAAGGAATGATAAGTAATAGGAAAGGTAGTAGATTTTTGAATCTTTTCTCGGGCTTTGGATCTACAATTAAAATTAATGCCGGTACTACTAAAGATAGTTCGGTTGAACAAAGAGCAAGTGCAAAGAAAAGTAATGACGTTTTGAATTTCGATTTTAGGAAAAGGATGATTGTTGTCAAAATAAATGTGGGGCCTATTATGTACGAGGTCGTAGACAGCCAGGATAGGGGAACAAAATGAAACGCCGATACCCCCCAAATAAAAGCGCAAAAAATGGCCGTGGGTTTTTTAAATTTGAGGAGTCTTGCAAAAAGATAGACTAACAGTATGTTTGTAAAATGAAAGAGTAAGGCTAAGACGTGAAAGCCAAAAGGATTCAGGCCAAATAAGGACTTTGAAAGGGCGAAAAAAAATGGCATGGAGAGAGGACGCCAATAAATAATGTCAGTCCTAAAAGAAAAAAAAGAAAGCAGATTCCCTGTCTTTGCCCAGTTTAGGACAAACCAATCATCCTGGAAAAAATAATAACTTAGACTTTGATGAAAAATAATTAAAGAAGGAATAAAGATGGACGCGGCTATCCACCAATTTTTTCGGATCATTTTATAATCTTCTTCGGATATCCTTGCAACCTCTTTTCAAGAGCCCAAAAGTACCATTTAAGGTATTTGGGCAACCATTTCTTCAGAAGAAATCTTGACTCTTTTGAGAGATAATCCCAAGTTGTGGGAACCTCTGTAACCTTATAGCCGCCGAAATAGGCTTTTACAGTTAACTCTATACCAAGCTCAAAACCGCCGTTTGACTCTATTTTTGTTTTCTTGAGAAATCGTTTGGAATAAAGTCTAAACGAATTTGTCGGATCCCAAGTGGGAATTCCTGCGAGAAAATGCAGGCTGATGCCAGCAGATTTGGACAAGAGTTGTTTTAGAAAAGGACCACCAATTTGTTTGCCGCCCGGCATATAACGGGAACCAGAGACGATGTCGAAACCGGAATCAAATTTTTTCATCATCTCATTTAATGATTTGGGGTCGTCCGTTAGATCTGCCATCATTACACACACGGCATTCCCTTTGGCTTTTGTAAAACCTGTCTTGATAGCGTTTAGCGCTCCCCTGCCGTAAATGTTTTTCACCAGCTTAGCGTTTTTATATTTATTTTGGATTTTTTTAACAGCTGAGACGGTGGTGTCCTCATCCATGTCGTACACGATAAGAAGTTCGAAGGGTGTTTTTACTTGTTCGTGGACCCGTTTTATGGTTTCCGGAATGATTTTTCCTTCGTTGTAAACGGGCATCACAATTGAAAGACGCATGGATAGATTGTAACGTGAGGCAGTTAGCTAGTCAAAGTTTAATTCGGTTTGAATTGCCACTAGCAGTAAGGCGGGTTAAAAAATGTCTCCCGATCCGTCTTCCGGGTTTTTATTAAGACGTGACTCTAGAGATTTGATCGTAAAGATGATTTTATTGGTTTTGAAAACGTTCCAAACATCACAAATCACGCAGTTTTTGGAAACTAGTTTTTTAACTTTAGCAACATCCATTTTTCTGTAAAAACTGTGGTTTGTGGAAAGAAAAATAAGATCGGCCCCTCTTAATGTTTCGTCTAAATCGTTTTGATAACCGGGTACGTAAGGATCATGGAGAAAAACTTGAGCGCGTTCCCTTTCCAGGGCTTTTTTAACCTTAAAAGCTAAGGACTCGCGAGTATCGTCTATTTCTGCTTTGAAGGCCAGGCCAAGAATTGCGGCTTTTTTATTTTCCAATTTTATTCTCTCTCTAACTTTTTTTATGAGGAAGAGGGGAATCGATTCATTAATTTTCCAACTGGTAACAATTAAATCTGCAAAAGGAACATCACCAACTAGAAAGAAACCATCTTTAAAAAGACAGGGGCCGCCTGTCAAACCCGGAAGTGCGAGGCCTCCCCTTTTGTAACCTTTGTTAACTAGATCAACTATCTGATAGATGTCGCGATGATTGTTGCCAGCGAGAATCATGAATTCATTAGCGATGGCAAAATTAATATAGCGGTACATGTTGGTGAAAAGTTTGGCGAGTTCAGCTGAGACTGCATCTGATTTATTAACGCTTATCCCCAGATCTTGAAAAAACTCTGATGCTTTTACTGTGCTGGCCCTCTCGACACCTCCAACAATCTGTGGGAGTTGAGCCAGTTCGCTTAAAGATTTACCTTCGGCAATCCTTTCCGGACAAAAGGCGAGATAAAAATCTTGGCCGACGGTAAAACCAAGTTCTTTTAGAAGTGAAGCGACATATTCTGTTGTACCAGGGGATACGGTGGATCTTAGAACAAGAAGTTGGCCTTTTCTCAAGTGGGGTTTTAGTGTGGACAATGCTTTATCTATTTGGACAAGACTTGGGTTCATATTCTCGTCCACCGGAGTACCGAGTGTGAGAATGATTACCTTGGATTTGGCAACTTTTGAAAAATCAGTTGTAGCGACGAAGGATTTGCCGACATGTTTTTTAAGAACTTCGGCGGCACCTTCCTCCATGAACGGCATGATGCCTTTGTTTAGAATATTGGTTTTTTCTTGATCAATATCCAGCCCAAAGACCGGATGGCCGTTTTCTGCTAGAAAAAGAGCGAGTGGTAAACCGACTCTTCCAGTTCCAACAATTGCTACGGTTACTTTCGAAATTTTCCTTGGGCTTGCTTTTCTTTTAGCCAATTTACTACCTCCTTCAGTCCGTCATCAAAATCAACGCTGGGTTCCCAATTTATTAATCTTTTAACTTTTTGAACATTGGGAACTCTTTTTCTTATATCATACTTGAAACCCTTAACAAATTTTACTTTGAAGGGTTTTTGTACTTCCATAATTTCCCAAATCTTTTTGGCTAGGTCTAGCATTTCAATTTCCCTGTCGGAGCCTACGTTAAAATCTTGGTTCTTCCCTTTTGGATGAAGAGCGACTGCGATGATACCTCCGGCGACATCGGAAACATGAGTAAAGCAACGAGTTTGTTTACCGTCACCTAGCATTTCTAGTGGATATTGACCTTCTAGGATCTTTCTAACCAAGTCGGGGATCACGTGAGCGTAGCCTACTTCCCTTTCTGGGAATTCGTTGATCCCGTACGCGTTGAACGGCCTACAAATGGAAAATGGTAGTTTGTATTCATCCCAAAAAGAATGGCAATACCATTCGCCGGAAAGCTTTGAGAACCCGTAGGAGGATACTGGTGGCGGAATTTTCATTATGTCTTCTTCTTTTGATGGGAATATGGTGGCAGATTCAAAAACCATAGATGAGGAAATATAAATAAGTCTTTTGATACCGGCATCTACCGCTGCTTCAAAAGTAGAAGAGTAGATTTTATTATTTTCTGAAAGAATTGTGGCCGGATATTTGTGGAAGTAACCAATACCGCCAATTTTTGCGGCGGCGTTAATACATAAATCGATGCCCTTGAAGACCGCTTTAGTTTTTTGTCTATCTGTTAAATCGACGTTAATAAACTCAGCGCGTTTATCGACAGAGGCATCTTTTTTAGAAAGGTTGTCAGCGACGCGAACTGTATGGCAGGCTTGAAGTAATTGTCTGACAATCTCAGAACCTATGAATCCGGCTCCACCTGTTACTAAGATTTTTTGTTTGCCCATAATTTGTAAAAAGAAAATCCAGTAATGAGTACTGCAACTATCGAGACTATGTCCGCGGCAGTAGCAACTGGACTTTCTGTGTACTTGATTATAACTTCGTGTTTACCGGCTGGCAACTGGAAATTTATTAGCCCAAAATCATCAAGAACATTGATAGGTGTTTTTTTATTGTCGACCGTAACTATCCAGCCAGGAAAGTAGATAGAATTTACTTGGATATTTGCGTCGGACGGAGAATTTATTGTCGCGGAGTATAAAGTCGGTCGGATACTTAAGTTTTGGATCTGGGCATTTTGGGGTAGTTCGATTTTGGTGTTTGCGCGCGTAGGCTTCTGTTGTTTTACCCAGAGCGGCAGATATTCATCTCTGACTGTCGTTGTTCCTTCGTTGGTTGAATAGAAACCATCATCATTGTATGTTACTGCTTTGGGTTTTATGTAAAGAATGGTTGCAAGAATACTTGCAACGACGATAATTATAACCAAGATTTTTTTGTTTTTACTTTCGTCTACCACATAGGCTGTCAGATAGGCCGAGATTAAAGCTATCAATGATAGCAGTCTCCATGGGAATTGAATTAAATCAGAAAATGGGAAATTGGCCCAGAAAAAAGCAGATAATTTTGACATGAGAAAAATTACCAAAATAAAAGTAATGAGAAATAATTTAACAATGTGATCCTTGCCCTTTTTGCTTATTTGCAAAAGGAGCGCAGCTACTGCAATAAAAAGTGGAACTATTCCGATCTGGGTAGGTAGAGGGTTATTGCCGCCAGGGGTTGGGCCATATCCCCATTTTGGAATTATCAGGTCTTTGAGACTTGATAAATGATCTAACGGATTGCCCACTTTGATGGTTGAAAGTTTGACAAGTTTGAGGTCAAAAAGCGCAGGAACTGCAAAAAATGATGCCATTAATATTCCCAGCAAGAATGCTCCCAGTAAGTAGACTTTGTCTTTTTTGACAAGGGCTACTGAGACAATAAAAAAGATTGGTAAAAATAAAACAGCCATCACGTTGTGAGATATTATTAGCAGTGCAAGTGATAGTGAAAGTAAGGGGTAGTAAATTTTCTTTCCGCTCGCAATTTTAAAGATTGCTCCCAGACAAAGCGGAACGACCGCGAAAGCAAGACTTTCTCCTAGAGAGCCCCTGACATATAGGTCAACGAATCGGTAGGGAATGAAGAGGTAGACGACGCTTGCGGCAAACGAGGCGGCTTGGGAAAACCTTTGGCTGAGAGCCCAAAACATGGCGATAGATGAGAATATGGTCGAGGCGGCAAAAACAAATTTTATACTATCAGCAAAGTTCAGCCCGGCGGCTTTCGGGATTTCCGCCAGATAAAATGGCAACGGGTAGAGAAAGTTTAAAACAGGGTATCCGTAATTACTATTCAGTCTGTCCACAAATCTGATGGGAAACTGCCCGGCTCTGAGGGTTTGATGGAAAGCGGAAAAGCGGATAACCATCCATTGGCCATCATGGCTTTCGAAATAACCTTTTTTGAAAAAGGGCCAGATAGAAAGTACGGACAGAGCAAATATTATTAGTAAATATTTTTTCACTAAAACTTTTTCTTGATCTTAAAATAGATGGAGACCAGAATAAGGGCAACTATAGAGGAGACAGTAGCGGCTAGTCCCCAGATAAATGATTTCGGTTCATATCTAAAAACGACTTGATGCAGACCGGATGGAACGGCGACAGCCCGCAGGGCATAATCGGCTCTTAATAATTCGCTCTTCGTGTTGTCGATATAAACGTTCCAATCTTTGTCATAAGCATCTGAGATAAATAGCAACGAATTGTAATTAAGATTAGTTGAGACGACAACGGTTTGGGGTTCGTATCTATCGATTTTAGGAATAACTATATCTTCGCCGGCTGGGGCGATTTTAATCGGAGGATTTTTCTCAAGAATAATTTTTGCCAGATCATAACTGGGATCGTAAATTTTCTGGATTATTTCTTTGTCATTTGAAGCGACAAAATAATTTGTGGTTAAAAATATTCTTGGTAAGGATGGTTTGCGCTCGTAGGCCTGAAATTTATCGTGAAGCCAGACCAGGCCTACCTTGTCTGTATGCCAGTCCGCACCGGTTTTAGGAGTATCGTCTTTGTCCATAATATACTTGACCCCTAAGAGTTCGAATATTCTTTTTCTGTAACCATTTTCTTCTGAGGGGAAAACACCGTCAGACCTAAGATATGTGTCTGGCACTTTTCCAAAAAATGATGACGCCAAGAACTGTGCATAGCGTTCAAGTCTCAGAGTGTCGTAGCCTTCGGCTCCATATACCATATAGTGGGTTGGGAAATTGAAATCGATGTGAGCTGTGTCTCTACCATAAAATCTGTTCAGGTCAGCGTTATCCCTCAGCCAATTAAAAACTAGGTGGGGTGGAAAAATAAAGTTTTTTGGAGCCATCGGCATGAATTTATTACTAAAGTAAACACCGCCCAAAAGGGTTACGAAAAATATTCCCAAGACTGATAGCGAGTATCCTAATTTGCGAACCTGCGCAATATAAACAAGCGATGCAGATAAACAAACGATTGAGAAAAACATAAGTGTTGGTAAGATTAAGTTTTTTCTGGTAACGGCTAGGTTAAGTTGCCATGTCTCCCGTGGTTGAAGAAAGTGCGACCCGAAAAGCGCAAATATCCAAAGAAAAATATAGAGAAATAAAATGGGTGCGAGAAATTTCAAAAATTTTCTTTGATAATTTACATTTCTGATGTTTTTTAAAAAATCTTCTAGACCGAAAGCAGAAAGAATAATCAGCAAAAATATTGATATGGAAATAAATCTTGCGGGAGTTGTGGCATCGATTAGGGGAATTTTGGCAAACTTTATAAAAGCAGTGATTGGTCCGTGGACTGCCGAAAGAATGAAAATTAAGGATGTGATGGATAAAAACCTGATAAATCTATTTTTCCAAAAATGGAAAATCGCCCAGAGCGAGAAAATTAGTGGGACAACCCCAAAATAGGGCGTGAAGTCTCCGTAAGTTTGGCTCCAAAAATTGTTGTTGGCAGGATGGCCAAAAAAATCGCTGGCAAAGAAGGTGACGATATTTTTATAAGGGAGAATGGAACGATCGAAAACTTCTTTTGAAAAAGGCAAAGATATTGGAGAAACTTTGTAAAAATAAAAAGTCGGAATAATCTGGATGGCACTTATGAAAAGCGAGACAAGGACAGAAGAAGCAAAGGTTATTATTTTTTTTACGTAGCTCTTTTTTTCGTCCCAAGTTTTATAGAGCCAAAAAATAAATGTCGCCATGTAAACATAGATTGCAGTTTGAGGGTGCCCGCCTAAAATCGAGAGAGCAAAAGAGGATGAAAGAATTAGGAGGTAGCGAAATTTAGGCTTTTGGAAATATTTGACTGTGACCCAAAATGAAAGCGGCAGCCAAATGTAGCTGTGTGAAATATTGCCATTTTCCATCCAGGTAATCAGGTAGCTGGAAAACATAAAGGCGACAGAGGCAAAAAGAGAAACCACGGTCGTTTTTTTTAAGCTTTTTATGAGAATGTACATAAACACGCCACCTAAAAAAGGCTGAAGAATAATAAGGATTATCCAGGCATTTGCGGGACTAGTTAAAAAATAGAAGATGTTAAGGGGGTAATATACACTAGACTGAAAGTTGGCGGCTAAGGGTTGACCGGAAAAAGTATACGGATTCCACAGAGGAAAATGGCCTTTTTTAAATTCGTTTAAAGCTAATTCTTTCCACAAATAAATTTGGCGGATGCTGTCGGCGCCCAGCATCTCTTTATGGGTTGTCCAAGAGTTATAACCCTGCCAATCCCCTGAATACCACGGAAAGTAAAAAGAAACCAAAAGATCTCCGGGGACTGGGTAAAGACCCTTTATGATCTTGAAAAAAATAAGGCACGTTACAGCCGCAATAAAAATAATAGGGAAAAGCTTTTTTTTAATCATTGGAGGCGGACTTTTTTAAAGTTAACAATTATTAGAATGGCGGAGATAATTATCGGAATTACTGTGACGCTTTGCATATAAGCGATTGTACCAGCATGCGACCAATCGCCCAAGTAAATGAATGGTAAGTAACGCAGGCTTGCGCCAAATGAGATTAATATTGCCGCGGCGATAAATGTATTTTTAGGAATTAGTGCAACTAACGGCAGAGTCCAAAAAAGATACCACGGTTGGAATTGAACCTGAATGGCACCGGAGGAAACAAACGGTACAGTAAACCTGAAGGTGGAATAGACGAAGGTAAAGAGTGCCATAGTCAAAATATTTAAAATTACAAATGTTTTAAAACTTTCTGGTTTTTTAAATAAATTTCTTAAGACGAACCATGGCAGATTTAATATTGAAATGTATTTAACTAGAGTTCCAGCAAAAATCGAGACGTAGGCCAAGATTATTTTTTGCTTAACAAATGAGAAATAAATCGGCAGAAGCAGAAAAGTAGCGACAACGACATCGTTATGAGTATTGGCGACTCCTTCAATTAGAAATAATGGGTTCAGCGCATAGAAAGCTGTGCCAAAGGCTGCTTGCTTTGGATTGACCTTTTGTAGGGTCTTGTAGATTATTCGTGCATTAATAAGGTGAATTACAGCGATAAAAATTTTAAAGGCGAAAAAAGTGAGCAAGAACTTACTAAGCCCAAGAATTGACGGAATAAGTGATAGACCGATCCAGCCTGGACCGTATGGAGAATACCGGTGAATCCAACGCATGAAACGAATCCAGTCGTCTTGGGGAAAATCCATGGCTCGATGATCATATGGGCTTACGTGGTAGTGAGTGATAATTTTGGCGTCGAAGATGTAGTTGAAAAGGTCTGACGATAAAAATGGGTACGCAAAGACTAGGATTATCGTATTTAAAATTGTGGCAGATTTCAGGTATTTGGCGCCTACCTTGCCCTTGTAAAAAAAGTAGAGATTGGCAACAAAAAAGGAAAAGGCGATGATTATAAAGAGTACATATATAAAGGTCGCTTGAGGACGTTGATAGTAACCGAGTTGTTGCATAAAGCTGACAAATTTAAGCACCAGAGGGTTTTGGGAGAGTGTAAGGTTGAAATCGACATAAGCATACGAAAATATCGCTAGAAAGCCGGATA
>OBEQ011078492.1_pt1 | contig 12630 bp, 6 predicted proteins | sample 1670901 | NCBI WGS metagenome assembly OBEQ01 (sample SAMEA104232315, study PRJEB22302) | groundwater metagenome | biome: forest; feature: aquifer; material: groundwater | place: USA | collected 2011-08-07 | depth 5.4 m
ATAAAAGCCTTAAGAATATCACCGGCTCGGCCACCGTAATCACCGAAGAAGAAATCAAAACAAAACGTTACTCGGATTTCACCGAAATTCTGCGCCGTGAAGCGGGTATTGAATTCAAACAGGCGAGTGGCCCCGGACAATTTAACTATATCAAGATGCGTGGCTTTGACTCGATCAATATTTTGGTGCTGATGGATGGCGTAAGAATCAATTCTGCCAACTCTGGTGGGGTCGGCCAACTGATCGGACAAATTGATCCTGCTTCGATTGAAAAAATTGAAATTCTGCGTGGCCCGCAAGCGGCCTTATACGGCGCAGACAGCACGGCCGGCGTCATTTCCATTACCACCAAACGCGGCACAGAAAAGCAGGAGACAACCTTGGGTGCTGAAGCTGGCTCGCTCAACTGGAGCCGTGGCACGGCGTCATTGCGCGGCTCGGAAAACGGCTTAAGTTATTCAGTTAATGCGTCGGTGATCGACAGTGATGGCGTGCAAGAGCATGAAACATTCCGCAGTCAGAATCCGCAAATGAGGTTGGACTATGACGGCGGTGATTTTAAGTCGGGCCTTTCTTATGTGTCCCTCGACAGAAAATTTGAGTTTTCCGAACTTGTGGAATCCTATGATAACGATAGCGCGGCGACACCTTGGTACGCATTCCAGTTGGGCGATCCAAATCAATCGGTTGACAGCAAAGACGAAATATTTTCCGGCTATATTGATCAGAAAATTAATGACACCTTTAGTCACAAAGTACAAATGAGTTTCTTGACCAAAGAAGAAACCTGGGTTGACCAATGGGATGGTTTGTTGGGTTACATCACGGCGCCATTTGATGGCTTTAATCCTTTTTATGCCAGCACGCCCTTTTCGGCAGGTGATGCGGTCCCCGTCTATGATGACTATGGCACGACTGTACCCTATGAAGGCATTAATGATCCCGCCATTTATAAAGAAGACGCCACCAATGTTGAGTACAACATCATTGCTCAAGTCGATAATGTCAGAACTTTGGTCGGCCTTGAGTACAACAATACCGAGGGTGATCAATCCGGCAAATTTGGCAGCCCTGTAGGTAATCCCGATGATTATGCGAAAGCCACTTCGACCTTTGTGAATTCAGAAGCCAAGTTTCTTGACGATGCCTTGGTGTTCGCCGCAGGTGTGCGGGGCGATGATGATGACAACTGGGGCAAGCAGACCACGGGGAATTTTGGTCTCGCGTATAATGTAGGAGACATTAATGCGACTCTATATACCAACTATGGCACAAGCTTCCGCACGCCTTCATTGAGTCAGCTTAGAAATCCACGTTACGGTAATCCTTTCCTTAATCCAGAAGAGGGCGCTACTAGTGAATTGGGTATGAGGCAGTCGTTAATGCAAGGACGATTGAATTACGATGTCACCTACTGGCAGTCTGAGTTAGATGACGTTATCACTTACCTGTATGAAGAAGGCAAAAAGTACGATTCCATTACCGGAGCGATTCTCACGGCCGAAGAATCACTTGTCTTAGCAACGGCAGGGACATCCGGTGCATACGTCAACCACGATAAACTAGAAACCTCCGGTGTTGAGATTAATGCCAGCTATGACCTTTCGACTGAATTAGTTGTTAAGTCCAACTATACCTACACGGATTCTTCCACCGAAAACGATGGTGTAACGGATCGAACGCCACAGATTGCCCGTAACAAAGCCAATGTCGGACTGGATTATTTTGAAGATAACTACACATTTGGTGTCAACCTCTACTACGTCAGTCCCAGATTGCGTTGGAAAGGTGATATTGAAAGCCCTGAATATGTGCGGTTAGATGTTTCCGCTAACTTACACCTCACCAAACAATTGGATATTTACAGTCGCGTTGAAAATCTCTCCAACGAAGAGATTGTTGAAGATCTCGGCTTTGAACAGCCAGGGGTGTATGGCGTGGTGGGTGCGCAATATCAATTTTAACTGCGTTATTGTGGGAGATGCGCAAATCGTAGTGTGCTTTATTGCGGGGATCTGTAGGGGTAGGCCCCCGTGCCTACCCTTTTCTCTGCATTCTCTGCATCCATCTGATTGGGAGGGCAGAGCAACCACGGGGGGTTGCCCCTACAGTCAAATGCGAGATGGGATTGATGGTAAAAAAATGATGCTAATACGAATACTGCGTGTAGTGTTTTTCGTCGGGACTGTCTGTCTCCTGACAATCCCTATTTTTTCAAAATCCATCAACAGTGTTTTGATCACCAATATAGGCTTTAAACCTACACAAATAATAGGGGAACAATTTCCGCTACTATTGATGGACCCAGTAGGCCGGCAACATGAGTTACGTCAACCACCCAAACGAATTGTTTCTTCAACACTGGCCACGGACGAAATACTCCAGGCGCTAGTCCCATTCGAATCAATAGTCGCGGTGACGGACCTGGTCGATGACGAGGGCATCTCCAACGTTCCCCATCTCTACCCCGCACACATCAAACGCATGAGTCCGGAGATTGAAGAGATACTCGCGCTAGAACCGGATCTTATCTTTACCGCCTCATTTATCGATGCCGCTACTGTCACACAATTGATCGCTGTCGGCATACCGACGGCGCGGATCACTCGCTTCCATTCCTTTGACGATACCCGCAACAATATTTTAACTGTTGCAAAACTCGTCGGCGCTGAAACGGCGGGCAAACATTTGATTGCTACCTTCAACAGTGAAATTGAATATATCGTTCAACGAGTCACACCTTTAGCGAAACCCCGAGTATTGTATTGGAGTCCGAGCGGCTATACGGCGGGAACCGGTTCGAGCCTAGACGAATGCATCACGCTCGCTGGCGGCTTTAATGTGATTGCTGAAACCGACATTACGACCTACGCCAAAATCAGTGAAGAATTTGCCATGGGTTTAGAGCCGGATATCATTATTATGAGTGGTTGGACGCCCGAGAACGATGGCAGCCCCGCTCAAACCCTATTGAAAAATCCCCTCTGGCAAGAGATCGCCGCAGTAAAAAATAAACGGGTTTACGATATTCACGGTGCCTGGATCACCTCGGGGTCGCATTTCCAAGCCCGCGGCGTTTGGGCGCTGGCCAAATTGTTTCATCCGGAGGTGGTCGATCGTGACATTTCTATTTAATAGTCCATCTGATAGTCTATCTAGCAGTAAGTCAGTTAAAAGTTTATGGGCGAAAACGCTTTTCGCTGATCGACGTAGCGTTTATCTGTTGTTGATATTATTGATCTTGACCGTCTGCATGGGCTGGGGCGTTTTAATCGGCCCCGTCGATATTTCAGGCGAGACGATATGGCACCTCTTGCTGCACAAACTCAACATCGAAGATACCGTTGCTTCGCGCCCCTGGATGGAAACCGTCGTGTTTGATGTGCGGTCGCCACGCGTGATGGTTGCTGTGTTAGTGGGCGCCACCATGGGGATCTGCGGTGCAGCGATGCAGGGTTTATTCAAAAATCCCCTGGCGTCTCCCGAAGTTTTAGGTGTCTCTTCTGGCGCCTCGTTAGGCGCGGTCATTGCAATATTTTTTGGCTTATCGACGGTTTCCATCTGGATATTACCCATGTTTGCCTTTGTCGGCGCTACTCTGACTATCGCGCTGGTTTATACCATAGCGACCAGTCGTGGCCACACGCCAGTGGGTACTCTGCTGTTATCGGGCGTCGCTGTCGGAGCGCTTAACGTATCCATGAGTTCGTTTATCATCGCACTCTCATTCGAGAATTATGAAGTCAGCCGCATGATTGTGTTCTGGACCATGGGCGGTTTAGAAGGCCGGGTATGGGATCACGTTTGGCTGATTTTACCCATCTGTCTGTTGGGCTCTACCATCATCATCACCTTTGCCCGTGACTTGGATGTCTTATTGTTAGGCGATATCCATGCCTCATCGGTCGGCGTGGATGTGATGCAAGTGCGGAAAATTCTCTTGCTTAGCACCGCGATTATGATTGGTGGCGCCATATCTGTCGCGGGCGGCATTGGTTTTATTGGTTTGGTGATACCTCATGTGATGCGTTTTATTGTCGGCCCTAGTCATCGTTATCTGTTGCCTGCATCGTTTCTGGGCGGCGGTATTTGTTTGCTGCTGGCGGATCTTTTTCTCCGCGGCTTGTTCAGTCAAAACGTCATACCGCTGGGAGTCATTACGTCCATGGTGGGGGCGCCATTTTTCCTCTACCTTTTGGTGAATAATAGAAAGGAGTTTCAGATCTGATGTCCTCGTTGCTCACACTCAATCGTGTCTCGTTTGCCTATGCCAAAAAAACCGTGATTGATAAGGTATCGACCTCGTTCAAGCGGGGAGAATTCGTCGGCGTCCTTGGCCCCAACGGCGCTGGAAAGTCAACACTATTACGACTTTTTTCCGGTATTCTGAAACCGACTGCCGGTGAAGTTGCCTGCGATACCGGCACGACTATGGCGGGGAAAATGCAGCCTATTCATAAAATGAGCCGTAAAGAAGTGGCGCGGCACATTGCATTGGTTCCCCAAGATCTCTCGCTACCTTATTCGTTTACGGTAAAAGAGATCGTTGCCATGGGTCGCACACCGTATCTGGGTCGATTTGAAATGGAAAGTGAGACAGACTGGCAAGCCGTCGAACAAGCCATGCAACAAGCGGATCTGTTAGCCATGCAACACCGACCGGTGGATCAACTCTCGGGCGGTGAGCGACAGCGTGTCTTAATTGCCCGCGCACTGGCACAACAAACACCGATTTTATTACTCGATGAGCCGACCGCCAATCTCGATATTGCGCATCAGCTCGAAATACTGGAATTGATCAAGCGACTGACTCAAAGTGGTTTACTGGCTATCGCGGCGATACATGATCTCACCCTGGCCAGTCGATTCTGCGATCGGCTGTTATTGGTTAACAATGGCAAGATTCAAAGTGATGGTGACTCCTTTGATGTCATCACCGAAGCCAATTTAAGGCAGCATTTTGCGATCAGCGCCGTGATTAATGATGCGTATCCATTACCGGGTTTGCAGGTTACACCGCTCAAGTCGCTCCATGGTAAGCCGCCAGTCGATGAAACATCAGCAATACATGAACAGCCAGCGCCAAATATTAAAATTATTTTACGGAATACATTAAGATCGTCTAGCAAAATGAACCTAACTGTCCCCTCTCCCTCTGGGAGAGGGTTAGGGTGAGGGTGATTTGCAAACCCTCACCCCATCCCTCTCCCAGAGGGAGAGGGGGTATCCAGCGTCATTTTGTTAGACGGTCTAAATAGAAAAGCAGCAGCTTTTTAACATCATAGGGAGCAAGATTATGCAAAGCAAAATAGTCACCGAAGCAGGTGAAGGTACCCTCGAAATATTTTCGCTACCGACAGAGGAAAGTTTTTTACAAAACCTGTTAACCGATATTTTTGAAAACTATTGGCAACAAATTTCTTTCGGCTCCGCCGTACAAGGCGGTATTTTTGAAACCCGCGTCGCCAATGCGCCAACCAAGATTGGTTTACTGGACGGTTATCTCACAGTGGATTTTGGCCTCTGGCATTTTCATATTTGTATCGGTGAATACAAAGGCACGAAACACTACCCAACGACAGCCGAATTAACCAAACACCGAAAAACCAGTCGCGCCGAATTGTTTCGACGCCTCAAAGACGACGGCAGCGCAGCAAGTTGGGGTCTAAGACTTTTTAACGGTCATGACGAACAACAGATGACGGTGTTTCTGCCCAATCCTTTTCTCTCGAGCACGCCCGAGCAGAAGATTCTCAAGGAACCCCAATGGGAGCATTTGGCGATGTGGGATCACTTAAGGCGCGAATATCTCGGTCTTGAACCCGATGCTACTGATCGTGCAGGGACGCGATTTGCGCATGGTTAATTTATTATTCTAATTTTTATGCGTAATAACGCTGGTCTTTCTCTCAATCCTGACCACCGCTATTACGCACCCCTCATCAACTATTTCTCATCAACCCCAATATCAAAGCTAGTCCCTATAGATCGTACATTGCCATCGATATCTTTCAGCGTATAAATATTACTGAGAATAATGCCGGCATCTATCGCCGGGCTGCCACTCATGATATGAAAATTACCGCCAGCTGCATTGACAAACATGGGGTCTTCATCAATGAGCGAACTCGAGTTTACAGTGAAGCCTTCAGTATCCAGATATTGGTTTTGGAAATAGAGGTTGTGATGCTCACTCACTAAATTCCCTTTATACCAGAGCACGCCAGTGCGATTGTTGGCAATGATGGAGTTAACAATCAAGGAGGTGACAGGCACTTGTAATAAGTTTGAAGGTGTTCTAAAGCCGATACCTTCTTCCCCACTGTTATAAACCACGGAGTTGTAGAGAAACATTTGCGCGCCTTCAGAGATTTTAATTCCAGCTTCACCGGCATTGCGGAAAACGCTGTTAATGATATACATCTGTTTTGGGGCGTAGTTGTCCTCAGCTCTGCGCCAAAGTTTAAGGTTAACAGCAGGGTTGTTCTCTGAGAGCACATTGATCAGCACTGCATTGGCATTTAAATCAAAACCATCTTCCGAATTGCCTCTGGCCACGGCGTTAATAAAGGTAATGTTTTCGCCGCCGTAGGTATGAAAACCATCGCCGTCGCCATCGACGCCTTTATAATCGTCGTTGTAACTAGATTCAACCCGTTCGAACAAGACGTTTTTACCATTGCGCACGGATACGCCCGATTCGTAACAGTGGTGAATATACACATCGCGCAAGACTACATTGGTGACGTCGCGCAAGCGGAGTCCAGCCTCATAGGTTTTAGTAAACACGCTCTTCTCGATGATGATATCGGTTTTCAAACCAGTGCCTTCGGCAGATTTCTGAAAGTCGCGAACAACAAAGCCATAGAAATGATGATAGGAGGCTTTATCCAGCAGGATGCCGACACGCGATCCATTGCCTTGCATTATGACGGTATGGCCAGGATAACTTCTGAAGGTGATCATTTTACCAGCTTGTCCAGGCGTGACAATATTGAAGCCATTTTTTAGGGTTCTGTCATAGATTGCCGCAGCAGAGGCGGGGTTGGTGCTGCCTTTGATGTAAACAAAATCACCAGGTTGTACTGTCGCAAACGCTTTATCCGGTGTTTTCCAGGGTTCCTCTTCGCGCGTGCCGGTATTGGCATCGCTGGCCGCTGGATGACTTTGATCAACGTAGTAAATATTTTTTGTCAGACTGTTTGGCACAGGTCCGTTAATCAGAGCGTCACCCGTGACTGGACTCGGCAGAGTGGACGCGTTTAATGAAGAACTTTTGCCGCTCTGATTGCCAGCAAGATCATAAGCACTAACACTATAGCTGTATTGAGTATTGGCGATCAAATTGCTATCAGAATAGGTATTACCTGATATTTTTCCGATTTCAGCGCCATTTCTAAAAACATGGTAACCAGAAACGCCAACATTGTCGGTTGAGACAGTCCAGAGCAATTGAATAGCAGTTTGTGTGGCCGCACTTGTTTTTAGATTTTGCGGTACTGTGGGTGCTTGTGTATCGGCTGTTGAAGTGCTGCCGGTGCCACTGGTGAACGTTATGCTATTGGATTGTGCACTTTCATTACCTGCTGCATCAAGGGCGGAAACTGTGTAGATGTAAGTAGAATTGGCGGGAAAACCAGAGTCGGAACTGGATGTGCCATTCACCGTCGTCACTTCACGGCTATTTCTGTAGATTTTGTATTTATAAACTTGCACGTTATCGGTCGAAGGATTCCATGAGAAGGACAGGCTTGAAGCCGTTTTACTAACAATTCTTAATGAACCAGGAGCTGTGGGAGGTTGTATGTCCGTTGTAGAGAGCGTTGTGGTGCTTGTTGTAGTTGTGGTGGCGGGCAAAACCAGTGCGGATTGCACTGCACCTGCTGCTAGGGTAGTCGCTGTCATGGGATAAGATTGTGCACTTTCGTTACCCGCTGCATCGACAGCCGAAACTGTGTAGCTATAACTTGTATTGGCGAGCAAAGGCGAGTCCGCGTTAGACGTGCCATTAACACTTGTAATTGAATGACCGTTGCGGTAGATCTTGTAATTTTTCATCAGCACATCATCGATCGATGCTTTCCAGGATAAGGTAATGCTGGTGTCTGATTTCGAGATAATTGTCAACGAACTCGGAACAGAAGGCGGTTGTGTATCAATTGCAGAGAGGGTCTGCGCGGAATAGAAAGGGATAACAGCAATTGCAACGGGTATAAGTAACTGTCTTGCAAACTTCATAAGGATTCCGGTTCCCAAAGATGGTTGACAACAAAAGTTGCGGAGTATAAAGGAAAAAATTCTTGCATGGAAAAAATTTTACATGCATCGAATATGTCCCGTTTATGTATAGAGCAATATATCGCAGGATTCTAGTGAGAGACGTGTTGGTAAAAAATGAGCGCAGAGTAGAGGAGCTTAGAGCTGTGAATGAAATGAAATAAAACTGAAATGGAAATAGCGAATTGAATTATTTAGCGCACAGAAAGTGGCAGATAAATTAGAAAAATCGCGGAAAAGTCTCCTGGTGATACGGCAAATCTAATTTTTAGCAAAATTAATCTAACTTCGGTGACTGCAGTTATTTTGCAGTTAATTGCGTTTTTGTTAACTGCATCGCATATATTTCTGTTGACCTAATACGTATCCATACTGGCTGTGCATACGCTAACATTCTGTTTTTTGAAAGTTACGGGGCAATCCTCCGCGATTGCCCTGGTGTATAGTTTCGTAGGATGGGTGGAGCGAAGCGTAACCCATCAATTTCAGTTAGCTAATGATGGGTTACGCTTCGCTCCACCCATCCTACGGCTTTACTCAACTACTTTTCATCAATTCCAATGTCGTAACTTGTTCCTATCGATCGTATAGTCCCATCGACATCTTTTTGCGTATAGATATTATTGAGGATGAAGCCGGCATCTATCGCAGGACTGCCCGTGTTGATATGAAAGTTACCGGCAGCTGCATTGACAAACAAGGGGTCCTCATTGATCAGTGAACTAGAGTTTACCTTGAATCCGTCAGTATCCAGGTATTGGTTTTGGAAAAAGAGATTATGATGTTCATTGATGATATTGCCTTTGTACCAAAGTATGCCAGTGCGGTTGTTTGCAATGATGCTATTGACGATTTCAGAGGTGACCGGCACTTGTAATAAGTTGGTCGGTACTCTAAAGCCAACGCCTTCTTCACCACTGTTATACACTACGGAGTTGTAGAGAAACATCTGCGCGCCCTCAGAGATTTTAATGCCCGCTTCACCGGAATTGCGCACCACACTGTTAATGATATACATCTGCTTCTCGGCGTAGTTGTCCTCAGCTCTGCGCCAGAGTTTGATATTAACGGCAGGATTATTTTCTGAGAGTATGTTGATTAACACCGCATTGGCATTCAAATCGAAACCGTCTTCCGAATTACCTCTGGCCACAGAGTCTATAAAGGTAATGTTGTCGCCGCCGTAGGTGTGGAAACCATCACCGTCGCCATCTGTACCTTTATAGTCGTCGTTATAACTAGATTCAACACGTTCGAACAAGACGTTTTTACCATTGCGAACAGAAATTCCAGACTCGTAACAGTGGTGAATATAAACATCGCGCATCACTAAGTTAGTCACATCTCGCAAGCGCAGCCCAGCTTCATAGGTTTTGGTGAATTCGCTTTTTTCGATAGTGATATCCGTTTTAGCGCCATAACCTTCGGCCGATTTCTGATAGTCGCGAATTATAAAACCATAAAAGTGATGATAAGAAGCTTTGTCCAGCAGGATGCCGACACGCGATCCATTGCCTTGCATAATGACGGTGTGGCCGGGATAACTTCTGAAGACAATCGGTTTTCCAGCTTCGCCAGGCGTGAGAATGTTGAAACCATTTTTGAGGGTCCTGTCATAAATCGCCGCAGGTGAGTTGGGGTCGGTACTACCTTTGATGTAAACAAAATCACCGGGTAGAACTGTTGCAAACGCTTTATCAGGTGTTTTCCAGGGTTCGTCTTGCGTCTTGCCGGTATTGGCATCGTTGGCCGCTGGATGATTTTGATCAACGTAATAAACATTTTGTGTTGCACTGTTTGGCGCTGGCCCGCCGCTAGTCGATTGGCTTATACCTGAGTTCGTGAGCGAAAGTGTTGACGCGCTGATTAAGGTACTTTGGCCGCTTTGATTGCCGGCAAGATCATAGGCACTCACGCTGTAGCTGTATTGCGTATTGGCGACCAGGTTAAGATCAGTGAAAGCGTTATTTGATATTTTTCCGACTTCGACGCCATTTCTAAATACTCGGTAACCGGACACACCAATATTGTCGGTCGAAACAGTCCAACTCAACAGAATAGCGGTTTGTGTGGTGGTGGTTGTTTTTAAATTTTGCGGTATTGTAGGTGCTTGTGTATCAGTAGTTGTGGTCGGTGTAGTTGAAGCTGATGTATAGGTTATGCTATTGGATTTCGCGCTTTCATTACCGGCGGCATCTAAAGCCGTCACTGTGTAGATATATGTGGAATTGGCCGGAAAACCAGAGTCGGAACTGGAGGTGCCATTCACGGTCGTTACAGATTTACCGTTTCTGTAGACTTGGTATTTATAAACTTGCACGTTATCGGTCGACGGATTCCAGGCGATAGCAACACTGGAACCAGTTTGACTAACAATTCTTAATGAACCAGGAACAGTGGGCGGTTGTGTGTCTGTTGTGGTCGTTGTTGTTGTTGTTGTGGTTGTGGTTGTAGTTGTTGTGGAACCAGCCGCCAAAGTCGTCGTGCTCATTGGATAGGATTGAGCACTTTCGTTACCTGCTGCATCCACAGCAGAAACAGTATAACTGTAGGTTGTATTCGCGGTTAAGGACGAGTCGGCATTAGAGGTACCTGTCACACTCGTAATTGAACGGCCGTTGCGAAACACCTTGTAGTTTTTTACTAGCACATTATCGGTTGATGCTTTCCAAGATAGGGTTATGCTGGTGTCTGTTTTGGTGGCGATCGTCAGTGAACTTGGCACAGTCGGCGGTTTTCTATCGACCGCTGCGAGTGTTTGTGCAGAATAAAAAGGAAGAACTGCAATTGCGACGGGTATGAGTAACTGTTTTATAAACTTCATAACGGTTCCGGTTCCCAATAGTGGTTGACAGCAAAAGTTGCGATATAGAGCGGATAATTTTTTGGCCATGGAGCAGTGTTTTTTTCTTTCTGGTGTTACATGTTTAGGTATAGAGCAATTTAATTCAGGAATCTTGTGGTAGTAATGAAGATATAAAATGAGCGCAGCGTCGTGGAACCGAGGCTGGCAAATGAAAGGAGATAAAACAGGAATAGAAATTACAAATTGAATTACGCGCAGCGACGAAAGGGAGAGAATGAATCGAATTAATCTAATTGGGGTGAACGATGATGTTAAGCGGTTAAACTTATTTTTGTTAACTAGCCCGCATATTTTTCTGTGATTGAAATTATTTTTGGGGTTGTACTTACACCAACATTCTATTTTTTGAAATGTAGGGGCAATCCCCCGTGATTGCCCTGATATGGGGGTGGGCACCGGGCAGGTTAAAACAGGGCAGGCACGGGGGCCTGCCCCTACAATCGTTGATGCGAGACTATCTACTACTACCTTTCATCAATACCAATATCATAGGTTGAGCCGTTGGGACGGGCCTGACCATCGACATCTTTTTGCGTGTTGGTGTTGCTGAGGATCACTCCCTTATCTATAGCCGGACTGCCGTCGCGCAGATGATAGTTACCTGAACCAATAAACATTGGGTCGACATCTATCAATGATGTTGCGGTAGTAAGAAACCCGTAAACATCTCGATAATCATTTTGGAAATAAAGATTATTATTTGCTGTCAGTTTATTACCTGGCAGAACGATAACACCTTCGTGACTGTTTGAGACAATACTGTTGATGATTTCAGACGTTACCACTGCTTGTGAGGTATTAGACGGTGTTCTAAAACCTATCGCATCTTCACCGGCATTATCTACAATAGAATTGTAGAGATGCAGTTCCGCGCCTTCGGAGATTTTTATCCCAGTCTCGCCAGAATTACGGAAAATGCTATTGATAACAGTCATCTTTTTGGGCGCCCAGTTATCTACCGATCTGCGCCATAACTTCAAGTTGGCGGCCGGATGATTTTCCGAGAGTACGTTGATCAAGGTAGCATTCGCATTCAGATCGAAACCATCTTCCGAATTACCTCTGGCGACGGAGTTAATAAAGACGATGTTGTCGCCGCCGTAGGTATGAAACCCATCGCCGTCGCCGTCCACGCCTTTAAAGTCGTTGTTGTAGCTCGATTCGACACGTTCAAACAGGACGTTTTTACCATTGCGGACTGAAACGCCGGATTCAAAACAGTGGTGAATATACACATCGCGCAAGACTACGTTGGTCACATCGCGAAGTCGGAGCCCAGCTTCATAGGTTTTGGTGAACTCGCTCTTTTCGATGGTGATATCTGTTTTTATACCAACACCTTCAGCTGATTTCTGGAAGTTGCGGACAATAAAACCATAGAAATGATGATATGAAGCCTTATCCAGGAGGATACCAATACGCGAGCCATTAGCTTGCATAATAACGGTGTGACCGGGATAACTTCTGAAGACAATCGGTTTGCCAGC
>OBEQ010030268.1_pt1 | contig 12629 bp, 7 predicted proteins | sample 1670901 | NCBI WGS metagenome assembly OBEQ01 (sample SAMEA104232315, study PRJEB22302) | groundwater metagenome | biome: forest; feature: aquifer; material: groundwater | place: USA | collected 2011-08-07 | depth 5.4 m
ACTAATATTGGGAATATCATTAAGATTACGATAATGTGAAGTTAAATGCATCATGGCAAGATAATGCCCCTCACGCGAAAGAACACGTTTATCCATAAAACTCTCTGTTCGTTTCACATTGTCATCTACTGTAGAGTTTAGGTAGAACCACGGTAGAATTGTAAGAGCGATAGTGGCGGTAGCAAGGTGAATACTTCGTAAAAATCGTTCATCATTTCGTTCAAGGAATAGAACAATAGCGCAGAGCGATACAATAACCATGAGAGATGCAGAAATGTCCCAATCTTTTGCCATCCCGAGATCGAATTTTGCTGCTGATATGAATACAACAACCAGCAACGTTGAAATCAAAAGAACTCTTTCAAATGGATGAAATAGTTTTGTGTTTCGTCTACAGTATAATCCGAGTCCTAAAAAAAGAAATGAGAGCGGCGCGATAAGTGCAAGCATATTCAGTATTTCTGTCCCATGAAAAATAGATAAGAGTGTGTATGCTTGATAAGGAGCGCGTGAATCGCCTATTGATAAAAAGTTTGAATGAGGTGTAATATTGGCTATGGTAGTAATATTAACCTGGGTAATGAGTATTGTTATTATTGAAACCAGAACTCCTATGAAAAACGACAGAGTAAGTTCTTTGTAGCCCTTTCGCTTATATTCAAGGTATCCTAAATAAAGCATTACCGGAGCCAGAATAAGTGACATTAAGTGAGATAATGCCATGACGATAAAGCAAATGATCACAAGAAAAAAATGTATTCGCCCCTTGATGAATAATGTTACGATAAGAAAGAAAAGGCTAAGACCGAATAATAGGACAGAGTAAACTTCAACATAGCCAAAAAAGATTTGCATAAATGGTCTGCAAATCATAAAAAGAAAAGCTGTTAATTGTGTTAAGGGCGAAGTGAATACATTTTTTATAAGAAAAAAAATACAAATCAAGAACCCTATCCCTAACGCGATCTCGCCTACGAGAAATGCATTGAGTATAGCAGGATATTCTACCCAACCGGTTAGTCGTATGATTGTTGAAAAATAATAGACAGCTAACGGAGAACGAAATGGCCATAACTCACCTGACCCGAGAAATACATTGTAATAATTCTTGATGATGATAAAACTATCACCCAGCAACGGAACTTCTATTTGAAATAAAAATGCAAATGCTGTAAACATCGAACAGATTATCAACAGAAACATCCACTGGTGCTTCTGCATGAATTCTGCAATTATATTGAGAAAGGTATCTGCTTTCCCTGCCATGATGAAGGGGATAACTGCCAATGTGCATAATACATATAATAGTAAAACATAGATTGGCAAGAACGCAAAATAATTTATTCCCCAGAGTAATCCTGATGGCATAAAATATCCGGCGACATGAACCGCAACACCTAAGAAACATAGTGTAGCGGTAATTCTTAAAAGTAAAGATTCTTTTTTTTGGAAAATGTCCTTTATTACCATTTGAGCCCGCTCATGGATAATAGCGATTGAGCCGTTTTACTTCCCAATCGTGCCGCTCGACGGAGTATTTCCATCGCTTTCACGCGATCGCCCTTCCGGTAATAGGCACGACTCATATTTTCATACGCCGGTATATAATTCCCGTCAATGCTTATTGCTTTTTGATAATAGACTATTGCCGTATCTAATTCCGATTTTTGTGCGTAAGCATTTGCCAGATTATGATAGGATAACGTATAAACAGGATTTATTGCAATCGCTTGTTTGCAATATTCAATTGCGCTATCGGGTTTTTGTGTATCAAGATAAAGACTTGCTAAATTATTATATGCCGAAGTAAGTTGAGGATTAACGGCAAGCGCGTGTTTGAGTTGCGATTCTGCAACTGGGAATCCTTTTCGCTGATAATTCATTAATCCGCGTTCCGCAAGAAAGTTTGCATAATCAATTTTGTAACGATTATGTAAAGAGTCAAGGGCTATCAATTCTTGATATGTATGAATCGAAAGAGAATCATACTTCTCACCCGCTTCATAACATGCGGCGGCAAGGTTTTGTAGTCCTCGTAAATCTTTTGGATACATTGATGTAAATCGTTTCCAGAGATCAATCTGTTTCTCGAATTGTTTATTGCTATTGTAATACATCGAAGTATGAAACATAGATTGATATACTCCGCTGGACGAAGTAATTCTATGGTCGCGTAATGTTTCCGAGCGTCGTATTGGTAGCTCGGTTGTGGAGTTTAAAACAAACCAGGAAAGCGAAATAAGGATGGTAGTGCCTCCGATAAATAATGCTGAACGTAGCGTATCCCTTGTGCTCGAATAGAAAAATACTCTCAAACCAAATAAGTTCAATACAAAAAAATACGAAGCTGAGATATCCCAATCATTCGGAAAACCTAAATCTAATTTTACAACAGCGATGAATCCCAGAAATAATAATATTGCTGATATAAAAAATCCGTTAATCTCATCCAGGATTGGTAATGCATTCTTTTGGAATAATGCCGAAATAAAAAAGAATACAGCCCCTGCTCCAAGAAAAATGAATATGTTCGCAAGATCGGTGAGATGGAAAATTGAAAATAAAGGATATGCTTGAAATTGATCTCCAGCTTGCTGGGTGAATGAAAGCCAATGTCCGCTTTCGTTTGATTGGAAAAAGCGTTGGCTGTCGAAATGAACAAGAGCTAATGCTCCAGTAACCAATACCATACATAGTAAAATGCCTATTACTATTGTTCGTTTCTTCCCGTTCTTAAATTCTAAGTACCCCGTATAGAGCAGTGCCGGAAAAATGATAATGTTGAGGTAGTTTGCCGAATAAAGCAAAAAATACACAGGAGGCAGAATGTAAAATGGGAGTTTCCCCTTCAAATAGAGAACCGAAACTAAAACGAAGAGTGCCAACGTTGTAAGAACAACAGAATAAAGCTCCGCATACCCGAAAAATATTTGCATGTAGGGAAGCACAAGCAGAAAACAGAAAGAAAAGACGTGCTCACGACTTCTAACGAAAAGTAACTTTGTAGTAAAAAAAGTACAGATGATGAATATAATTCCAAGAATCAACTCACCCACCAGAAACGAATCGAGAATTGCCGGAAATACGGGAGTGTTAAAAATGTATGCAAATATGTAAAAATAACTAAAGGCAAGTGGCGAACGGAACAGATGAAGTGAATGTTCACCACTAAATGTAAATTCATAGTTATTTAATAAAATAAAACTATCTCCAAGCAAGGGCACTTTTACTCGAAGGAGAGTAGCAACAATGATAAACAACGCGCATGCGAACGACAAAAATAAAATTGGACGTTCTTCAACAAATATGGCAACAAAGTCGAAAAGTTCTTCCGTCAGTCCTACGGAGGTTGAGATAATACCGGCAATGCCAAAAGCCATGAAAAGAATAAAAACGTAAGGCGGCAAGAATCCAAAAAAATGAACTCCCCATAAAAGAGCGGAGGGAAAGAAAAATCCTATCCCTAAAAGGCTAATCAGTAACACGCTGAATACCAATGCTATGCGAGATAACGTATTCATCTCGTAACAACACCCGGAGGATTTCCGTCATCATATATTGTATTCCCCTCTTGAGAGAGGATTAAGGAGTGTGTCTCGTTATTATCAGTTAAACAATTGCCACGACCATTGCTCCAGAGGCGCATCCGCCTTCGGAGGACAGGTCGTGGAACACAAATCCCTCCACCCCCAATGGACTTTTGTCCATAATGCACACCATCAATCACCATCTCACCCCATTTTTCAATAAATATTGTTGTGCTTCCCTGTTACCCAATTGTGCGGCGCGTGAAAGCGATAAAATATAGTTGTGACTATCCTTCATTTTATAATATGTAATTGCCATATTTTCATAAATATCGCTATTCGTCGAATCATGTGCCAATCCGTTTTTATACCAAACAATTGCTTGCTCCGGGTTACCTATCTCATCGTAGGTGTTAGCAAGATTGATATACGATAAAACATACGTTGTATCAAGTTCAATCGCTTTACGGTATGCTTCAATAGCCTTTTCGTTATTCCCTCCTGCCTTATACAAAACTCCTAAATTATTATACACCGTTGCCGAATTTGAGTCAAACTTGATAGCGCGATAATTAAACAGGAATGCCGAATCAATTGTTCCCTTATGATAATAATACTTACTCATATCAAGACAATAATGAATATACTCATCTTTCATACTTTGTTTAGTGGTGTCACGTTCAATCCACTCATCATATAACCGGGCAACATCGGGGTCATTAGGATTTCCAAGTTGTAGTTTGGAGTTTGTGAGAGCGCGATAGCCACGCCAATCCTTGGGATATTTTGTGCTGAATCTTGTCCAAATCGTGTCAAGTTCTGCTTTTTTTCTGTCGTTATAATAATACTTCGAGAGATGTGAAACTGCACAAAAATAAGCTTTTTCTGACATAAATGGTGAATTCAACATTGTATTAAATCTCGATATATCTTGTTCTACTGTAGCATTAAGTTGAAAATATGGTATTAGTAAACAAGCAGACATAACGATTACTAAACTCATTATTTTCCTATAATGAATACTCGCTGATCGAAGAAAAAAATAAATTGTAAAAAGGTAAACCGGAAATGCAAATGTTGCTGGAATGTCCCAGTCTTTCGCCATTCCAAGATCGAATTGAAAAAGAAAAATAAAGATACCCAGTGGAATAGAGTACAAAAGAAATAACTTCGCCTCTATACTTGATATAATGGTTTTCCAATAAGTAGGAATTACAAGAAATAATAATAGCAATTCGAAGGGGAGAAGAAGAATAAACAAATTGAGAAGATCAATCGCGTGGTAAAAAGAAAACAGTGTATAAGCATGATTTTGACTGTTATCCGGGAACACCGAAAGAAAAAGCGACTGCTCTTCGCGAGGCATTAATTTCATAACATTAAAATTAAATTGCCAATACAACGTAAAAAATATTAGTATAAGTATTTCTAATCCAATTGCTATGTTTTTATATCCCTTTGTTTTTATTTCTTTATAAGCCAAAAATATCAACGCAGGGAAAAGAAGTCCGCTCAGAAGGTGAGCCATCACCAATAAAGCATAGCTAAGCATTACTACATAGATAGGAAGCTTCTCGTTCACATAAAGGATAATGGTGAGCATACATAGTGAAAGACAATAAAGCACAACCGGATACCATTCCACATATCCAAAAAAGAATATGAGTGAAGGGAGAACAAGAAGTGACCCGAACAATAATACTCTTTTTACAGATTCTTCAAACAGACATCGTGCAATAAAGAAGGTATTTATAATAAATCCAATGCCAAGTATTAGCTCTCCTGTAAAAAATGCCTGTTGAATGCTGGCGCTTTCAGTCGCTCCCATGAATTTTGCTAAACCATAAAAGAAAAATACGGAAAGAGGTTCGCTATAGGGGCGTAATGTCTGCTCACCGCTAAGTGCATGTTCAATGATGTTAATAATAACATAACTATCGCCAAGTAACGGAACGCGAATCCTGAAAATGAACGCAAGTGCAATATAAATCGCGCATGCTGATATCAAAAATAAGTAGGGCTTCCATGTATAGAACTCTGTGATGAGATTGAGTATGGTTTCTTCTTTGAGGAAGGACACTATCGCAATTGCAGTTACACCTATGAGAAGAAGTATGACTGAAAAAGAAATCGGTAAATACCCTAAAAAGTGAAATCCCCAATTATATGCTGAAGGAAACAATAATCCAATCCCTTGCAGGCATAGTAATGCAATGCAGGTAGCAAAGACCGAAAAGGGGACTGTTAGTTTCATGTGTTGAAGATTTTCAAATAGTAATTTCTCTTAAAGATAAGGTAAAAAACCCTAAATACGAATACCGAAATCCCTGTTTAGGATTTAGCCTTTAGATATTAGAATTTTCTAAATCTTGGTTCTGTTACCCTTGTAATAAGTAAACTTATACCTATTACCGAACAAACAATACCGACAAGAAACACAAGGTCATACCCAAACATGTTACACAAAACCCCGCCAAGTAATCCGGAAAAATAGCAAGGAGCGAGAATGGTGTTCATAAGGGCGATATAGGTTGCGCGGTGGTCTGAGTGACCGTACTCGACGGAAAGGTTGTAGCGGATCATCATTTCTGAGCCGATAAAGATGCCTACTCCGAAAAAAACGATGCTAAACATAGAAACAGAAGGTGCTACCCATGCACAAATGCTTGATAAAAGTACAGCTACGGAGGCTGAAAGCAGGGCTAATTTATTGCCAAATTTGTCGGCAAGATAACCGTTTAATAACGCTCCTATTATTTGCCCTCCAACGCCAATCATGGTGAACCTGCCGATAAGGTGTTCATCGGCGTTGAAATGATTGATTGCATACACGGCGAAAAAGTTCATCGGCATGGTTGCCAGAATAAGAAACACCGAAGAGAGCAAAAACGATACAAAAGCCTTGTTTTCCCTTAGTATGCTTTGTAAGTGGCTGATATACTCTTTAAGCGTTGGCAGGGGATGAATTGCGCTGGGTCGGTCTTCTACAATGCGGGCTTGGAAGAAAATTGCAGAAATTTGTATGGCAAACGTTACAAAAAATACAAGAGCATAATTCAAGGGAAATGAGAACGAGACAAGTAGCCATGTTAACAGGAAACTTGCTAAAAGGGAGAGAAATCCGGCAATTGAATTTCTGATACCGATGAGTTTACCCCGTATTTGTAACGGAGTGAGCTTTGTGATGAAATCAAACCATAGCGGTGTGTTTACACTGAGTACAAGCTGATTGATTGTAAATAACAGAAGAAACAGCCAAAGCGAAAGGTGGGGATGTTGTTTTCCGATGAGTAATACTACCAGTCCGATAAGAATAATAACAACTCGTTGCAGTACGCCGAACCGTAATACCCATTTTTTCTTCCAGGCAATGGTTTGAGCATAGCGCGACGACAATATTTGAGGGAGAAATAGCGCTAAATACACGATAACCCCAAGCGCGCCTACCTCAATATTGCCGCCGCCAAGACGGTTTACCAACGCCGGTAACACCGTTTGCGAGGAGATGAGGGAGCCTCCTGCAATATAGAGCGCTCCTTCTATAATATTATAGATGAAATTACTTTTTTCGTATTTACGTGATGTATCGGGCATTATATGAGAAAGAAAATAACAAGCAAGCAAATATAGCTATTGTTGCTCTCTTTTGAAACCTTGATTGTTTGGAACTTAGTTGTTGGTACTTTGTACTTTGTTCTTGGTACTTGGTGGGTGGAGTTTTTATGGGGAAAGTTGGAATATTTGTGTAGTAAGTAGTCAGTATGTCAGTAGTCAGTAGTCAGTTGTCATTGGTTATTGGGAATTGGTTGGAAATTAGTATTTGTTGGGTGGTGTTTTGTACTGATAAGTTGGAGTATTTGATGGGTCAATAGAATTATTTGGTACTTCGTACTTGGTAAGTGGGAAAATTTGGGTGTTAGGTGGGATTGGATTGGTGTTACGTTGGTAGTAGGTTGGTGCTAGGATGGATGATTTGGGATGCATTATTCAGTCGTCAGCCGCGTACGGCGAGCCTCGCCTTCGGTGGGTTGTCATTTGTCATTGGTCATGGGTGAACACGATAGATAGGAATGACCCATGCGTAGGGACGACCTGTCAGCCTCTGGCTGAGAGTTTCTCCGCCCTACTTTCCATGAAAACGCTTACCCAAAGGCTGATAAGGAAGGTGCGGCGGAGGATTAACCACGGATAACACGGAAGCAACACAGATTAATCACGGATTTTTTTTGATTGATTGACGAACCCCGACGGTCAACGACTCATAGAGGGTGGAATGATTGTAGATAGTGTGATGCGTATTGACTGAACCCTGAAAGGGTGATATAGTTGTTTTTTGGGGAAGAGAAAATTGATTTTTAGAACTTTTACAGTTACATTTGCAAAGTATCTGAATTGACCGACAATAACAGATTTTACTTCCCGTGATTTGCGGGATGGAGTTTCCCTCAATTGCTTTTTGGTTTCGGTCAAACCCTGATGCGGCAGTTGAGGGAATTATTTTTTGGTCAGAGCTGTTATGAAAATTATTATCCTATCTCTTACCCTTGTTCTTCTTACATCTTCTTCCCTTTTTTCTCAATGGAATTGGCAGTATCCTCGACCTCAAGGAAATAATTTTCGTTCTCATTGGGTATTTAATGATAGCAGTTTTATTCTTGGCGGAGATGCGGGTGTAATTATGAAAACAGAAAATGGGGGTACAAATTGGAATCTGAAAAACCTTTCCATAGATAACGATATTTATTCAATTAATGATATTTATTTCGCTAACCCAAATACAGGTTATGCCTGTGGAGCTTTGAAAAATGGGATTGGGTTTGTTTATAAAACAACTGATGGTGGGTATTATTGGAATATACTACCAATAAGTAATATTGAAACAACAAAGGTCGTTTTCTTTCTTAATCCAAGTCTGGGTTGGGTAAGTAACGATACTTCATACTTTATTACAACAGACGGAGGAAATACATGGCAAAGCAATTCTTTGCCAATACTCGAGGTTAAAAATATTGTTTTTATGAATGCACAAATAGGTTTTATGTCAGGCACGGGCATCGTAAAAACAACAGACGGAGGAAATACGTGGAAGAAAGTATGTAATGCAGGAGTTAAAAAAATATATATATATGATTTCTTATTAGGGTGGGCTATAACTGAACAAAATATTTTATATAGAACAACCGATGGAGGTGAAACATGGACGGGTTATAACTCCATAAAACCATTAAGTGTCTTATTCACAGAAACCAACAATAACCTTTTTGCTATAACGAAGGACGGGTGTTCACAACAATCCAATAATGGAGGGGAGAGTTGGGGAAGTAATTGTTCTTATGGTGTTGCTAATTTTTATAATGGATTTTTTTTAGATGCGAACAATGCGTTCGTCTATAGAGCATCCACATTATGGCATACAAATCATTATGGAGATACATGGAACTCAATATTCGATGAAAATAGCGGAAAAAAAGTTAGCAGTATTTACTTTGAAGATTCATTGATAGGATGGAGCTGTGGTAATGGAATAATGAAAACAACCGATGGAGGGAATAATTGGAATATTGTTTATTATAACATAAACCTCCCGAATGAAAAATATAACGATATTAAGCCTTTTGGTGTTAACCATATCATTGCCGTTGGGGATGTCGGAGATATTAAATATTCAACAGACAATGGAGGTAATTGGACAAATAATAATTATAGTAGTGTAAAGTTAAATGCAGTAGATATGATAGACAGTCATACTGGTTTGATATGTGGTGATAATGGTCTCATCCTGAAAACAACGGATGCGGGTTTAAGTTGGCATTCAACTTACACAGGCACAACATCAAACCTTAAATATGTTAAATGCCTTTCAAGTGAAGTCGTTTATTGCGGTGGTGTACAAAATATTAGTAATGAAAGCAATTTATTAAAATCATCGGATTGGGGAACAACCTGGTATTCAGTATCAGATGATTTTATTAGCAATTCAAATTCCATTTATTTCAAAGATAGCCTTAATGCTTTTGCAGTAGGAAAAAAAGATACGATAGTCAAAACAACGGATGGGGGAATCCATTGGACTCTAATTGGGTTAAATACCATTTACGGATTAACTCTAAATAAAATATTCTTTATTAATTCAAGAATAGGTTGGATATGTGGGGATAATGGTTTGGTATTGAAAACTTCAAATGGTGGTGAGAATTGGTATGAACAAAAATCCTCTACAGTTAATAAATTACTTGATGTTTTTGCATTAGATTCTAATAGGTGTTGGATAGCAGGTGAAAATACAATATTCTCAACAATTAATGGGGGAGGCATAATGGGAATTGATGACAATCTAAATTATGACATCCCTTCCACTTATTATCTTAGTCAAAATTATCCTAATCCATTTAACCCCTCAACCACGATAAATTATGAAGTGTCAAAATTATCTCGTGTAACTATCACGGTAACAAATTTGCTTGGTCAGGAAGTTGCAAGATTGGTTGATGAAACAAAGCAGGTGGGTGGTTATACCTTGAATTGGAAAGCGGATGGTTTACCAAGCGGGGTGTACTATTATCGAATGATGGCGGGAGATAGGTTTGAGGTTAAGAAAATGAATCTTGTCAAGTGATTTGTAAGTGAAATAATATTGGAAATAAAATCATGAGTAAAATTACTAAAGAAGAATTCCTTTTAGCATATAACTCACAATTTGTTGGAAACAAGGAAGGTGGGGAAATATATGATAAATATAAAACAATTATTGATTTAGGGTTACTAGGAGTAAGTCAAGCAATTCAAGGAATATTCTACAAGATAAAATTATTCAGTGAACATAGTATGCCCGTTTTGATTCACGGAGATACTGGCACGGGTAAAGAACTCGTAGCAAATGCAATACACAAACTTGACAATTCAAGGAAAGACAAACCATTTGTTGCAATAAATTGTGCGGGGTTATCCAGCAACTTTTTAGAAAGCGAGTTATTTGGGCATAAAAAGGGTTCATTTACGGGGGCTTCTGAAAATAAGGAAGGGTTATTAGCAAAAGCAGATGGTGGCACATTGTTTTTAGATGAACTTTCCGATATGCCTTTGGAGGTTCAAGCGAAACTTTTACGAGCATTAAACAATGACATTTCAAATCCTACTAAATTGACATTCTCCAGATTGGGTGATACTCAAGAACAAGAAGTAGATGTTCGTATCGTGGCGGCAACACAAAGGTTTAGTGATGATGATGGAAACCTTCTAATAAGAGAAGATTTACTTGCACGCCTTAACAGGTTACACATTTATCTTTTGTCACTTGAGCTAAGACTTGAAGATGTTTCTCTACTCATTTATTCTTTTGTAAAAGAGTATAATCAGCAAAATCCAGATAAAAAGGTTACTCACATAACAAAAGAATTTATGTTTAGACTCTTTGATAAAATACGAGGGTATGATCCGAATGATTTTGCTTCATATGGTTTTTCTGAAGATAACCCAAGAAAGAAGAGACAGCCATTCAGGGGAAATGTACGAGCACTACAAAGTTATGTTTATGATGGCTGTATTTTTTCTCAAGAAATTGATGGCAAGCGATTAGCGTGGTTTCATAGTTTAGAATTTACTCAGGAAGATTGGAATAGCAACACACACAGAAGCATAACTGAACCGATTTTAAGAGATATAATACGAGATGATGAGTATTTATCAATTGACAAAGTGTTATGGCAAAGAGTGCATGATATGCACGAGCAGGCAACACTACTCAATGAGTGGACATATAGGTTGCCTGAAACAGCGCGGGTGGTAGTTGCAAAGTATCAAGATAAGATTGGTTGGAAATTTGAAAATTGGGAAAGAGAGTATTGGAAAAATCTTTATGGTAGAAATAAAGATACAAGCCTGAAAGTGTTGGCAGAAATATCGGGTAAGAGTGATGATACTGTAAAGGCAAAATTGGAAGCATATGTACCCGAAAAAATCGGAAAAAATAAATCAAAAAAATAGTAAAACCGAAAATGTCGGTTATAGTCTATTTCTAAACCCCTAAAACAATTTGTTTTATGGGTTTTTCTTTGGCATGAGGTTAGTATATATAACACTTATGTCAACAACCGCCAAAAGGAAAATTTTATTGAAGCCGGATGATGGAAGGAAACTTGGCGGTTCACTTTTCCCTTATCCGGTTTTTTATTACAGGGTTGAGAAGAATGGATAGAACGATACAAAGGATATTTGAAATAAAAGTAGCGGAACATTACTTTGAGAAGACGGGTGAAACTGTGTTTGTTCCTGTGAGGTATTTTAAGCCTTACTATGATCTTGCCCAAAGCAAAGAGCTTTCTTATGAGCTAAAGTTTGAAGCAAAAGCGAACGAACCATGGAATTTGTGTTTTGAATATTCATATAAGGGTGAGCCTAGCGGTTTAGTCTCAACGTGTGCTATCAAATTGGTTAGTGAGCTTAATTTGAGTAAAGAAAAACTTGGCAACACGGCGGAAATATTAAAAGAAAAGAAAGTGCAAAAAAGTGAAGGTGACGTAATCAATATTTATGGAGGGAAAAACTCTTTTCAAACACGTTCTAACAATAGCGTGATTAATCAAGGTGACAAGACTAATAAAAAAGGATGGTATCAGAAACTCCGGGGAATAATCGCAAAAATCGGTAAAGTTCTCGGTATCTTAGGTTATAGTTTAAAAGATCTATTTTAAAATAGCCCAACCCGCTTTTTTTGAACTCGTTCCCATGCTCTTTATCCTTTATCAGGCGTGGGAACGTAAAGCAGGACGCTCCCGTCAACGATCCCCTTGGGACGTCCGTAATCCAGCCATAGGAACAACACGCTTATTCTTTACTTCACATATCATGATGAAGAACTGTTTCCGTGGTGCGTGATAATATGAATTGGTATATCATGTGTTAAATATTTTATAACTGCTTCAATTCAAATTATTTGGTTAGGCACTCATGTTGGACGCGGGAGCGTCCGATATTATATTCCCACGCACTGATACATGATAGGAGCATGGGAACAAGAAGTTAAGGGGAATTTATCTTTTGTGGCGGGGGCGGTTGGTTGGGCTGGGAGGGCGAGGAGACCTCGCCCCTACAATTGGGTCCTTC
>OBEQ010780119.1_pt1 | contig 12629 bp, 9 predicted proteins | sample 1670901 | NCBI WGS metagenome assembly OBEQ01 (sample SAMEA104232315, study PRJEB22302) | groundwater metagenome | biome: forest; feature: aquifer; material: groundwater | place: USA | collected 2011-08-07 | depth 5.4 m
ATTAAACGCAAGAAGAAATTTAATTTTTTCTGGAAATCAATTTAATTTTAGAGATTTGGCATCGATTGGTGTTTCAAAAGTGGGTGATTTTTCAATTTCAAATTTTTCAGGATCTAATTTCGTTTGGGAAGTTACAGATAGACATATTCCTAAAATTGTAAATGGGATTTTATCTGGATCGACGTATAATTTTCAATTACAATTGGATTCTTTGAGAGAATTTGTTGCTTCAGATGGAGGGAATTTTTATACGCCCGAAAAAAATGGGGCAGTTTCTTGCCAAAACTTACATGCACTTCCTCAAGCTGATTATATCATTGTTACGCATCCTGATTTTTATGCGGAAGCAGAACGATTAGCAAATCTTCATAGAACAACAGGATTAACAGTTCATGTTGTTACGACTGAACAAATTTATAATGAATTTAGTTCTGGAATGCTAGATCCAACGGCAATAAGAAGTTTTGTTAAAATGTTTTATGATAGATCAATAATGATTCCTGGAACTGCTCCAAAATATTTATTGCTTTTTGGTGATGGAACCTTTGATCCTAAAAATAGAGTAGAAAATAATAATAATTTTGTTGTTACTTATCAAGCGAAATTTTCCGAAAATCACAAAGATGCTTTTGTTTCAGATGATTATTTTGGTATCTTGGATGATAACGAATCTATTGGAGCTTCGGATCTTATAGATGTTGGCGTTGGACGATTGTTAATATCAGACAATACTATGGCAAAACAACAAGTCGATAAAATTGAACATTATTTAAAAAATGGATCCAATTTATTTAATTCTGAAAATACTCATTGTAATAGTAACGGAGCAAATGGGAGCAGTACTTTTGGTGATTGGCGTTTAAAAACGGTTATGGTTAGTGATGATGAACAGTCTGGTCATTTTATTATAAAGGATGCTGAACCAAATTCAAATTATATTCGATTAAATTACCCTGAGATTAATTGTGATAAAATTTATTTAGATGCATATCCCCAAATTTCTGTTGCTGGTGGTCAAAGATATCCGGAAGTGTATGATGCAATTACGGATAGGGTTGAAAGAGGTTCTTTAATTCTCAATTATGTAGGTCATGGTGGAGAAACTGGAGTTGCAGAGGAAAGGGTGATTCGGATACCTCAAATTCAAGATTGGAAAAATATTGACAAGCTTAATTTAATGGTAACCGCTACTTGTGAATTTACAAAATTTGATGATCCTTCAAGAGTTTCTGCTGGTGAATGGGTTTCTTTAAATCCTTATGGTGGTTCGATTGCATTAATGACAACTACAAGATCTATTGAGGTTGGTGTTAATTCAGATGTATTGTCTAAATTTTATAAATATGTGTTTAATCGTGATGCTAATAATAAGTCTTTAACATTTGGAGAAATTATTCGTTTATCTAAAAATGATGCAGGAGCAGGAAACAATAAAAGATGTTTTGCATTGATTGGAGATCCTGCTTTAAGAATTGCACTTCCTGAAATGAGAGTTGTTACGGATAGTATTAATTCTTTGAGTCCAACTGTGGAAATTGATACGATTCGAGCGTTGAGTAAAATAGTGATAAAAGGACATATTGAAGATTTTTCATCAAATGTATTAACGGATTTTAATGGAGTATTGTCTCCAACTGTTTTTGATAAATTTAAAACATCATCTACACTTGGACAAGATAGTGATTCCCCAATTATTGCATTTGAAACTCAAAAAAATGCACTTTACAAAGGGCAAGTTTCTGTAGTAAATGGTTATTTTACGTTTACTTTCATTGTTCCTAAAGATATAAATTATGCTTATGGGCAAGGGAAAATAAGTTATTATGCACATAATACATTCTATGATGCTGCAGGACAAGATGTTCGTTTGATTATTGGAGGAGTTGATTCGAATGGAATTAACGACGAAATAGGACCTACAATTAAACTGTATTTAAATGATAAAAACTTTGCTTTTAATGGTATTACAGACGAAACCCCAATATTAATTGCGGATATTTTTGATGAAAATGGTGTAAATACAGTTGGAAATGGAGTTGGACATGATATTCTAGCAGTTTTAGATGGGAACACTGCAAATCCAATCGTTTTAAATGATTATTATAGCTCTAATTTGGACACTTATCAATCAGGTCAACTTAAGTATAACTTTTCAAAATTAGAGAAAGGACGGCATACATTAACTTTGAAAGTATGGGATGTTAACGATAATTCCTCGGAAGTTTCAATAGATTTTGTAGTACAGGAGAAAGAAGAGTTGTCTTTAGATCATGTATTAAATTATCCGAATCCATTTACAACAAATACACAATTTTTCTTTGAGCACAATCAAGTTTGTACAGATTTAGAGACACAAATTCAAATATTTACTGTTTCAGGTAAATTAGTGAAAACCATTAATCAACTTGTTTTGACAGAAGGTTTTAGAAGTGAGGGTATTTCATGGAATGGACTGGATGATTTTGGTGACCAATTGGCAAAAGGAGTTTATATTTATGTTTTAAAAGTGAAATCAGCCGATGGTAAAATTGTTGAAAAAACAGAAAAATTAGTGATATTAAAATAGTTTTACAATAAAAGACATTCATTTACGTATATTTGTAAACGTAATTTAAAAAGAGATTATATATGAAGAGTTATTTTGCATCAGTTGTTTTATTTGTTTTAATGATAAATGTTGTTTCAGCACAAACACCAGTTGATCCATTGAATGGTGTGTCAGCAAGTGATTTGACATTAAATACCATCACAACAGCTCTTCCTTTTTTATCAATTACTCCTGATTCAAGAGCTGGAGCAATGGGAGAAGCTGGAACCGCATTAAGTGGAAATTCTACTTCAATCTATTGGAATACATCTATGCTTAGTTTTGCAAAAGCTAAATCAGAAATAGGATTATCTTATGTTCCATGGATGAGACAATTAACGAACGATATTAGTTTGTCTTATTTGTCTGGATATTATAAGTTTGGAGACAAGCATTCTGTTGGTGGAGCTTTAAGATATTTTAGTTTAGGAGAAATTACTTTTACGGATAATGTAGGAGGCGTAATTAGAAATGATAAACCAAGTGAGTATGAAATTACTGGTTCTTATGCCTTCAAATTAAGTGAGAAATTTAGTTTTGGTTTAAATGGAAAATTTGCTTATTCCAATTTAACAGGTGGTTTAACTGTTGGTGGAGTTAATACGAAAGCTGCTGTTTGTGGAGCAACTGATCTTTCTTTTACTTATTTTAATGATGATGCTCAACTTAGAGGTTCGAATGGAACGTTTATTTTTGCTACTACTTTGAATAATGTAGGAAGTAAAATTTCTTATTCTGAAAATGCAAAACGTGATTTTATCCCGATGAATTTGAAAATCGCAACGTCTTATAAAACTGAATTGGATAAATACAATAATGTTCTTTTTGCTTTTGAACTTCAAAAATTATTGGTTCCTACTCCACCTGTATATGCAACAGGTACATCTGATATTGCTTCTGGTAAAAATAATGATGTTGGTGTTATCTCTGGAATGTTACAATCATTTTATGATGCGCCGGGTGTTGTTCAGAAAGACGAAAATGGTGCTCAAGTTCAAAATGCTGATGGTTCGTATTCTGTTTATAAAGGGACTAAATTAAAAGAAGAATTGAGTGAGATTAATATAGCAACAGGTTTGGAATATTGGTATAACAATGTTTTTGCTTTAAGAACTGGTTTTTTCTATGAAAATAAAAATAAAGGAAATAGAAAATACATCAATTTTGGAGCTGGATTTAAATATAATAATTTAGGAATTGATATGTCTTACTTAATTTCTGTGAGTGGAAAAAATAGCCCATTAGCAAATACTTTAAGATTTACATTACGATATACAATTGGCGAAAGTGCAGGAAGTAAATCGAATTTATAATAAATGAATATTAGAATCGGATTTGGTGTGGATGTCCACCGCTTAGCGGATGGACATTTACTTTTTATAGGAGGTAAACAAATAGAATCTAGTTTTGGAGCTGTTGGTCACTCTGATGCGGATGTTTTAATTCATGCAATTTGTGATGCCTTATTAGGAGCTGCTAATTTACGTGATATTGGTTATCATTTTTCAGATACAGATCCAAAATTTAAAGGTATTGACAGCAAAATTCTTTTAACAGAAGTTGTTAAGTTTGTTCATGAAAAAGGATATGGAATTATTAATATAGATTGTACTGTAATTTTAGAAACACCTAAAGTTAATCCTCATATTCCCGATATGCAAAAAATATTATCTGGAATTCTTCAAATCGAGGAAGATGCAGTTTCTTTGAAAGCTTCTACTCATGAAAAGGTCGATTCTTTTGGTGAAGGAAAAGCTATTAAAGCGTATGCAGTCTGTTTGATTAATAAATTGGATATTAAACAATAATTGATAAATTTACCTTTCAAATTCTTTATTTTCACATCAATCACTTATCTTTGTACCATATTATTCAAAGCATGAAAGTAAATCCAGCATACAATACAAAAGAATCTTTATTAGCTTTATACAATAAACCTTTATTGGAATTAGTGTTTGAAGCAGCCACTATTCATAGACAATTTCATAACCCGAGAGAAGTTCAAATGTCTTCTTTGTTAAGCATAAAAACAGGTGGATGCTCTGAAGATTGCGGATATTGTCCTCAGGCTGCACGGTATCATACAGATGTTGAAGCTCATAAATTAATGACTGTAGATTCTGTAATTGAGCAAGCGAAAAATGCGAAAGCAAACGGATCTTCTCGTTTATGCATGGGGGCAGCTTGGAGAGAAGTTAGAGATAATAAAGATTTCGACAATGTCGTTGAAATGGTTCAAGCTGTAAATGACTTGGATATGGAAGTTTGTTGTACCTTAGGTATGATGAATGAAGACCAAGCTAAAAGATTAAAAAATGCTGGACTTTTCGCATACAATCATAATTTAGATACTTCTAAAGAATTTTATACGGATGTTGTTTCTACCAGAGAATACGAAGAACGATTAACTACAATAGAGAATGCTAGAAAAGCTGGTTTAACAGTTTGTTCTGGTGGAATTATTGGAATGGGTGAAGCGATTGAAGATCGAGTTGGACTTTTGATGAGTTACATGGAAATGGAAACTCCACCCAATTCAATTCCAATTAATGCTCTTGTTGCTGTTGAAGGTACTCCATTAGAAGATCAAAAACCTATTGAACAATGGGAAATGATTAGAATGGTAGCAATGACTCGTATTGCTTTTCCAGAATCTGTTGTTCGTTTATCTGCTGGTAGAACTAAAATGAATATGGAAGGTCAAGCTTTGTGCTTTTTGGCTGGTGCAGGTTCTATTTTTGCGGGAGATAAATTATTGACAACGCCTAATCCTGATTTTAATGAAGATATGGAAATGTTCTCTATTTTAGGATTGGTTCCAAAAGCGGCTTATACGGAAGGAGAAAAACCAGTAAGTTATCCAGATCCTATTATAGATGCTCGTAAATTAAAAGAAGCGGAAAGAGCTGCGGAGTTACTAGCTGCTAAACAACCTGGATTCGAACCAAGAAAAATGACAACTGTAGAAAATTTATAAGTGGATCAAAAACTACAAGATAAATTAAATAAAAGAATGAAAGAGGGGACATTACGTTCCCTTTCTTCGTTTGAAAAGTATATTGATTTTTATTCGAATGATTATTTAGGGTTTTCTAAAATTAAATTTGAAAATCTGGAATGCCAAATGTTCGGTAGTACAGGTTCACGGTTAATTTCAGGTTCTAGTTCGGAAGCTTTTGAAACGGAAACTTTTTTAGCGAATCATTTTAAGTCTGAATCGGCACTTGTTTTTAATTCTGGATATGATGCTAATCTTGGTTTTTTTAGTTCTGTCCCTCAAAAAGGAGATACTGTTTTTTATGATGAATTTATTCATGCGAGTGTTCGGGATGGAATTCGATTGAGCTTTGCTAAAAACAGTTCGTTCAAACATAATAATATTATTGATTTAGAAGAAAAACTTAAGAAGGTTGAAGGTGTAAAATATGTTGTCGTTGAATCATTGTATTCTATGGATGGAGATATAGCTCCACTGGTCGAATTAGCTTGTTTATGTGAAAGATTAAATGTGTATTTAATTGTTGATGAGGCTCATTCTTGTGGAGTTTTTGGAAGTGATGGTAAAGGACTTGTAGTTAAGCTAGGACTTGAAAAATCTGTTTTTGCTAGAATTGTTACTTTTGGGAAAGCCTATGGTTCACATGGAGCATGTGTTTTGAGTAATGAAAATTTAAAAAGTTTTCTAATTAATTTTTCAAGATCATTTATTTATACAACGGCGCTTCCTCCTGAATCTTTTTCCAGAATTAAGTTTATGGTCGGTCATTCTGAGATTAATCAACGGAAAACTGATTTAAGGAATGTTATTCATTATTTTAGAGATTCAATTCGAGATATTAATTGTGTCTCGGATAGAAAATCACCTATTCAATTATTAAAAATTGGAAACATTGAAAAAACAATATCAATTTCAAATAAACTTCAAGATAATCAAATGGCAGTCAAACCAATTTTTTCTCCAACTGTTCCTGTAGGAAATGAAGGGGTGAGAATTTGTTTGCATTCATTTAATACAACATCTGAAATTGATTTATTAGTTAGAATATTAAACGAATCAAAAAACTAGACTTTTATTCATTTTTCCAAAGTACTGAAGCTGAAGCTTGAGCTGTAGGCATAATTACTAGATCATTTATTGTTACATGTTGTGGACGACTAGCTACAAAATAAATGGTTTCTGCGATGTCTTTAGCAACTAATGGATCAAATCCTTTGTAAACACTTTCTGAAATTTCTTTATCACCTTTAAAGCGAACAATTGAAAACTCTGTATCTGCAGCTCCAGGCGCAATATTAGTGACTTTTATTGAATGTTCTACTAAATCTATTCTCATCGCTTTAGACAATGCATCAACTGCATGTTTTGTAGCGCAATAAACATTTCCCCCAGGATAAACTTCTTTCCCCGCAATACTTCCAATATTAAAAATATGACCTTTTTTATTTTTCTTTAAAAATGGGACAACTGCTTTCGTGACATAAAGTAATCCTTTTATATTTGTATCAATCATTCTTTCCCAATCATCAATTTCTCCAGTGTCAATAGGTCCTCTTCCGACCGCAAGTCCAGCATTGTTAATTAAGATTTCTATATTTGACTTTGCATTTTCGGATAAATTAGCTATAGATTTATTGACATTTTCTACTTCACGAACGTCGAAATTTAGTATTTCAACCTTAATTGAATGTTCTTCTTGTAAAAATTTAGACAATATTTCAAGTCTATCCAATCTTCTACCAGTTAAAATTAAATTCCATCCGTTTTGAGCAAAAATATGCGAACATGCTTCACCAAAACCTGAAGTTGCTCCAGTAATTAATACGTATTTATTTTTCATGAGACTTGTTTTTTATTGAAAATATCGGATTTTATTAGGATACAACAAATAATTATTAATGCTAGTTGAGCTGGGAATCTATATCTGAAAATTGCTCCAATAACAGTGGTTGTCCAACCAATAATTAGTAAAAGTAAAATAGCGAAAATTAAAAGACTAACAATTATTCCTAATTCTTCTTTATTTAATATCCTGTGATTTTTTAATGAAAAAAGAATTATAAATGAAAGAACCCAAACTTCAATCATTGCAGGAAATCTTAACGAACTCCCAGGATCATTTGGAAATGGTCTTGCATAACTATTTGTTAAAGCTTCAGGAATATTTTTTATTAATTGTATTCCTGACCTATTAATAGGTGTTGTTGGTATATAACTAATAGCACCAGGAACAAAATAAAATAGTTTCCATTTTTCAGAATTTGGTTTTAAGTAACATTTTCTAGATGGAAATTTATTTTTTAAGAAGATTTCAATTGCAGTACATGGATGGATCAGTTCAACAATACTATCTTTTTTGTTTATTTTTAGATTTTTCAATTGATTTATTTCAAAATGATAAAGTAATTTTTTATCTGATTTAACAAATAATCCTCCTTTACCAATGTGATCAAAGTTGAATTGAGCAAGCGTTAAATATTTAATTACTTTTTCTGTGTTTGATTTAAAAAGAAAAGTAGAGCATGTTAATAGAAGCGAAAATATCAAGAAACTTACTACTATTTTTTTATGAAACAAATGATTATACAAAATATAAAACAAAATTGAAAGTGAAAAACAAGCAATGATATAAGGCTTTATATTAATAAGAATAAATAATGAAATTATTGCAATGCATATTCTTTTATAAAGTTTATCTTTTATGAAAAAGGCCCTTAAAAATAATCCTAATCCAAAAATTAAAATAGGTTCTTTTAAAATACCAGATGTCCAAAATAATGTACTTGGAAGTATTAATAAAATGCAAAAGAAATAAATAGGTTTTATTTTTACAAAAGGAGAGAAGGATAGAAAAATATTTTTAAATCCGATGAGTGATAAAAAACACATAAATAATACATGAATGAATGCAGATCCGAATGAAATAAAATGAATTAAACTGTGTATCCTAATGTTATTTCTTGCATCATTAATGATTTTCTTACTGCCAGAATCCCATAAAAATGTTTTACTAAGGTATTTTTTTATCAATTCTTTATCGTTCCCGATTCCACTAACTAATATTAAATAATCTTTAGGAGACTCCAATGCGACGTCATGTAATTGTTTGCTTTCAGCTAAATATCGCATTGAATCAGATGGGAGATGATTATTTGAATCTGGTTTAAGATAGATTACTAAGAATAAAATTCCAACAATTACTTTTAATCCGAATGCAGTAGGCATAATCCATTTCGGCATGTTTTCTAATTGAAAAACACGGATATAACGAAATGCTAAAAGAAAAAGAATAAAATAAAATAAATTTAAAATATACACCTTGTCAAATTGGAAGCTTCAAATTTAATGATAATTACTTGATTTTATTACGTCAGTTTGTCTAAAATATTTCAGACACTTTGTCAGTTTTTTTCAAATGGCATAAACATTGACTAAATGAAGGAAATTAAAAATTAAATTATGAGAACAGGTCAAATTAATGTGCAAACGGAAAATATTTTTCCAATTATCAAAAAATTCTTGTACTCAGACCATGAAATTTTCTTAAGAGAATTAGTTTCAAATGCAGTAGATGCTACTCAAAAATTGAAATTCTTATCTTCAAACGGAGAATTCAAAGGTGAGTTGGGAGAATTGAAAGTAGATGTTATTTTAGATTTAGTTGAAAAAACATTGACAATTCGTGATAGAGGAATTGGAATGACAGAAGAAGAAATCGATAAATATATTAATCAAATTGCTTTTTCTGGAGCGGAAGAATTTTTACAACAATATAAAGGTCAAGAAGGTGCTGAACAAATAATCGGTCATTTTGGATTAGGATTTTATTCTGGATTCATGGTGGCTGAAAAAGTTCAAATTAGAACACTTTCTCGTCATGAAGGAGCAAAAGCTGTTCAATGGGAAAGTAATGGATCTCCTGATTTTACAATTACTGATATTGAAAAAACAGATAGAGGAACTGATATCGTTTTATTTATATCCGAAGAATCGAAAGAGTTTTTAGAGAAAGCAAGAATCTCAGGTATTTTAGATAAATATTGTAAATTTTTACCAACACCTGTTTTCTTTGGAACTAAAACGGAATACATTGATAGTCCAGAAGGAGAAAAAGATGAAAATGATAAAATTAAACGTGTTGCAGTTGAAGTTGAAAATCAAATCAATAATCCTGAACCAGCTTGGACGAAAGCTCCAATTGATTTAACAAAAGATGATTATGATGCATTTTACAGAGAATTGTATCCAACTTCTTTTGATAGTCCTTTGTTTCATATTCATTTGAATGTTGATTATCCTTTCAACTTAACAGGTATTTTATATTTCCCTAAAATAAAGGAAAATGTGGAAGTTCAACGTAACAAGATCAATTTGTATTCAAATCAAGTATTTATTACAGATAGTGTTGCTGAAATCGTTCCTGAATTCTTGACATTGTTACACGGTGTTATTGATTCTCCAGATATTCCATTAAATGTTTCTCGGTCATATTTACAAAGCGATGGAAATGTGAAGAAAATTTCAGCACATATCACGAAAAAAGTGGTTGATAAATTGGCTGATATGTTCAAGAAAGATCGTGCTGATTTTGAAGCGAAATGGGATGATCTTCAAATTTTCGCACAATATGGAGCGTTGTCTGACGAGAAATTTGCGGAAAAAGCGAAATCCTTCTCATTAGTTAAAAATACTGCTGGAACATATTATACTGTTGAAGAGTTTAAAGAAAAAATTTCAGCTTTACAAGTTGATAAAGATGGTAAAACAATCATACTTTATACAAATAGCCCTGATGAGCAATTTTCATTCGTGAAAAAAGCGACGGATAGAGGTTACGAAGTTCTTCACATGGATGGTCCTTTGGTTTCTCATTGGATTTCTAAAATGGAGCAAGCAATCGAAAATATTTCATTTGTTCGTGTAGATGCTGATACGTTAGATAAATTGATTAAAAAAGACGAAATTTTACCATCTAAATTATCGAAAGAAGATGAGGAATTTTTGAAACCTTTATTTGAAACTGTTATCAATAAAGATAAATTTAATGTTTCTTTTGAGAGTATGAGTGTAGATGATGCACCAATCGTTATTACTCAACCAGAGTTTATTCGACGAATGATGGAACAACAAAAAATGGCAGGCGGTGGCTTCTTCGGAGCTTTTCCTCAGACTTCTAATATGGTTGTAAATGGTAATCATTCAAAAATTTCTGAAGTGTTAAATGCTGTAGATACGGAAGCTAAAACAGCTAAAGTGAAACAATTAACAGATTTAGCTTTACTTTCTCAAGGAATGTTGAAAGGTGAAGAATTAAGTAATTTTATTGATAGAAGTATTGAATTAGTATAATTCAGTAAAATATATTTAAATTTGAGCGGAATCTTCAATTGTTGAAGGTTCCGCATTTTTTCTAATATAACATGTTTAATTTTGTTTAGTATAATATTTGCTTTTATAGGGTATCGATTTTTGGGAGGATTTTTCGGTGGACTTATCGGTTTTTCTATTGGTGGTTTTGTAGATCGAAAAATATTTGTTTTTACACAAGCAAGTGCAAAAGCTAAATCAGAAGGTAGAAGATTAACAGTTGAGGACTTGTTTCAAGATTATAAACAACGTTCTTCTCAAAATGATGTTCCCACCATTTTAATGGCTTTGTCAGCAGCGATTATGAAAGCAGACGGTCCAGTCGTGAGATCTGAATTAGATTATGTCAAAACGTTTTTGAAACAACAATTTGGAGAACAAAATTCGATAAATCATCTTCAAACCTTAAAACATTTTTTAAATTCTGGAGATATTCCAATGGATCAAATCTGTCAGGATGTAAGAATGAGAATGCAACCTGAAGTGAGGGTTCAAATTATCCATTATTTATTTGGAATTGCAAAAGCAGATGGAAGAGTGTCTGAATCTGAAATCAATGTTTTAAGTGTCATCGCTTCAATGTTAGGTATTTCAAATGTCGATTTCGAAAGTGTCAAAAACATGTTCTATAGACATGCAGATTCAGACTATAAAATCCTTGGAATCGAAGCTTCTGCTACAGACGATGAAGTTAAAAAAGCATACCGACAAATGGCAATTAAATTCCACCCTGATAAAGTAGCGTCAATGGGAGAAGAATATGAAAAAGGAGCCAAAGAAAAATTCCAACAAATTCAAGAAGCTTACGATAATTTAAAGAAGAGTAGGGGGATTAAATAAAATTTCAAATCAAAAATCGTTTTATCCGTAGGCATAGGGCATGCCCTATGCCTACGGATAAAACGATTTTTTTAATCAATTCTTAAACTGACTTGTCCCAATCAAAAACATAGTAGGATATTTCTCCAAATCAAATGCCTTTTCTCTCCATTCTTTAATACTATACGTTCTCACAGAAGCATTTGGAAGCGTTAAATTGTGAGCAATACATAATTTCGTTTGATCTCCTAGTTCATTCAATAAATCTTCAAGCACATTCATATTTCTAAAAGGAGTATCCATAAAAATATGCGTTCTATCGTTTCTTCTTGAATCTCCTTCGAAATCTTTCAATTTTTTAATTCTGTCTTTACGTTCTTTTGGTAAGTAGCCATGGAAAGTAAAACTTTGACCATTGAAACCGCTTCCCATTAATCCTAATAAAATAGAAGATGGTCCAACTAAAGGCATAACATGAATTTCTTTTTCGTGTGCCAATGCAACTAACTCAGCTCCTGGATCAGCAATACCAGGACAACCAGCATCTGAAATGATGGCTAAATTTTCACCTGCTAAAACAGGTTTAATCATTTTATATAATTCGTCTTGAGGAGTTTTCTTATTCAAAATATAAAAGAAAGAATCATCAATAGGAAATTCACGGTCTAATTTACGAAGGTAACGACGTGCCATTTTAATATCTTCAACTGCGAAATGTCGAAAACTTACAGCTAGTTTAGCTACATCTGCTGGAATGATGTCTGAAGTTGTTTCTCCTCCTAGTGTTGTTGGAAGCAAATATATTTTACCGTGAGCAATGTGTGACATATATAAGTATTGTTGAACTGAATTATTTCA
>OBEQ011360711.1_pt1 | contig 12628 bp, 12 predicted proteins | sample 1670901 | NCBI WGS metagenome assembly OBEQ01 (sample SAMEA104232315, study PRJEB22302) | groundwater metagenome | biome: forest; feature: aquifer; material: groundwater | place: USA | collected 2011-08-07 | depth 5.4 m
GGCCTCCTTGAAAATTTTCAGCCTTCCCAGGATCGCATTGGCTCGCTTTTTGAACATCTGATTTTCACCCAAATTCTTCATAGCGCCAATGCGTACGACCGCCAAATACGGATTTCCTCTTTTCGTACTGAACATGGCGCTGAAGTGGCCTTCATTGTAGAAACAGGGGGAAAGCTCTTTGCGCTGGAACTCAAGGCTTCGCGTAATGCCGGCCCTTCCGATTTAAAGGGTCTCAAGCGCTTCACTGATTTTTACGGTAAAAAACACCGCCCCATAGTCGTCTATCTCGGAGAACACGCAAGGAAAATCGAAGGCATTGAAATTCTCCCCTGGCAAAAGGCTTTGCAGGAAATGGGCTTTTAATTGGCAGAGGTGCATGCTGGAAGGCTGATCAACCCTAAGACTCTCATGCAAAATCCATCCTTGCTAAACAGCGACGACGTTTTGGTTCTTATCAATACCTGCGAAAAGTATAAAAAGAAAGCAACCGCCATTTCCAAAACATGGGGAAAAAGATTAAAAAGTTTTCATTACATCACTGATTACGATACGAATGATCTGCCCAACGTTGTTAATCTCAAAGTTTCTGAATATGACCAGTTAACTCTAAAATGTTTCCATATGTGGAAATTTGTTCATGAAAAATACGGAACGTCCAAGAAATGGATATTAAAGATTGATGACGATTGTTATTTATGGATTGAGAATATGCTGACGGCGTTATCTTGTTATGATCATCGTCAAAGCTGGTATTTTGGAAATCGTCTTCATTGTAGTCAAAACAAAGAAAAAGATGGGAAAGATTTAAATTGGGTGCCCGGACCCGCTTATTTCTTGAGTCAAAAATGTTTTGAAGAGTTAATAAAGATTCTCTCAACAGAGTCGGGAGCGAATGCCTACTTGTGCCACAAAGCGGAAGATATTTCTTTAGGGCAAACACTCTCAAGTAACACTATTTTCCCTGTACATCTTCCGGGCGTTTTTGCCGCCCGGAAAATAAAAGCGCTCCATAGCATGCCTACCCCTATCGCAATGACCGGCATGACCCCTTCGTTATTAAGGGTTTTTGATTTATTTTGGAGTTCAAACAATAAAATGATAATCAAAATGGGGCTTTTCCTGTATCGATTTCACAGGAAAATTTTTCTTTTTCTAGAAAAAAGAAACCCCTCACTGGCGAAACATTATTTAAAATTTTTAAACCAACGAATGGGCTTTTAACAACCCCCGCCTATAGACGGTTCCATCCGCTGCTTTTAAAGGCGCTTCTCCTTCAAGAATTCCTGTGGTTTATTCCAGTAATTTTCAGCGGCAACTTCTGCAAGATTATTATGCCCGGCATCCGGAACATTGAAAAAAGATTTTGGTTCAGGGGCAGATTCAAATAATTTTTCACCCATGGCAAAAGGACAGGTGGCATCGGCTGTACCGTACAGGATAAAAAACGGCGTTTGGATCTTAGAAATAATACCAATATTATCAAATCGAAAATCTTTCAGCAAAGACTCCACGATAAATTTAGGCAATGCCGGGTAGTGAATTGCGGCCAAATCAGAAAATGTGGTAAACGGTGCTTCAAGAATAAGGCCTGCGGCTTTGTGATCAATGGCCAGGCGAATCACGGGATAACTGCCCAAAGATTCACCATACAAAATAATTTTATTGAGTGTCCATGCTTTGTGTTTCACGAGCCAGTCTAGACCCGCCTGCGCATCCCAGACAATATCCTCCCCATGACGGATTTCCCCTTCGCTTCGGCCATAACCGCGGTAATCCAGCAACAAAACTGAAACACCCCGCTCTATCCACCCTTGGGCTTTATGGACTCGTCCGGAAATATTCCCTGCGTTTCCGTGTAAAAAAAGAAGCGCCGATTTGGCATCTCTAGCCTGAAAATACCATCCATGCAGTTTTACACCATCAGCCGTAATCGGATAGACATCCTCGGCTGTTAGCCCATAATCCGCGGGATGTTCGATAATTTCTTTTTCTGGAAAAAATAAAAGTGAAGTGATCATGATGTGGTGATTTTACATTAAATAGAGCGCCCCATAATTTTAAAAGGTTGTGCTAATTTTAAGCGATCGGCAATAACAGTTCGTTTCTCTTTATGGATATATAAGTAGTTTCCCCAGGGCTTGCGAGCTTCATGCGTCGGGATTAACGTTCGCGTTAGCGGATCATACGTGTGGGTTGAAAACCCGTGCTGTTTCATTATTTCATGAACCTCCAAGTTACCCGTTTCCACGATAATGGCCCAAATCGCGTCTTGTGCTAAAAAATACTTGCTGCCACGGATAATTTTATCTTCATAGCCTTCCGTATCTATTTTCAACAAAGTAATAAGGGTATCATGTTCGATCATGTGATCAAGCATATCGGTCTGAACCATGACAACATTTTTTTGATCAATAACCGTATCTTGTTCAATAATATGGTTCAGCGTATCGAGGTGTGATACCATTTTAACCGTTTGTTCGTATTCGCCAAGCGCCATAAAATACGGGGTAATAAGTGCCTCTAATTGATTATTAGAAATGTTACGCGATAACGCCTGGTAGCTCTTCAATATGGGTTCAAAAGCGATACATCTTGCTCCTAAACTAGCGGCTAAAATGGAATAACTGCCCACATTAGCACCCACATCAACAAACAGGTCTTTCGGCCGTAAAAGATGCAACGCAAACCCCATGAATTCAAACTCATGTAACCCGCAATAAACATTTCCTGTGGCTCCAGTCATACCATTTTCAACCCATAGTTTGGTTTGATTCACAAAAGGAACGGGTATTGGACCGAGCTTCATACGGCTTTGAATTTGCCACCACAAAAATCGCCGTAGTGCCGACAGTTTCCGCCCCCTGTTCAAGGGATGATGTACAATACATTTCAGGGTGGCAGGCAACGCTTTAACTTTTCTAAAAATATTCATTATAGTGTCTTTTTAGTATCTATGATTGACTTCAGTTGACTCGATATGCATTCCATAATAATTTTATGCCCCTTAGCAGTTAAATGATCATCCTGAACATAATAGGAACCCGATCTTAGGTTCGCGATCAAAAGGATGTTTTGAAGAATTTTAAAAAACAAAGCAGCATAAAATCGTCACACGCCGCCAGCATCTCAAATTGTTTTTCTTAAATTCTGCTAAACGGTGAATTGTTTTGTTTTGATAACAGGCTTTTATTTTTATCGGCAAAACAACTCATCTCCTGCACTTGTCATGATGGGAAACGTCCGGTAAGATACGTTCATGCAACCTCATCACGTCAGTGCTCTGCAAAGAAAACTGCTCTTCTGGTACAAAAAGAATGCTCGCGCCCTCCCATGGCGGCAAACCAAAGATCCCTATAGAGTATGGGCATCGGAAATCATGCTCCAGCAAACCCAGGTTCAAACGGTGATTCCCTATTACGAAAAGTGGGTAACCCGGTTCCCAACGTTGGAAAAACTGGCAGAAACACCGCTGGAAGAAGTTTTAAAATATTGGGCGGGGCTGGGCTATTACCGGCGCGTAAAGATGCTGCATCAGGCAGCGCAGTATCTTGTTCACGAATACAACGGAAAAATTCCGGATACACCTGATGAGCTTCTGAAAATCCCAGGTATCGGCCGGTATACCGCAGGTGCAATTGTCAGTATTGCCTTTAACAAAAAAGCGGCTTTGGTTGACGGCAATGTGATCCGTATCCTTACTCGTCTTTACGCGATTAAGCAGGATATCGGCTCAGCGGCGACTATTCAAAAAATCTGGACTCTGGCTGAAACACTCGTTCCTGAGAGTCAACCCGGCGATTTCAATCAGGCCATGATGGAGCTGGGCGCAACGGTGTGCCTGCCTACTAATCCGGCGTGCCTTCTTTGTCCGGTATCAACCGAATGCCGGGCTAGAGCAAAAGGCCATCCCGAAAATTTTCCAGTCAAAGAAAAAAAAGAAAAAATGGAAAGAATCACCACCGCAGGGTTGGTCTTGAAAAATCGGCTCAATCATGTTCTTATTCAAAAACAACCATCAGCAGCGCGTTGGGGCGGGCTGTGGATGTTCCCTTTCGATAAGAATTTGCAGGCTCTGCAAACCAAGCTTGGTCTCCGGATCTCGGAAAGAAAACCGTCATTTATCGTAAGGCACTCTTTTACAAAATATCGGATTGACCTCCGCGTGTATGTTGCCGACGATGACCATCCACCATCCACAAGGCACCATTCACTTTATCAGCACAAATGGGTTCCTGTTCATGATCTCAAAAATTACGCCTTCCCATCACCTCATCAAAAAATCATCAAGGAGCTTTTAGCTCATGGCTAACCAAACATTGCCACTCGCCCCGCTTTGGCAAAACCATGATGCCCGCTGGAAGGAAGACTGCGGGTGGGACATACCAGCCTATTTCACAAATCCGGAAGAAGAATATCAAAAATTAATAACTTCTGCTGTGCTTATAGATCAATCGTATCGCGGGAAAATCATGGTAACCGGCAATAACCGGATCACTTTTTTAAATCATATGCTTACCAACGATATAACGGCCATAAAACAGAACAACAGCTGCAGAGCCCTGCTCTTATCAGCACAAGGCAGATGTTTGGCAGATTTTAGAGTGTTTGCATTCAACGATTTTCTGCTGCTTGACACCGAGCCCCAGCTTTCTGAAGCCTCTATCAAACTCCTTGATAAATTCATCATTGCTGAAGACGTACAACTTAAAAATGTCACACCGAATTATATTCACCTCGGGATTGAAGGCCCTTTTGCTCACAATGTTTTTTTGAAACTTTCAAAACAGCCGTTCGAAGCTATCTCATGGATGACCCAGTATGTTTCTTTTTCAGGTGAAAATGCCGTGGCGCTTTTCATGAAGCCTGAAAATGCGGCAAAAACGGTTGAAGAACTGCTACAGCAGGGCATTTCTCTATGCGGACATGCCGCTCTGGAACGCCGCAGAACTGAGAATAAAATTCCGCGATTCAAAAAAGACTTCGATGAAAACTGGTTTTTAAACGAAACAGGGCTTGAGGAAACAGCGGCGAGTGAGACGAAGGGTTGTTATCCGGGGCAGGAAGTCGTGGCGCGGCTCAAAACTTACGGCGGAGTCAAGAGAAGTCTTTGGAACCGCGGGAATGCTTCGGACAAACAGGCATAAACGCGATCCGCTATTTTTTCGTCGTAGGTGTGCGCGGTTTCATTGCGGCGATCGGTCAATTCCAGCCAAAACTCATCATAATCAATCAACCCCTGCCGGTACGCTTCTCGAAAACAATCCTTGGGAGACCGGCAAATGATCCCTTTTTCCTCTTCCAGGCGGACTTTCAAATATTTCCAAGCCAAATCAAAAACAAACTCAAATCGCTTAATCGCGGCATCACGGACCACGTCATTCTTGGGCATAAGCAATACCTCTTGCAGCCGATCAAGCGCTCTTTTGAATTGCTCACGCAATGCTTCTTGTTTTGTCATGCCGCCTCGTCTTTGGACGGCCAAATCCATTCCACCTTTTCAGCCGCCACCTTCTTGAAGTCATTCTGTACCTGTGCAAAATCGATTATATCCACCTTATAAAGGAAGGGCAAATTCTCCAAATCACCCTGGATTTGATGCCATACATCGCTTGGAATCGGCTCTGCACCTAAAACACCAATATCAATGTCCGAACGTTCATCCCCCCTGCCTGTTACGCGAGAGCCAAAGAAGAAAACCTTGTATTCTTTTAATTCGATGTGCCGATGCAGAATATCCAAGAGTTGCCTCTTAAACTGCTCCAGTGATGCGCGTTCAAGCCGCATAAACCCCCATAAATTTTGGTTATTTCTTCTGTGCTAAAAAAATCTACGCGGATTTTCACATTTTGTCAATTGAAATGACAACCTCATTGTCCCGATCCTAATATCACAACGCGAACCGTTCTAAAAATAATCAGCATATCAAGCGTGAAGGACATATTCTTCAAATAAAAAAGATTGTAACGAAACTTTTCGTGATAGTCCTTGACGGATGTGGTGTAGCGGAATTTGACCTGCGCCCAGCCCGTCAATCCGGGCTTAACAGAAAACACCGCCTCATACATGGGGATCTTTGCCAAAGATCGTTTCACAAAAAAGGGGATCTCTGGGCGCGGACCCACCAGAGACATGTCTCCCTTGAGGACATTGACAAACTGGGGGATCTCGTCAAGCCGGTACTTGCGAAGCCACTTGCCGAGCCGCGTTACCGCCATCTGCCCGTCTCTTAAAGTCATCATGGAACGCAATTTGATTAATTGAAAAGACGCTCCATTCAAACCCACGCGTTCCTGAATAAAAAAAATCTGGTGTGGTCCGGATAAGGCGAGCACGATGATCGCTGCGAATAAAATAGGCGAGAGCAGAAACAAAAGCGTTGAGGCTGAAATTACATCAAGAATTCTTTTTAATTTCAGATAAGGCCTCATCTTCACCTGTGCCATGAGCCCAAGAATGTAATGACTGTCTTCCATCATTGGCTTGGGAATGACACCGGTCAAACGCTCCAGGAGATGCACAGCACTTGTGATGGCCACTTTCCTTCGAAATAATTCGGTTAAAATTCTTGACTCCATATTTTTTTGATCTGTTTCCAGAGCTAGGACAACCAGATGTACGCCTTGCTGGGCCATAATTGTTGCAAGCTTCGAACTATTTCCAAGAACCTGAACCCGTCCAAGAGCTTCTTTTTCAACAGGTCCTTTTGTTTCTGAAGAGACAGCCCCTACAAGCCGCAAGCCTGAGTGCGGGGTGTTGTCCAGAGTAAGAATCAAATCCCGCGCTAACGATCCTGTGCCCACAATCAATGTGCGCTTGTCCAAAAAGCGTGATCTGAAAAGGCCGTCATAGATCATGCGCACGATAAAAACTAAAGGAACTACCGGCAGTAATGTTAAAAAAAAGATGCTTCTGGGAAGTATAAAACTATGATCGGCGTAGGATAACGCGGCGAGAATAAGAGTTCCCATGAATACGCTGAGGGCAATTTCAAAAAAGGTACGCCCGGGCTTGAAAAACTTATACGGGTAGTAAAGATCGAAAACATAAAACAAAACCGGCAGTAACCCTGCCGCGGCAAGATACGCTGGAAATTCAAGAAGACTAAGATTCCAATCTCCGGTACGAAAGAAAGACCCCAGATAAATCACGGAAATAACGGCCGCGAGGTCTGCGAGAACCAAGAGAGGCCCGCGTTTTGAAATATTTTTAAATAATATCATTTCAGACCGGCGCTCCTAGGGGACAGGTCGGCGTTCAAGACCTATCCCCTATGGAAACGCGGATTAACTGCTCAATCATTCTTGGAACCAACCGATAGCTTGAAAAACTTTCGGCGGCCTTTTTATTTTTTCCTCTGATGCTTTCAAGTTGGTCCTCCCGCAAATTTCGCCCGCATTGAATCAGGTTCAACATTTTCACGGTATCTCCGTAAGCAACCGCATCACCGATAGCCCCCCCCGCTATCAAGTCCCCGACATGGCTCTTTAAAGGCCCTATGCAGAGGAATGGCCGCCCCAACGCTAAAATTCCGTAAATCTTGCAGGGGTGCACAATCCCAACCAATTTAGCGCCCATGACAACCACATGAAGATCTGCCGCCGAAAGGGAGTAACGAATTTCAGAGCGGGCTTGATAAGTAATTTGAAGAATATTATGGAGTTGATGCTTTTCTTTAAACAACCGCACATCCTCCGTGCGCGCACCACCGCCTATAAACATAAATAGAACTCCCGGATCATCTTTCAACAACCGCGCGGTTTCAAGTAAGGTTTCCAAAGGATGGCATACGCTGTGATTGCCTGAGTACATCACCACAAATTTATTTTCCAATTTATGGCATTTACGGAAAGGATTTTGATCATGCTGGATGAGCCGTAAATCTTCATCGTGGGTCCATGGCGGGATCACGGTAATTCTGTGTTCTTGTACCCCTTTTGCGACAATACGCTTTTTCATGTAACGATCGAGCGCAACGATTCGATCACTTTTTTGAAAGGTCCACGAAGAAGTACTCTCTAGGATCCGAGCAACTATGGATTTTTTTTTAAGCCAGCCCATGGCGATTGCTTCATCAGGGTTCATATCCATGACCCAGTATACAAATCTGCTTCCCCGGACTTTTGCTGCAAAGCAGGCCGTGGCAGCTACAAGCGGCGGCGAAGTCAGGGCAACGACCACATCAAAACGCGGCAGACGAAGAAACCTTACGAAAAAGGCCATATTAAGAAAAGCCATATCGAGAATCCGCCCCACCCTGTTTTTTTTGCCCAACGTGAACGGCCAAACGCGGACAATCCGGATTCCCTGAAAATTTTCTTGGGCAGGATAAATCGGATGCGGTTCGAGATACCCACGCCTTGCAGCGAGCACTGTGACCTCGTGTCCGGATTTCTTGAGTTCAAGCGCTAAATCGGCGAGATATTGCGCGGTGGCGACAACATCGGGATAAAAAACCTGATTCACAAGAAGGATTTTCACTTAGTGGGCTTTTTTGACCTGCCGTTCAATCCAGGGATAAGTCTTACGAATACCCGCTTCTGTATTGAAACGGGCACGCCATCCTGTCGTGTAAATTTTGGCATTACTGAAATTACGAGACTGAACACCGACGGGTCCGTCAATGTGTTTCACTTTGATTGTTTTACCTGCCACACGCGCCACAATTTCAACCAGTTCGTTCACGCTGATGTACTCTGGATTACCAATGTTTGCAGGCCCTTCTAGATCGGACTGCATCAACCGGTAAATACCCTCCACCATATCCTCTATATACGTATAAGAACGAATCGCCGCTCCATCGCCCCACACTTCAATAGTGCCTCCATCCGGCACTTCGGCTACTTTGCGGCAAATCGCGGCCGGCGCTTTTTCGCGGCCCCCGTGCCAGGTTCCTTCCGGCCCGTAACAATTTTGAAACCGTGCGGTCCTGACTTTAAATCCGTGCTGCTTTCCATAAGCCAAGGCCATGCGCTCCGCATAAAGTTTTTCCCAGCCATACTCATTATCGGGCATGGCCGGATAAGCTTGTTCTTCCGGCATTTCAGGTTCCCCCGGTTTCATATCCCGGTAAATACAAACCGAGGATGAGAAAAAATAACGCGCCACTTTCGCTTGGGCAACGGCGTTGATCATATGAATATTCATAAGCGCACTGTTGCGCATAATGTCACAAGCGGCCGAATGAATAAACCCCATCCCGCCCATATCCGCCGCTAAATGGTAAACTTCAGTGAAAGGCTTGCCGGCTGAAAGCGCCTTTTGACAATGGGCAAATTCACGTAAATCTAATAACGAAAATTCATCGGCATCCGTTTTCGAAAACTCCGGGGACTTAATATCCACTCCGCGCACCCAACATCCCTCCTTTTTTAACCGCCTAATCAGATGATGCGCAATAAAACCGCCAGCGCCTGTCACAAGAACACGCTTCATGCTTTTAAACTCCATGGCTGGGTGATGATCTTTGTAAATAAAAACGCCCAATTACAAGCACATCCATTTTCGTCTTCAAATAACACTCCAAAGCTTCTTCAGGAGTACAGACAATCGGTTCATGTTCATTAAACGATGTGTTTAGAAGTATCGGCACTCCTGTCTTTTCTCCGAAGACAGTCAGCAGTTCCCAAAAAAGGGGGTGGGCATTCCGGGAGACGGTTTGAACACGCCCGGTTCCGTCGACGTGCGTTACTGCAGGAATAATGCCCCGCTTGGACTGACGAACGGGAAACACCTTGAGCATGAAGGGACTCTCTTCACAATCCATCTCAAAAAATTCGTTCGCCCGTTCAACCGGTACAGCCGGTGCAAAGGGACGAAACGTTTCACGGTGTTTGATTTTACGATTCAAAATATCTTTTATATCCGAACGTCTGGGATCTGCGAGAATACTGCGATTACCCAAAGCTCTTGGCCCAAATTCCATGCGGCCCTGAAACCAGCCTACCACACCACCACGGTCAATCACATCCACCGTCTTGCGAATAAGCTCCTGCTCACTCAAATATTCAAAAGGAATGCGACGCGCTTGCAGCAATGTCCGGATACTTTCATCCGATGCCTGAGTGCCTAACAAAGCATGATTCATGACGAACCGGCGCAGTTCACCGCACAATGCACGAGCTGCATACGCGGCCGCGCCAATGGCGGTACCGGCATCTCCCGCAGCGGGTTGAATGTACACATGCTTAAAGGGCGTCTGGCGGGTTATTTTCCCATTGGCGACACTGTTAAAAGCAACTCCGCCGGCAAGGCAAAGGTACTCCGTTTTTGTTTGATGATAAACATGATTGAGAATGTGAAAATAGATCTCTTCCAGTACGGCTTGGAGCGATGCCGCCAAATTAAAGTCCCTTTGAATCAACGGCCCGTCCGGCGACCGCGGAAAACCAAAAAGCCGGCCCCATTCGGGGGACGCGAGAATATCCTGCTGCGGCGCCCCTCCCTCCCAGCGCACTCGGGATTTTCCGATCTGATGCACAAAATATTTCAAATTGAGTTCAAACTGCCCTTTAGGCTTAAGCTGGACGATTTTACGCATGTCTTCCAGATAAGTCGGTTTGCCGTACCCGGCCAGACCCATGACTTTATATTCGTCCCCAAAATGATGAAATCCTAAAAACTGGGTACCTGCCGTATAAAAAAATCCGGCCGAATGGGGGAAAAAAACACGGTCAAAAATTTCAAGCCGGTTCTCTTCGCCCAACCCCCACGAAGCCGAAGCAAAATCTCCCAAACCGTCAAGAGTCACGAAGGCTGATTTATCATAACCTGACATATAAAAACTGCTGGCAGCGTGGGCCTCGTGGTGTTCCACATGAATAAACCGGGCTTTGAGTTTTCCTGCAGAACCTTCTAACGCGTCCGAGAAATCCTTCTGAAACTCTGATGAGCGTTTAAACGCTTTCAAGCGGTCAAACAGAAGTGTCCCCGAAGGCCGTTTCGAGAAAACATAAAGCATCTTGCGCAGTAAATTCGCCCTTGGATTTTTCGAAATGGCAACAACTTGAATCTCGGCAGGATCAATTTGATTTTCTTTTAGACAAGCCTGCAGGGCTAAAACAGGAAATCCGGAAGTATGTTTGATCCGGCTGTAGCGCTCCTCTTCCGCCGCCCACACCACTTCCCCGTCACGTAAAAGCGCAACTGAAGCATCAGGATGGTAGGCATTAAGACCAAGAATGATCATGCTTGTTGTTTGAAAAATTCTTGTATCACAATTCCAAAATTTCGAATAAATCCTGCCATGGCACAATGGCGATATCTTTAAGTTGACGCCTATGCGGGGCAAGACAGGCGCACAGGCCTATGGCATCAGGCCTTATCTGCTGAAATATTTTTAATCCTTTCAAGGAAGAATCGGGCCGTTCGGTGGCTTTCATTTCAATCGCAAAGACTTTTCTCTGCGGCGTTTCGACCACTAAATCCACCTCGGCATGACCTGCACTGTGGAAAAATGAAAATCGATAATCCTGCCGCTGATATGCGGCCAGCCGCCTGACCTCGGCAATCATAAAATGTTCAAAAGCATGTCCGAATTCGGCCGTTTTAGGCTCTAACGGAAAGGGTGTTTTCTTTGCAAACATTCGCTGAATACCGGTATCGAAAAAATAAAACTTGGGGTGCTTTACCAGACGTGTGCGGTTTGATTCCGCGTAAGGGAATAAAAAAAATCCGAGCAGTGTGTCTTCAAGCACCTGAAAGTAATCTTTAATCGTTTGGTAGGTCGTCCCCACTTCCCTGGCCAAACTCGAATAGTTTAAAAGATGCCCGTTTTCATCAGCCGCCAGCCGCAAAAATTGTAAAAACCCCCGCAGGTTCCTCACCAGCGCCTCCGCCTGAATTTCTTCTTTCAAATACGTATCGCTGTAGGCTTGTAGGGTCAGCACACTTTCTTCTCTTTTGTCGCATAGGTACACGCTCGGAAGGGTGCCGAGACTTAAAGCCTTCTCTAATGAAAATTGGCTGCCCAGCTCCTTATGAGTCAGAGGAAACAACTCATAGGTCCATGCGCGGCCCGCCAGCAAATTCGCTTGTCCCCGCTTCAGCTTGCGGGCGCTGGAGCCGCTCATACCAAAAAATTTTCCGCGGGTATTCTCGATAAGCCAATGCACCTCATTCAAAAGAGCCGGTATTCTCTGGATTTCGTCAATAATGAAGTGCGTTATTTTCTGCGGCGCGGCTAAAACCTCGTGGCGTAACAATTCAGGTCTCGTCAAAAGCCGCTGATATTCTTCACTAAAAAGCAGGTCATAAAACAAGCTCGTATCACTGTGGAAAGACGCTTTCAGCAAGGTACTCTTTCCGGTTTGGCGGGGCCCAAAAAGAAAAAAACTATGCGTTCGAGGGAGGGCTATTGTTCTGCTTATCATGGCTAATTCTATTTTACAGCGTAATTCAGAATATTAAAATCTATTTTTACAACAAAAATTTCATCAATGCGCCTCCATCACGTGTAAGCGCGACTAAAGCGTCAGAATAATAGGCGTTAAGACCGAGAGGATGATCATGGGTTAGACATGTAAACCTTCAGTGAAGCACGTTATGACCTGTTGAAAGAAGCCAGGAAAGTATTCTGGAAAAACAATCAGCGCCTCTTGCCGAGTGAGGAGATCCATTTTGGGGACGATCA
>OBEQ012708997.1_pt1 | contig 12628 bp, 14 predicted proteins | sample 1670901 | NCBI WGS metagenome assembly OBEQ01 (sample SAMEA104232315, study PRJEB22302) | groundwater metagenome | biome: forest; feature: aquifer; material: groundwater | place: USA | collected 2011-08-07 | depth 5.4 m
AAAAGAACTGCTGCTAGTTCATTCATAAAAAAGTGACATTTCTATCTTGCACAAAAGGTGACATTTCTAAATTGCGTTGACATCTGATTTTGACCTTCTCGACATCAGGCTGATTCGCCAGTATAATGATAAGAATCATTAACAAAGATAAGGATTTCTGATGAATTGGACAATCATTTTTATTCTCGGTTCAGTCGGCGTGGGCTGCATTTTTATCCTTTTTGCTCTCGATAAAAATAAGAATCAATTCGAAGAGCGAGCGCAGGATGCACAGGGCGGAAAAGAAGCCGATCTTGTGAATGCCCTCCATTCCGAAATCAGCCGGCTGCCGATTTCTTCCACGAAAGCAGCGCAAGTCACAAAATCCCTTTCGGTTTTGGTGGATAAAGAGGTTCACAAAAAAGCGGCTTTCATCAGCCAGGAAGTCGGAAAACAGTATGCGCAAATGTTGGATGAAAAGGATAAGAAACTGAAACACGTCGAAGAAAAATTTGAGGTGGCGACGCAAAAACTGGATACTGTCAACAAAAATTACAAGAAAGTAAGACAGGAGAAAAAGCAAACCGAAGCGGTCGTACGCTCCATTGCCGAAGGGTTGATTGTGGTGAACGAAAAAGGCGAGACGCTTCTCATGAATCCCGCCGCTGAAAAATTGCTCGGTGTCAAAAGAGAAGAAGCCATCGGGCGATCTATTTTAAACAGCGCCAAAGAAGAGCAATTAATTACAATGGCGTCACCCGTGGCGGGTACAGAAGAAAGAGAAATTATGTTGAACAGCCAAAACGAATCGACTAAAAAAATTCTGAGAGCCAGTACCGCCGTCATTGAAAATGAAGCCGGCCAGACCATGGGCATGGTATCGGTTTTGACGGACGTTACGAAACAAAAAGAATTGGAAGAGATGAAAAATAAATTTGTTTCGAATGTCACGCACGAACTTCGCACACCGCTTGCGGCAATCAAGGAATCGGTCAATTTGTTCTTGGATAATTTGATAGGCAATATGACGCCGGAACAAGAGAAAGTGTTACAGATTGCAAAACGGAACATTCAGCGGCTCTCGCGTTTGATTGATGATGTGCTGGATATTTCAAAACTGGAGGCGGGAAAAGCTGAATTGAATTTAACGTCCTTCCGTTTGGATGATTTTTTAAAACAAAATGTGGGTTCGTTTGATGCGTGGGCAAGAACCAAATTGATTACACTCGAGACAAAATTGCCCGACAGTTTGCTTGAACTCGAAGCGGATCAAGATAAGCTGAGCCAAATTTTAACCAATTTGATCGGAAATGCGATGAAATTCACTCCGCAAGGGGGAAAAATTACAATTGAAGTAAAACAAATTCCGCTTGCCCCAGACAATCCCGTGGCAGCCCTTGAAATTGGAGTCCAAGACACGGGTCCCGGCATTTCGGAAACCGATCAAAAAAAGATTTTCCAGAAATTTGCTCAGGGAAGCGCAAAATCCGTAGATAAAATCAGAGGGACAGGACTTGGCCTCGCCATTTCAAAAGAGATTGCTGAACTTCACGGAGGTAGAATTTGGGTGGCGAGCGAGGAAGGCGTTGGAGCGCGCTTTGCATTTGCGGTTCCCCAGAAATGTGCTCTGGCGCAGCCAAGCGTCGGAAATCCGTAGAGGGTTGTAAATCTTCACGTGAAAAAAAGATATCGAGCCATCTTTTTTGATGCCGGTCTGGTCATTTTGTTTTAAAACCAATTTTTGCTAAATGTACAGAAAAAGATATCGAGCCATCTTTTTTGATGCCGGCGGAACGTTGTTCCGGCCCAATCCTTCGGTGGGTGCCATTTATGCGCGTGTCGCCGGAAAATACGGAATGCAGGCCGATCCGTTGGAAGTCGAGCGATTTTTCCGCGAAGAGTTTTCGAAGCGCGACAAACAAGTTGCTTTAACGGCGCACGCAAGCGAAAAAAACGAGAAGACATGGTGGCGAAATCTCGTCCGGGAAGTTTTTAAGAAAGTTTGCGAGCTTCGCCGGTTTGACAATTTTTTTGAGGAGCTTTACGATTTGTTTGCCCGCGCCGAAGTGTGGCAGCTTTATCCCGAAGCGTTTGGTTTGCTTGAGGAGCTTCGGGAGAAAAAGTTCACGCTTGGAATTATTTCCAATTGGGATTCCCGGCTTTTTTCCATTTGTGAAGAAATGAAAGTGAAAAAGTTTTTTCATTTTATTTTAGCATCCGCTGTGGTGGGTTCCGCGAAACCCGATCAAGGTATTTTTAAAGTAGCGCTTAAACTGGCCAAAGCGAAACCGGAAGAAGCACTTCATGTGGGCGACAGTGTGGAAAATGATTTTTGGGGTGCGCGCGGCGTTGGGATCGATGCGCTTTTTATCAATCGGAACGGGCGGGAAGTAGACGGTGTTTCGTCTATTCACTCTCTTCGCGAGGTTTTAAATTACGTGTCATACCATGATTGATCCGGTGGATGTTCAAAAAATGGTGGAGAAAGCATTTCCGGACGGCCGAGTGGAAGTGTATGACCAAACCGGAACTTTCGATCACTTTGAAATCCGTGTCGTCTCAGCCGGTTTTCAGGGTAAAACTCGGCTTGAACAGCATCGAATGGTCCAAACGGCTCTTCAAGATGCGATGGCAAGCGGCGCGATTCACGCGGTTCAAATTAAAACAGAAATACCAAAATAAGTGATGTTAGGGGCGAGGCATGCTTCGCCCGTATCAATGCAATAGGAGAAAAAACATGTCAGATCAATTTATGGAAGACAGAAAAAAAGAAGTAACAGAAAACAAAATTCTTCTCTATATCAAAGGGACGAAAGACCAGCCGCAGTGCGGGTTTTCAGCTCAAACGCTTCAGATTTTTAGCCAAGTCGGAAAGCCGTTTACAACCGTGGACGTGCTTACCAATCCGGAAATTCGCCGGCGCATGCAGGAATTTTCCAATTGGCCGACGTTTCCTCAGGTATTCATCGGCGGCGAATTTGTCGGCGGCTGCGACATCGTTGCCGAAATGCATGAAAAAGGCGAACTTGAGCCGCTCGTCAAAAAAGCATTCGGGGAAGCATAAACTCGGAATTTTCAATGGAACATTCGGCGCCTCGTTTCGAGAAATACATTTTGGTTTGCGAAAACAAAAGAGAAACAGGTGACTGCTGCGGGCCGGCGGGGGAGCACATTCGGGAACTCTTAAAAGAAAAGATTAAAACGCTCGGCCTCTCCAAAAAAATTCGTGTCTCAAGAACCGGATGCCTTGATGTTTGCAGCGAAGGCCCCAATGTGTTGATTGAGCCTGATCATATTTGGTTTAAACGCGTTTCCGAAAGTGACGTTGAAAAAATTATTGAATCCGTTGTTCATTTAAAAAGTTAAAGAAAGCGATGCCGCCCATGGACCTTCACGCAAAAAAGAAACTGCTTCGTGACATTCCGAATGGTTTGTTCGTGATCGGTGTGAAATCGGGAGAAAAACTTCATGCCTATACGGGAAGCTGGGTCACGCAGATTTCCATGAAACCGCCCGTGATTGTTCTCGGAGTGAAAATAGGTTCAAAATCGCTTCGGATGCTCAGAAAAGGGCGCGTCCTTTCGGTCAATTACATCCGCAAAGAAAATAAAGATACCGTTGCGCATTTTTTTAAGCCGGTGGTGCGGGAAGGCAATCGGCTGGGCCATTATCATTTTCACCTGAATAAAACCGGCGCGCCCGTTCTTGACGAAGCGATCGGTTACCTCGAATGCAGCGTCAAGAAAATCGTTAGCGGCTTTGGCGATCACGCGGCCGTCATTGCAGAAGTGGTGAATGCGCACATCAAAGAAGATCTTCCGCCTCTTGTGTTATCAGATACCGCCTGGCATTACGGCGGATGAATATAAAACAGTTAAAAGTGAATAGTTGAGAGTTTTGACTTAAAGGCACACACACTTTTAACTCTTAACTTTTAACGCTTCACTGTTTTTGGTCATGAAACCTTTATTAATTTACGACGGCGATTGCGGTTTTTGTAAAAGATGGATTGCGCGTTGGGAATTGATGACGCAGGAGCACGTTGAATACGCGCCTTATCAAGAGGTTGAAACCCGTTTTCCGGAAATTCCTACCGAAAAGTTTAAAACTTCCGTTCAATTGATAGAACCTTCCGGAAAAATATCGGAAGGCGCAGAAGCGGTTTTTCGGACGCTCGCGTATGTCCCCCGAAAAAAGTGGATGCTCATGTGTTACGAACATATTCCGGGTGTCCGGCTGTTGAGCGAAATGGGTTACCGTCTCATTGCAAAAAACCGCAGATTTTTTTCCGCATTAACCGATTTTTTGTGGGGAAATACGCTGGAGCCTTCCACCCATACAGTCTCAAGCGCGCTTTTCCTTCACGGCCTCGGAATGATTTACTTGATTGCATTTGTGTCATTCTGGATTCAAATGAAGGGGCTGATCGGCTCGCATGGAATTTTACCGGTTCCAGGAACTTTGGAAACGGTGCGCAACCAACTGGGCGCACAAGGTTATTTTTGGTTTCCGACTTTGTGCTGGCTGAATTCCGGCGATTGGTTTTTGCATTTTTTGTGCGGTGCCGGCGTGCTTTTGTCGGTTACCGTGATGGTCTGCGCTTTTCCGGTTCTTGGTTTTTTTCTTTTGTGGCTGATTTATCTTTCGCTGGTGGTGGTTTCAAGAGAGTTTCTCGCTTTCCAGTGGGATGCGCTCCTTTTGGAAACCGGTTTTCTCGCGATCTTTTTCGTTCCTCTCAAAATTTTTCCGACGTATGACGATCTCTCAAAATCGTCTAAGAAATTGCTTTTTCTGTTGAAATGGCTTCTGTTCCGTCTGATCGTTTCATCGGGAATTTGCAAATGGACAAGCAGCGACCCCACTTGGAAGCATTTGACGGCACTCACGTTTCATTACGAAACGCAGCCGCTGCCGACATGGACGAGCTGGTACGTGCATCAGTGCCCGGTTTGGTTTCATCAAATGTCGTGCGGAATCATGTTTGCGATTGAACTCGCCGTTCCTTTTCTTTTTTTCGCGCCGCGGCGATTCAGGCATTTTGCAGCCATCTCGGCTATTTTCCTTCAAATTTTGATTATGGCAACCGGTAATTATTGCTTTTTTAATTTGCTTACCATTTTGTTGTGTGTTTTACTTTTCGACGACCGTTTGCTTGCCAAAATAGGTTTTCGAAGGAAACTGAAAGATCCGTTTGCCTTACACGCCGGATCGGGGAAATGGCCGAAGTGGGTTTTACGGCCTGTTCTGGCTGTTGTTTTTATCATTTCGCTGGTTCCGATTTCTGCAAGAGTCGGCTGGAGCGGATATTTGCCTGCTGTGATCCGTCAGGTGTATGCTTTTTCCTCACCGTTTAACCTGGTGAGCAATTACGGACTTTTTGCAATGATGACGACCGAACGGCCGGAGATCATTGTGGAAGGAAGTCGTGACGGGAAAAGCTGGCTTCCTTATGAATTTAAATACAAGCCGGGCGATCTGAACCGGCGCCCGCGTTTTGTCGCACCTCATCAGCCGCGGCTCGATTGGCAGATGTGGTTTGCGGCGCTTGGAAGTTATCGGCAGAATCCTTGGTTTGTTAATTTCTGCATTCGATTGCTCGAAGGTTCAAAGGATGTTTTGAAATTAATCGAAAACAATCCATTTCCGGATGCGCCACCCAAGTATATCCGGGCCGTGGTCTATCAGTATCACTTCACGGATGTAAAAACAAAAAAGCGGGACGGAACTTGGTGGCGCCGTGAATTTCAGGGGTTGTATTGCCCAACCATGTCCATTCAATGATTCTAGTACCGCGTCAATCTTGATTTTATTGGTTCGCGGTACTGTGCAGATTGAAATTGAAACCCACAATTTCAATCTTGACTGCGCACTAGTGAGGTGCTGGAATGCTTAAAGATACGCCGCTTAAAGAAATCATGGTAACGAAAGTCATCACCGTAACGGTTGACGAAGCGTTTAGCCATGTGGAAGAAAAATTACACAAAAACCGCATTCGACATTTGCCGGTGGTAAACGCATCCAACAAATTGGTTGGGATTATTACGGAAAGAGATTTATATCGTGCGGTCTCGCCCCGCCAAACCGAAGAGGGCTATTATTATGATAAGGCACAGCTCGATTCCTTTGTTTTGAAACATTTCATGGCACCCGATCCGCTTACGCTTCAGCCGGAAAGCACATTGGCAGAGGCGATTGAAATCATGGCGACGCGCAAATTTGGCTGTATTCCGATTGTGAAGCCGGATAAAACACTGATCGGAATTGTGACGCAAATCGACGTTTTGAAATTTATCTCAAAATGGCTTAGCGGCGGTTAGTTATAAAAAGTCCGGACGTTGATTGTGATGTCCTGCGAATTTGATACAGCTCACGGAAGAGAAGAAGTCGCTTCTTAACTCAGAAGCTAGAATGGCCGTTATTTAAATGTGCCGCAAGAAAAGTTGGCTGAGATTTAATTGAGGGAAGCATGACTAAAAAAATTTTGGTAATTGAAGACGACCCTGAAACGATCGAATTGTTGACCTCCCGCCTGGAAGCAAACCGCTTTGAAATGATCAGTGCGTCTGACGGGGAAGAAGGTCTTGAGAAAGTCAATGATGACAAACCCGATCTCATTATTCTGGATGTGATGCTTCCCAAGATGGACGGATACACGTTTATCAGGGAATTGAAAGCTCGCAAAGCAACCGAAAAGATTCCAGTCATTGTTCTGACCGGGAAGAAAAAAATGGAAGAGCTGTTTAAGTTGGAAGGTGTGGAAGATTATATTGTAAAGCCGTATAAAATCAATGATTTGCTTGAACGGATTCAAAAATATTTAGGTCCGTAAAGATCCCCGCAAAATATACAAACTCAGCCAAACTGGCAGTTGAATAATTCCAGAAAATCTCTAAAATAGAGCTGCTTCTTGAAATTCAATTCGGAGAATCATGGATGAGAAAATATCTGTTTCTGTTGCTGATGGTTTTGAGTTGTCCGTTCCATGCACACGCCGCGCTGCACACCCAAGCGGTTGACTATAAACACGGCGATGTTTCGCTGGAAGGTTATTTGGCTTACGACGAAAAATTTTCAAATGATCAAGCCAGACATCCGGCTGTCATGATTGTGCATGAGTGGAAGGGGCTTGGCGATTACGCTAAACGGCGCGCGGAACAGCTTGCGGAATTGGGATACATTGCGTTTGCCATCGATATGTATGGAAAAGACATTCGTCCAAAAACACACGAAGAAGCCGCAAAACAATCCGGAATTTACAGGAGCGACCGGAATCTCATGAGAAGCCGCGCTCGTGCCGGGCTTGAAACTTTAAAAAATTTTCCGTTTGTGGATTCCGCCCGCCTAGCAGCCATTGGATATTGTTTTGGCGGAACGACGGTTCTTGAGATGGCACGCGCCGGGGAAGACTTAAAAGGCGTTGCCAGTTTTCACGGAGGCTTGAGCGCGCCAGAACCGGCAGAACCGGGGAAAGTGAAAGCAAAAGTCATTGCGTTTCACGGTGCAAGCGACCCCTTCGAGTCGCCTTCAGAAGTTGCCGCATTCAAAGATGAAATGACAAAGGCCGGTGTCGATTTTCAATTTATTCCTTACGAAGGCGCCGTTCACAGTTTTACGGTTAAAGAAGCCGGAGATGACCCTGCGAAAGGAATGGCTTACAACGAAAAAGCGGATAAAGATTCTTGGGAAAAATTAAAAGGTTTCCTTGAATCCGTTTTAAAACCCTCATTGTCTTAAGAAAATGATCAGAAAAGCCGACTATTAATGACACACATGAAAAAGAAAATCAGTGCTTTCATCATTTTATTTTTGTTTTTGGCGGTTCCGTTATTTGCGGAAGAGCTTCCCGAACTTCCAAAAGGCCCGCTCAATCTCACCCAGATGATTCCCGAGCAGTTTTCGGCTGAATATTGGATTCACCGTCTTCCGCACGCGAATGATGTTCTGAAAACTCCCGAAGAATTGAAAACGTTTAATGAAGAAATTCTTGCGGTGATTCCGGAACGAAAGGATATTTTTAAATTGAAAGATACATTGCGAGGGAAAGATATTCGTGACGTCGTCGGGCAGGCGTACGATACCGTCGCCGGGAGAATTCTTTATGATGCAAAAGGTGTTCGGATTCCAAAGAGTTTTTTTGAAACTGAAGTTAAACCGCTTATTCAGCTGGACGCAGTTTCTTCGAAGGTCAATATCCGGTGGGGAGCGGCGGTGCGGCCGGCTTCCGTGCGTGCGCTTCCGACCCATGTCAAAATGCTTGAAGAAGTGGGCGACATTGAATTTGATCAGCTTCAATTTACGTTGATTAAACTTTGGACGCCGGTTGCGATTTATCACGAATCAAAAGATGGGCTCTGGTATTACGTCCAGGCGCCGTACGTGCGAGGCTGGGTGCAATCAAAAGATATTGCGGTATTCCCAAGCGAGCAGGCGCTCAAGGAAAAAGTAAAATCAAAATCATTTTTGGTTGTGACGGCTGAAAGCGCCTGGGTTTGTGCGGATGCGGCCTGTAAATCAAAACTGCAAAAGCCGACGATGGGAACTATTCTTCCGCTGGTGGATAAAACCGACAATACCTATGTCGTCGCCATGCTTTCCCGCAAAGAAAGCGGAAATGTGTTCATCCGGGACGGACATGTGAAAAAGAAAAGTGATGTCAGGGAAGATTTTCCGCCGTTTACACAGGCGAGCGTCATCCGGCAGGCATTTAAATTGCTTGGTGCGCGTTACGGCTGGGGCGGAATGTACAATGGCAGAGATTGTTCGGGTTTCACGCACGATGTTTTCCTCAGCATGGGTGTCGATATGCCGCGCGATTCGAAACAGCAGGCATTTATCGGAACTCAGCTGGGTTCGTTCGAGCCCTACAAAGGTGCGAAAGAGAAAGCAGCCATTCTTGATCAATTAGCCACGCCCGGAATCACACTTCTCAAAATGCCGCATCACATGATGCTCTACATCGGTGAAATTGACGGGAATTTCTACGTGATTCATTCCACTTGGGCCGAGCGGATTTCAATGACCTCCGATGAAAAACGGCGCATCAATCAAGTGGTTGTGACAGACCTTTCCTTAAATGGTCACTCCTATCTCGGCGGCCTCTTTGAGCGCATCGTCCAAATCAACGAAGTAAATTAGTTTTTAAAGCATTTCCACTCTGCCTCGAGAAAACGTTCGAGCTGCAAAAGCATAAACTCCGGATTGAGCAGCTCTCACTCGGATGCAATCAATTTTTCTCATTCCATTGAAAAATTGATTGCATACGTTTCTCTCAGCAAGTGGGAATGTTCTATAAAGTGTTGCGGGAGGTGCGGAGTTCTTCGAATGGGAGGATCCACACCGGGCGGAGGGGCCCATGAGAAGAAGCTTCGCACCAGGACCCGACGATTGAAATAATTGCAAGATTCGCTTATGTCTTCCTCTTTCATTTCGCGCTAAACTTGGTAAAATACCTCTCGTATGAATAAGACTGAAGCAAAGAAGAAAATCGGGAAACTCCGCCGCGAAATCGAACACCACAACCGGAAATATTATCTCGACGCGAAACCTGAAATTTCCGATTTTGAATATGATCAATTGATGCGGGAATTGATCGATCTGGAGAAGCAATTTCCGGATCTTCTCACTTCGGATTCCCCGTCCCAGCGCGTGGGTGGATCCCCGCTCAAGGAATTTAAAACCGTCGAACATAAAATTCCGATGCTCAGCATGGACAACACGTATTCTTTTGACGAGCTCCGTGAATTCAACGAACGCGTGAAAAAAGGGCTCGGCCAAAGCGACGTTCAATATTTCATTGAAGAGAAAATTGACGGTGTTTCCATTTCACTGACTTACAAAAACGGATTATTCGTCTTGGGCGCTACGCGAGGCGACGGACGCTTTGGTGATGATGTGACGGAAAATCTAAAAACCATTCGTACAATTCCGCTTCGAATCATTTCGCACGGTTCGGTAAAAGTCCCAAAAGTTCTGGAAGTCCGCGGCGAAGTTTATTTCCCCTTTTCCAGTTTTGAGAAAGTAAACCGTGAGAAGGAAGAAGCCGGCGAAGAACTTTTTGCAAATCCGAGAAATGCGTGCGCGGGAACGTTGAAGCTTTTAGATCCGGCGATGGTTGCGAAACGAAACCTTGACATTTTCTGCCACGGGATTGGCGCAGCAGAAGGCGTTCATCTGAAAAGCCAGAGTGATTTATTTGAGCTTTTGCAAACGCTTGGGTTTAAGACGATTCAGCACACGAAGCTTGCGAAATCAATCGAGGAAGTCATTAAGTTTGTAGAAGTTTATGACAAGAAAAGGTCCGCACTCGGATACGGAATTGACGGCTTGGTTGTGAAAGTCAATTCCTTTGATGATCAATAAACACTTGGATTTACGTCAAAATCACCGCGGTGGATGATCGCTTATAAATATCCGGCGGAACAAGCAGAAACGCGCCTTGATGATATCGAAATCAGTGTCGGCAGAACGGGCGTGTTAACGCCCGTTGCCATTTTGAGCCCGGTCCAACTTTCCGGAACTACAGTCGCGCGCGCGAGCCTTCACAACCGGGACGAAATTGAGCGCCTCGATGTGCGGATCGGCGATATCGTGCTTGTTCAAAAGAGCGGCGAAATTATCCCGAAAGTGGTTGGTGTCCTGACAAACAAACGAAAAGGGCCGCTTCGCAAATTTAATTTTCCAACCCAATGTCCCGCTTGCGGATCTGACGCCGCAAAGATCGGCGATGAAGTCGCGGTCCGGTGTGTTAATCTCGGGTGCCCGGCACAGTTGAAAGGCCGCATCAAACATTTCACCATGCGCGATGCCATGGATATTGAAGGAATCGGTGAGGCGTTAATCGAGCAATTGGTGGACACCGGAATGGTAAAAGATTTGGCGGATCTTTATTTTCTTGAGTTTGAAAAGGTTTCAGATTTGGAGCGAATGGGAGAGAAGTCCACGCAGAATCTCACTCACGCTATTCAAAACAGCAAATCAAAGCCGCTTGCAAAATTAATTTTTGGACTCGGCATTTTAAATGTCGGGGAGCGCGCGGCTGATATTTTGGCGGATCGTTTTCAGAGTCTTGAGCGAATCATGAATACGGGCGAAGAAGAACTTTGCGCGATTCGGGAAATCGGCCCGGTGACCGCAAAATCGATTCACAATTTTTTTAAACAATCCGGAACTCACAAAATCATCGAAAAATTAAAGAAAGCGAAAGTCCAATTTGACATTGTGGAAGCGAAAAAGACCGGAACGCCGCTCAGCGGGAAATCATTTGTGATTACGGGAGCACTTTCCAAATATTCAAGAAGTGACGCGGAAACATTAATCAAACGTCTCGGCGGTATTCCGGGAAGCAGTGTTTCCAAGAAAACGGATTTTTTAGTGGCGGGCGCGGACCCCGGGTCAAAATTAACGAAAGCAAAAGAGCTTGGCGTGCACATTTTGGATGAAGACGAGTTTGAGAAATTACTCAAAAAGGCGGCTTGATGCTTTGGGATGAGGTTACCTTATTTCTCGATTACCTTTCCGTGGAACGGGGGCTCGCAGAAAATAGTATCATTGCCTATTCAAGTGACCTGAAAAAATATTGCGCGTTTCTTGGGAAACAAAAGATTGCAAGTTTCAATCAAGTGACGCGGGACATCATCTCAAAATTTCTTTTCTCCGAGAAAGACGCCGGAAACGAAGCTTCCTCCATTGCGCGCGCACTGGTGTCTGTAAAAATTCTTCACCGGTTTTTAGCGCGTGAAAAAAGAATTTCGAAAGATGTGACAAGCGTCCTCATGCTTCCCAAACTTTGGAAACGGCTCCCGAATTTTCTGACGCACAAAGAAATGGAAGCCATTTTAAAGGCTCCGAATGTCCGCACGGATTCCGGCGCGCGCGGCCGGGCCATGCTGGAACTTTTGTACGGATGCGGTGTGCGTGTCTCAGAACTTGTGAATCTAAAAAAGCAGGATGTAAATCTGGAAGCGGGATTTTTGAAGTGTACCGGGAAAGGGAATAAAGAGCGGATTGTCCCGCTTGGACGGATGGCGAAAGAAGCGGTTCAAAGTTATTTAAATCGAATTGGAAACAATTCAAAGGCAGGGAACAGTCGCGACTGTTCCGTATATATTTTTGCAAGTCGAAAAAAGGGTGAACGAATCACACGTCAATTGGTGTGGACGCTTGTGAAGAAATACGCAAAGGAAGCCCGCATTACAAAGAGAATTACGCCGCATTCGTTTCGCCATTCGTACGCGACGCATTTGCTGGAAGGCGGAGCGGATCTCCGGGTGGTTCAGGAACTTCTGGGCCACGCGGATATTGCAACGACACAAATTTATACGCACGTCTCAAAAGACCGGCTGAAGTCCGTTTACAATCAATTCCACCCGCGCGCTTAAAAGCTATTAGAATTTCCAACCGGTCAGGCAGGGATTAGTCCTATGGCTGAGAAGGACTTTTAGAAACGGTACCGAAATATATATTGCTTGTCAAAAAACAGAAATCAGAAGTGGGAAATCAGAAGTAACGATACAAAATTTGCTTTTGCTGATATAATAATTGTGGTAATTTTAAGTCCGAACTTGAATCATTATTGGGTTGTGGGCGCTTCTGATTCCGCGTGGAGTCGTCCCTTGTAAAGATCGTCAGAAACGATTTGCCCTTCAAACAA
>OBEQ010841542.1_pt1 | contig 12627 bp, 9 predicted proteins | sample 1670901 | NCBI WGS metagenome assembly OBEQ01 (sample SAMEA104232315, study PRJEB22302) | groundwater metagenome | biome: forest; feature: aquifer; material: groundwater | place: USA | collected 2011-08-07 | depth 5.4 m
ATCCGTCGATCACGGGCCTTTCTCCGCGCCTGATCTTGGACAGGATGCCCGGAACAACCAGGGAATATTTTGACTCGGGGTTCTGACGAGGGCCATAGACGTTAAAGATCCGGACCGAAGTGGTCGGAAGTTTTTTTTCAAAAAAATAATAGCGCGCGTAATTTTCAGCCGCCAGTTTCGCCACCCCATAAGGCGACATGGGCTTTAAGCTCGCCTCTTCTTTTTGAAAATTGGAGATCGACGCCCCATACACGGCGCTCGTCGAAGTGAACACAAAATGGCCGACCCCCGCTCGGTGGGCATGCTCCAAAAGAAGAAGCGCCCCCGTCGCGTTCACTTCGTGAGACAAAAGAGGGTTCTCGACGGTCTTTACGACCGAACGGATCGCCGCGAAATGAAAAACCGTATCCACGGAACGCATCGCGGACTTGACGGCCCGCGGATCTCGGATATCCCCCTCGACCAACTCGATCTTTTTTCGATAGGGATCCAGAACCCGTTTGGAACTGCACATGAAATTATCCAGGACCCGGACTTTGGCGCCGCGTTTTAAAAGCGCCTCGACCATGTGGGAACCCACGAACCCCGCGCCGCCGGTGATGAGGAATTTCCGCGGGCTCATAGAAAGAAAAGGTGGGGCTTAGGACTGAATCGGCGCAAAATGTTTCGCGTGTCTAGAATCGTTTTGGAATGTTTGACGACCATGGCGTAATCGAACGCATCATGGTCGGTTAGCACCACCACGCACTGCTGTTTTTTAAGCAAAGAGGGCGAGAGTTTTTCTGATCTGAGCCTTAGGCCCCCCGCGCTTAAAAATGGGATGAAAGGATCCGTGTACGTGACCCTTGAACCCCGGCGCAGAAGTTCTTCGATCACTTGAAGCGCCGGTGACTCCCTCAAATCGTCCACATTACGCTTATAGGCGGCGCCCACGACCAGGATCGCGGCTTTTTTTAAGGGGATCGCCTTTCGGTTCAAAAGATCCGTGATCCGCTCCACCACATAGTGGGGCATCATTTCATTGATCGAAGAAGCCAGTTCGATCATTTTGGCCTCGTAACCATGAAGGCGCGATTTCCAGGAAAGATATAAAGGATCAATGGGCAAACAATGCCCTCCCAGGCCCGGACCCGGATAAAACGGCATGAACCCGAAAGGCTTGGTCTTGGCGGCCTCTATCACTTCCCAAATATCGATCCCTAAGCGATGCGACATCATGGTGATCTCGTTAATAAGGCCGATGTTCACGCTTCGAAAAGTATTTTCAAGAAGCTTCACCATTTCGGCCGTTTTGGCGGAAGAAACTTCGACGATGTTGGCGATGATGGACCCATAAAGGCTTTTAGCGGCGGCCAAAGAATCAGGGCCCACGCCGCCGACGACTTTGGGGATGGAAACGGTGTTAAATTGCTTATTGCCCGGATCGATCCTCTCCGGAGAAAAAGCCAAATAAAAATCTTTCTCGACCTTGAGGCCCCCGGCTTCAAGAGCCGGCAGCACCACTTCTTCGGTCGTTCCCGGGTAGGTGGTGCTTTCAAGCACCAGGAGCTGGCCCTTTTTTAAACGCGGAGCGATCTCCCCGACCGCCGCCAGGATGAACGAAATATCGGGTTTTTTGGTCTTGTTCAGAGGCGTGGGGACGCAAATGATCATCGCGTCCAAAGCGGAAACCCCTTTGTAATCTCCGGCGGCCTTAAAGCGGCGGCTTTTAAGAAAACGCCTCACCGTCGGAGATGGCACGTCCATGACATGCGACACGCCCTTATTCAGCCCGGAAATTTTGGAGGGATCCGAGTCGATACCTAAGACCGTAAAGCCTTTTTCAGCAAAGGCCATCGCCAGCGGAAGTCCGACGTAACCCAGCCCGATGACGCCGATCTTCGCTTTTTTGTTCTTTATTTTTTTTAGGGTCAGGTGCGGCATGGACCGATCCGTTCTCTCCAAGTGCCCAAGAGGTCCTCAAGCGTCGTTTCTAGGGGAATCGACGGCTGCCAACCCGTTGTTTTTTTTAATTTCGAGGGGTCCCCGACCCGCCGGGAAACTTCGTCGGGCCTGAGACGCCCGGGGTCTTTTTGTATTCTAACCTTTACTTTGCTTTTTTCAAAATAAATATCCAAAAGCCGCTGAATTTTTACCCCGCGGCCGCTGCAGACGTTGTAAACTTCGCCGGGCGTACCCGCTTGAAGTAAAAGCCAATAAGCCCGCACGACGTCGCGGACATCGGTAAAATCCCGTTCCGCCTCCAGGTTCCCCACATCGAGGATCGGCGGTTTAAGGCCCGCTTCGATCTGGGCGATCTGCTTGGCGAAACTGCCGGCCGCAAACGCATCTTTTTGACGCGGCCCCGTGTGGTTAAAAGACCTCGCGCGCACCGCATGAATTTTATAATTTCTGAAGTATTCATACGCCAGAAAACTCAAAGCCGCTTTGGACACTCCGTAAGGGCTTAAAGGCTGGGTTGGGGCTTTTTCGGAAACAGGCGTCCTGTCGGAAGAACACGCGCCGTATTCTTCGGCGGAACCGGCGATCAAGAGCCCGGCCTTGGGAGAAGCTCTTCGGACCGCTTCAAGAACATGCAGGCCGCCTAAAATGTTGCTCTTTAAAGTAGGCGCGGCGGACTCCCAGGATCCGGCGGCATTGGACTGCCCCGCCAAATGAAAGATCCGGTCCGGTTTGATTTTTTTGAAACACTCCGCGGTTCCCGAAGGGTCAAAGAGATCGCATCGAACCAGTTGGAGCCGGTCCTTAATTTTCGCGAGGTTGTCCAAGCGCGAGGAATCTCGACAGAGTCCAAAAACTTGAGTTCCTTTTTGAGATAAAACAAATTCAGCCAGATGACTCCCCGCAAATCCCGTGATCCCGGTGATCAGGACTTTCACGAAACGACTCCTTGAACATATTCTTCCAGGGCCTCTTCCCAACCACGCAGCGACGATTTAAAAGATTTTTGGTAGCGGCTCGTCGACATTGCCGCATAGGCGGGGCGCACCGCGAGGCGGCCTGAGATGCTTTTTGGGTCGGCGAGCTTGATCCGGGTGTTTTTCAACCTCAAGCTCCCTTTGATCTTTAAGGCCATGTCATAACGCGTGGCGACTCCGGAATTGCATACGTGATAAATTTCGGAAAAATTTTTTTTTGTTTTACGCTGCGCTAAATCCGTAAGCATGGCGCCGACATTTTCAAGCGCTTTCGTCAGATCCTTCACGTAAGTCGGGGAATCTTTCTGGTCGTCTAAAACGGCGACGGCCGGTTCTTTCGCAAGGCGCGCCAAAATATGGTTCACAAAATTAAGAGGGTTGCCGGGGCCAAAAAGCCAGCTGGTGCGCACCACCGCCGAAACCCGGGCATGTTTTTGAACGTGGTATTCCCCTTCCAGTTTTGTCATTCCGTAAATATTGACGGGACAGGTCCGGTCGGTTTCCTTGTAGGGAGAATTTTTCAGGCCGTTAAACACATAGTCGGTGCTGATATAGATCAGGGGAATATTTTTTTGGCCGCAGGCTTGGGCAAGATTTTTTGACGCGACCGCGTTGGACTCGTAAGCACGTTCAGGGTCGCGTTCGCACCCGTCTACGTTTGAATACGCCGCGGTGTGTACGGCCAGATCAAAAGTCCGCTTCGAAAATAGGCCCTTGACTTGATTTTTTTGGGAGAGATCGCAAGGAAGGAACTCACCACCGCTAAGCCTCGCGGTTCCAACAACTGAGTTTCTGCCCGACCAGCCGTCAAGGAGTGCTCGTCCCAACATTCCCGCCGCACCCGTAACCAAGATTTTTTTTTGACGCAAAACAACCGGCCTCTCCGACTTCAAAGCTTACCCGAATAAGCCTTTTTATAATAGGCTCCGAATTCTCGGGCGTCTTCCTTTAAGGGGCCCCACCAGGATTTATGATCGCAGTACCAGCGGACGGTGTCGCGCAAAGCTTCCGGGAAAGAAAAACGCTCGGACCACCCAAGAGCGCGCAATTTTTTGGAGCTGATCGCATAACGGCGGTCATGGCCCACCCTGTCCTTGACTTTTTGGATCAGGGATTCGGATTTTTCAAGAAGTTTTAAAACTCGCCGGGTCAGGTCGATATTGGTCAGCGAATTGGATGAAGAAATATTGTAGGCTTGGCCGGTCTTGCCTTTTCGATAGGCGTGGAGGATCGCTCTGGCATGGTCTTCAACGTAGATCCAGTTTCTGATCTGCAGGCCGTCTCCATAGAGCGGCAGGGATTTTCCCGAAAGAGCGTTCGTGACAAAAAGAGGGATCACTTTTTCCGGGTATTGATAGGGCCCGAACGTGTTGGAGCCCCGCGTCACGAGGACCGGCAAACGATACGTGTGCGCGTAAGAAAGCGCCAAAAGATCGGCGGCGGTTTTAGACACCGAATAAGGGCTTGAGGGCTTGACCGCGTCCTCTTCGTCAAAAAAACCTTTTTCACGGCTTCCATAAACCTCATCCGTACTGACGTAAACAAAACGCTCTACCGATTTTTTTCGGGCCGTTTCTAAAAGAACATAGGTCCCGTAAACATTGGTGTCGATAAAAGCCTTGCCGTCCAAAAGTGAGCGGTCCACATGCGTCTCGGCAGCCAGATGCACGACGCCCTGGCAGCCTTCCATCGCTTTTTCCACGTCCCGCACGCGGCAGACGTCGCCATGGACAAAACGATGCCTTGGATTTTTTCCCAATTCTTTCAGCCTGGCCAGATCACCGCAGTAGGTCAGTTTGTCCAGGTTCAGGATGTTCACCCGCGGATCTTCTTTCAGCCACAGCTTCACAAGGGATGATCCGATAAACCCGGCTCCGCCGGTCACCAAGATTTTCACCCCACCACCTCTTTTCGTGGTGGGGTCACCCCGACCACCTGTGTCAAAGGTGGTGGGGTCATTCAGGTTTTGCTTTCTTTGCCTTCAAAGCGACCAACTGATTGGCCCGAAGCAGCGAATCGATCGTCCCGCTGTCGGTCCACCAGCCGTCCAGCATGTCAAATTCCATCCGGCCTTTTTTAAGGTAAGCGTTGTTCACGTCGGTGATCTCAAGTTCCCCGCGCCCTGAGGGCTTGAGGGTCCGGATGATTTGAAACACATCCGAATCGTACATGTAAACGCCTGTCACCGCGAAATTTGACCGGGGATTTTTGGGTTTTTCTTCCATGGAGATTATTTTTTTTCCTTTGACCACCGCGACTCCGAAGCGTTCCGGATCCTTGACTTCTTTCAGAAGGATGCGCGATCCGGTTTTTTGGCGCCGGAAATGATCCACATATTTTTTAATACCGCGTTCCAGGATGTTGTCGCCGAGAACAACCACCATTTTGTGCCCCTCGGCGAAATATTTAGCCAAACCCAAAGCCTGCGCGATCCCGCCCTCGCCCTCCTGATACGTGTAGTTGATATGCGTGAGGCCGAACGCCTGACCGTCTCCAAGAAGCCTTAAAAATTCTCCGGCATGATTGCCGCCCGTGACGATCAGGATATCCTTAATCCCCGCCTCCACCAAAAGCTTGATAGGGTGATAGATCATCGGCTTATCATAAACGGGCAAAAGATGCTTGTTGGTGATCTTGGTCAAAGGCCAAAGCCGCTTCCCCAACCCCCCCGCCAAAATGACGCCTTTCAAATCATTCATTTATGGTCTCCCCATTGAATAATAACGAAATCCTAGCGTTTTCATTTGCTTTGGATCGTAAATATTGCGGCCGTCGACGATGACAGGCTGATGCAAAAGTTTTTTTATCCTCGCAAAATCGAGTTCTTTAAATTCGTCCCACTCCGTCAAGATGGCCAAGCAGTCGCTTCCTTTGGCCGCCGCGTAAACGTCTTTGCAAAATTCTACCCCCTTGAGCAGCGCGCGCGCTTTAGGCATCGCGTGCGGATCAAAGACTTTGACTCTGGCGCCTTGCGAGAGAAGGGCACTGATGATGTCCACGCTCGGCGCAAAACGCATATCATCGGTGTTGGGCTTAAAGGAAAGCCCCAGGATCCCGATCGTTTTTGACCCGACATTCCAGATCGCCTCTTCGATCTTTTTAAGAAATATTTTTTTCTGCCCTTCGTTGATGCGTTCCACCGATTTTAAAAGCTCAAAATCATACCCCAGTTTTTCCGAGATCCGGATAAAAGCGGCCAGGTCCTTGGGAAAACAAAAACCGCCGAAGCCAAGACCCGCGTTTAAAAAGCCTTTCCCGATACGCCGATCCAGGCCCATCCCGGTCGCGACCAGCTCGACGTCGGCTTTGGTGGCATCGCAGATATTGCTGATCGCGTTGATAAATGAGATCTTCATGGCTAAAAAAGAATTGGAGGCGTGCTTGATGATCTCAGCACTTTTAATGTCCGTGATGAGAATTTTAGATTTTAAGGGTTGGTACAACTCTTCGAGGATCTTTCGCGCGCGCGCTGACTCGACTCCGAGGATAATGCGGTCTGGATTCATGAAATCCTGCACCGCGGTGCCTTCCCTCAAAAACTCAGGGTTGGACGCGACATCAAACGCCGCCCCTTTTTTGGCGAAGCGTCCGATCGTCCGGCAAACCCATTCCCCGGTCTGCACCGGCACGGTGCTTTTTTCGACGATTAATTTGTAAGCGCTTATTTCTTTTGCTACCGTCCGAGCGACGTTTTCCACAAAACTTAAGTCCGCATCGCCGTTGGGCTTGGGGGGCGTGCCCACGGCGATGAAAATAACTTCCGAGCGCCGGACCGCGTTTTTCAAGTCCGTCGTGAAGGAAATATTTTTCTTTTTAAGATTCTCCCGGATCAACTCTTCCAGGCCCGGCTCGTAGATCGGGGAGCGCCCTTTCTTAAGGAGAGCGATCTTTTTAGCGTCAATGTCCACGCAGATGACGCGGTTGCCCAAAGACGCGAAACAAGCGCCGGACACCAACCCCACATACCCCGAACCGACAACCGTTATATTCATTTTAGGGCCCTTTTTTGTCCTATCAAAGTCTAAACCGATGCCTGGCTGCCCAGCTGAGTCCTCGCGCTATTGTAAGTCTGGCCCAGATCGAACGACACGTTCGGATAACCTTTAAGCCTTAAAATCAAATAAAAAGTGTCGCCTCCGGTCTCGCTGTGATTGTAGGTAACGTCCGTGATCACACAGTTAAAGGTCTTTGAGACCGTCACTTCAAATTCTTTGGAACGGTTCTCCTCGAATTCATACCTTTCATAAACTTTGAACGCCCATTCGCTGTTAAGCCGGTAGCGGACATCCAGCGTCGTCTGGCTGGACTCCTCCCGCAAGTAACGCTGGCCCACCGCCACGGTCACTCCCGGCTTTGTGAACCCGATATCGAAATTAGCCGTTTCAAATTTGCCGTTTCGGGTATTGTAGGTGGCGTCTGAGCTCAAACCCAGCCAGGGATAGGGGCGCAGCCCGGCTTGGATGCCTGCGTTTTCCAGATGCTGGGTGTCAAAATCATAATCAAAAAAAGGGAGCACTCGGGCGATCTCTCTCGTCCCCGGCTCCTGCCCGCCGGGCAGGCGGGCGCCCCTTCCGCCTGAGGCGGATAAAGGCGTGCGTTCTTTGGTCTGGAACTTATTCTCAAAATTGAAACGCATGAAATTCTGTTTATCCAGCGTGTCCAGCTGATCGAATTGCTGGAGCTTGTTCCTTAAAACCGTGGGATTGGGACGGAAGTTATAACTCATGGACGGTGAAAAAATATGCCGGATTTTATTGAAATCAAGCCCGAAAGCGTGCACCGTGACATCATAGATCCTGTAAAAACGCGTGCTTAAATCCAGGCCGGGATCGAAAGTGCCGCGGACCAATCCCTCCTGGTCTTCGACGGTCCTTGAATAATAAGTCTGGTGAGTCCCGACTCGCGGTGTCAAGGCAAATACCCCGGCGTGCCCCGCGTACAAAAAAGTCTCGTTCAAATCAAAACGGGTGGCCGCGAACTCCCGGTCAGAATAAGCGAAAAGTTTTCTAAGCGAAGAGAATTCCGCTTCCTGCCTCAAGTAAAAAGGGGTTTCTTGAAACTGGCGGGTGTGCGTGTCAAGGCGGATCTCCGGGCTGCGCTCCACGACCGTGAAAAAATCATCCCATCGCTGACGGTCCAAGATGCTTAAGGTGTATTCCGGGCGGTTGGTGATGATCGATACATAGTTGTCCGGAAACGCGGACCGCTCGTATTCTTCCCTGTAAAAGAAATCTTTGATGATCGTCGGATCGCTGAGCCTGTTGAGCTCGGTGGTGAAGGTGGTGTCAGGCCCCAGTTTCATCTGATGCCGCCACTGCCCGCGGTACCTTTCAGGATGAGAGGTCGAAGGCGATTCTCCGTCATCGGTGTAGTAAGCGCGGATCGATCCACGGCCAACGCGGTTGCCTCGATAGTAGTTATCCACGCCATAACCAAAACCCCGACGCTCGCGCCAATCCAAGAGAACGTTTCCCTTGGAAGAAAAATCCGGAGTGTCGAGGAGTTCATAACGCCATTTACTCAAAACGAAGGCGCCCCAGTCGTGGTCCTTTCCCGGGATGATCTGGATGGGAAAGCGGTCAAAATCCACCAAAGGCTGGACAAAAAAGGGGATAAAAAAGATGGGGACATTTTTAATAAAAATGAACGCGTTTCGGACCACCACTTTTTTGCCGGGATAGATATCCACGTCCTGGGACTGGATCCGGTAAAAAGGGCTATCGCCGCAGCAGGTGGTGACATAGCCGTCAGTGACGCGATAATGCTTGGGAGAAACTCGCTCGATGGTCCTGGCTTTTCCGTAAAGGCTGGGCTCTATCTCCAAGTCCATGCTGGAGACGTTCCCCACTTTGGTCTTGAAATTGTACTCGCCGCGCTCCCCCCTAAAAGTACTGCCTTTTTGCTTCAAAACTACATGGCCTTCCGCCACAGCCACCTGGGTCGCCATATTCACGGTGATCTTATCCGCCGTGAGGCGGGTCTCGTCGTAATCGATGATGACATGCCCGGTTCCGACGACTTTTTCCTGCTCATGAAAATATTCAACGCTATCCCCATGCACCTGGATCGAACCTTCTTCAAGCGCAAAAGCATTCCTCGAGGTGGCCAAAAGGGCCAAGGCGGCCAAAAAAACAAGACGCCTTCCGGCAAGCCTTGTGGCCGGTATTTTAAAAAAGAAGCTTGTGACGTAGGTCATGAATAGGTCAGTAGTTAAAGATTATTTTTTAAGTAAGAGATATTATTTTAACGGGCTTTAGGCGGGGGATCCGTTCCAAACAACGCAAGTGCCGCGGCTCCGATCAAACCCGCGTCGACCCCCAACTCCGCAGGCACTACTTTAACAGAAGCGGCCGCTATGGGAAAAGCTTTTTTAGCCAAGGTTTGGACGACAGGCTTAAAAAGCAGGTCTCCGTTTTGAGCGATGCCCCCTCCGAGGATTATTTTTTCAGGGTTTAAGAGATTCGTCAAACCCACCAGCGCGTTTCCCAAATGCTCGCCTGTTTCCTGCCACATCAATTTAGAGAGGGCATCTCCCCGCCTGGCCGCTTGAGCCACCGCCAGGGGCGTCAAGTCCTTGCCCTTTCTGAGTTCCTGCGTCAAAAGGCTTTTTTGCCCGGCCTTGAGGCGCCGCCGGACTTCGCGGATGAAGTAGCCGTTGCCGACATAGGTTTCGATGCAGCCGTGGTTTCCGCAGGCGCAAAGCGGGCCGTTTTCGTTCAAGACCATATGGCCGACTTCGGCCGCTGAAAAAGCAGGGCCATGGAACAATTTTCCGTCAATCACCAGGCCCCCTCCAATCCCCGTCCCGAGCGTCATGGCCAACATATTTTTTGACCCGCGGCCCGCGCCGAAACAAAATTCTCCGTAAGCCATCGCGTTGGCGTCATTGTCCACGATCGTGGGAATCCCCAATCGTCGCTCTAAGAGCTTTTTGAATGGGGTGTCTTTCCAGCCGGGGATATTCGGAAAAAAATAAACCCAGCCCCGTCTGACATCGATAGGGCCCGGGGCGCCCACGCCCACTCCGGCGACTTTAAGGCGCCGGTCCTCGGCGGTGCGCATCAGATCGTGGACGTGTTTTAAAATCATGTCCAGAAGTTTTTTCTTTCCGTGAGCGTTGTGGGTTAAAAATGAGTCACGGAACAAAACACGGCCTTGGGGGTCCACCAAACCCAGCTTAGTGCTCGTTCCTCCGATATCAACCCCGATCGCCGCGCGTTTATTCATGAACTCTCCCAAATCAAAGATACCAGATACCAAATACCCGATACCAGATACCAGCAACCCGTTGCCAGGTACTGGAAAATTTAAAAGCTCTTTCTGGTTTCTGGTGACTGGTATCTGGCATCTTTAAGAGTCTATCTTTTTTGTTATGGGTTATCAACATTGGAGACGTGTACCCTGTTCTTGCCAAGCCGTTTGGCTTCGTAAAGAGCCGCGTCGGCGGTTTCCACGAGCGAATCCCCTCCGCCGGCGGCCGGGGTGTAAGTCGAACAACCAATACTGACGGTCACTTTCAGATTTTCATCGAAGGCTTTATAATCTTTTTCCGCGAGCGCACGGCGGATCCTTTCCGCGACAAAAAAAGCCCCCGATTCATCGGTTTCCGTAAGAAAGACTCCAAATTCCTCCCCGCCATAGCGTCCCGCAAGGTCGACCTCCCGGATATTTTTTTTGAGGGTGTCGGCGACTTCTTTTAAGATGACATCACCCACCAAATGCCCGTATTGGTCATTGAAATGTTTGAAATCATCGATGTCTATCATGAGAAAGGAAAGCTTAAGGCCCAGGCGCGAGGAACGTTCCAGCTCTCCCTCGAGGCGGGCCAAAAGGTGCCTGCGGACCGAGACTCCAGTCAATCCATCGGTGAGCGCAAGGGTTTGGACCCTTTCAAAAAGACGGATGCGCTGGATCTCCGCGATAAAACTTTCCGTCAGGATAGAAAATATCTGGAAATCCTCCGCATCCAGGCCGATCAGGATCAAAACTCCCACGATTTCCTGCTGAATAAAGATCGGGTGGGCCATAAAAGGCGCGCCTTCTTCGGCAAAACCTAAGCCCCGCCGTGAGGACCGTTGGGCGCTGTCGTCGGGCTTGCGCAAAGACTTGGGGTCCTTTAAGATCGAGCCCAGGATCCTTTTGTCAAATTCAAAAAGTTTTCCCCGGACCCGATCGGCATCTTTTAAAATACGGCTCCGGTCGAAGAACCCTTGAAAATCCGAATACAAAAGTTGGTAGACCTCCTCGGCCGACTCCGAACGGGACGCGGCGGGTTGGCTCTCCCCGAAGAGGACAAGCTTCATGCAGTCAAATTTAAAATTTTTTGAAAGTGCCTCCCCAAAAACCAAGAACGCCTCAAGCTTATTCAGCGTCTTGGACATCTCCTTTATTTTCTCGCACAAATAAGAAATTTCGTCAGCCTGTTTTCCGATGGTTTGGGTTTCCTCGCTTGTCCTGCGAAGCCAGGCATGTTCGGCTTCCAGCTTTCTTGAAAAAGATTCCAATTCTTGCATAAGGACTTCCTGGCGCGTGAGCGCCCACGCTTTAAATTGCCCCGCGCCCGAAAACACGATCAGCGAAAAAACAAAATAAGCCCCCCAGGCGAAGGGATCCACGAAACTGCGCGTGGCCATGAAAAATCCCGCCCCCAATGCCGCTAAAAAAACAAAATCACGGCTTCGCCTGGACCCGAAGAACTGCACCAGAAAGAGGATCGCAAACCACAGGCTGTTGAGGATCAAATATCGCCACATACGCGATTTCTCCCGCTTTTTTTGGCTTCATAAAGGAATTTGTCACAAGCCCAAAGAAGTTCCTCTTTCGTGCGGCCGTCCTGGGGATAGGAAGCCACCCCGAACGACGCGGTGACCCTGCGGCTGGTCCGCCTCAAAACAAAGACATTTTTTTCGATCTGAGCGCGGATCTTCTCGGCGACACGCATCGCTTTTTTGTTGTCCTGGCCCGCCAAGAGAACCACGAATTCTTCGCCGCCGTAGCGCGCGGGCAGATCCTCGAGCCCAAGCTCCGCCGAGATCAGAGAGGCGGCCGTTTTAAGAAGAAGGTCCCCGGCCGAATGGCCGAATTCGTCGTTGAATTTTTTAAGAAGATCAATATCCAGGAGGATCACCGAAAAGGGTTCTCTATCCCCTTCGGCTTTTTGGATCACCTCGGCCAGTTTTTCAGAAAAATAACGGTTCACAAAAAGGCCGGTCAGGCTGTCGTGCGTGGCCAACTCCCCCATCCGCTCATAAAGCAAAAAATTCTTAAGCGTCACCGCCCCCAGGCTTGAGAAAATGTCCAAAAGCCTCGTGTCGTCGGCCGTAAAATAACCCGGCCGCCGTGAACTCGCCCGGATGACTCCCAACACCCTGTTTTCGGTCACTAGCGGAATCGCGCAGGCTGATCGCATCCCCCCATATTTCCGGCCGGATTCGGGAGGAAGCCGGAAATCATTGAGCACATCCTCGATCATCACCGCTTGGCCGCGCTTGGCGACCCACAGGTCGAGCGGGGTCCCGCTTTTGGGGCTCATGCCCCGGCCTTCCTCCAAACCCGCGCGGGCGGTCAGGATCAATTCCTGCCGGGATTCGTTCACAAGATACAGCGAGCATTCATCGCCTCTGCCAAAAATTTGCCAGGCCCGGCCGACGATCTTTTCGGCGGCGCCGGAGAGGCAGGTCTCTTCTTTGAGCTCTTCTGAGAACCTTTC
>OBEQ011786087.1_pt1 | contig 12627 bp, 16 predicted proteins | sample 1670901 | NCBI WGS metagenome assembly OBEQ01 (sample SAMEA104232315, study PRJEB22302) | groundwater metagenome | biome: forest; feature: aquifer; material: groundwater | place: USA | collected 2011-08-07 | depth 5.4 m
CGTCATTGCGAGCGAAGCGCGGCAATCCAGAGTCTCACGCACAGGCCTTCGCGTGTGACTCTGGATTGCCGCGTCGCTACGCTCCTCGCAAAGACATTGAGGGGGCGTGTTTCAGTTGGTCCTCTAAATAGTCCGTCTACAAACTATTCCGCCGCCTCTTTCAGCAACTCCATCAGCGGCCGGCCCGACAGCTTCTTCACTTCCGGCATCGCTTCTTTGGCGAACAGGCGCATGCTGGCTTCGGCGTCGGCGATGGGCATGCCGGCATAGTTGAAAAAGCCGTTATAGGCGCCGGCGCCGGTGAGTTCGGTGAAGTTCTTGATTTTTTCATAGCATTGTTCCGGGGTGCCGTAGACTTGGATGCTTTTGTAGAATTCGACGGCGGCATCGACATGGCCGGTGATATGCTTGTTCATGCCCGCGTAGCTTTCATAGCCTTTGATGTTATTCAGATGGTCGCTGGCCATTTCATAATGTTAGATGGCGGTGCGGTAATAGCCGCCAATGTATTTGGTCGCCATTTCCTCGGCCCGGTCCGCGTCTTTGTCGCAATAGGTAAAGCCGCCCAGAATTGGCGCGGGCGCATTTGCGCCATTTACTTCGCGGAAAATCTTGCGGTAATCGGTGAGTTCTTTCACCACATGATGCCAGGGTTTTTGCGGGATGATCAGAATGCCGACGCCCAGTTGCGCCATCAGTTGCGAGCTTTCCGGTGATACGGCGGCGGCATAGGGGAGGCCCTTTAAGGTCTTGAACGGGTGCGGGCGGATGTCGCGCCGCGCCTGCTTGATATGCGTGCCGTTAAACTCGCAGGTTCCGCTTTCCAGCCCTTCGATGATCATCTGCGCGCTTTCGGTGAAATATTCGCGGCTGATATTCATGTCCTTGCCAAAGCCATCAAACTCTACCCGGCCCAGCCCGCGCCCAATCCCCAAAATCATGCGGCCGTTTGACATATTGTCGAGCATCGAAATTTCTTCGGAGACGCGCATCGGATCATGCCAGGGCAGCACGATGACCATGGTGCCGAGCAGCAGCTTGTCGCTTTTGGCGGGGCGAAATAGGACAGAAACTGCACCGGGTCCGGGCACATGGTGTAATCGGTGAAATGATGCTCAATGCCCCAGATCGACTGGAAGCCCAGTTCCTCTGCCAGCAGCCCCAAGCGCAAATCCTGCTGATACACCTGATGATCGGAAAGTTCCTTGTTCGTGCCCTGAAACACCACCGCCAAGCCTACATCCATCACACATCTCCCGGATTTTATGATTATCGGGAAAGTGGACCATAAAGCGCGGGAAAGGACAACGCAAAAAGGCCGGGAACGCGCCCGGCCTTTTTATTGGACTGTCCTTTATGCGTTCACGCCTCAACAGCTTTTAGCGCCGCGCTGTTCGCGCATTGCTCGAAGCCCTTCAGAATTTCGGCATAGCGTTTTTCAACTGCGCCGCGCATGTTCGGGTCGGTGAAAATATACGGCCAGTCATTCTTCACCGCTTCCAGCACCAGTTCGCCGACAATGCGCGGGTCCAGCCCGCCTTTCAGGAAATTGTTGACCATTTCCTGCCCGGCTTTTTCCTGTGCAGTCATTTTCGACGGATCGGGCGCGCCGCCAAAACGGTCCGGACGGTTGCGCTGCGCATTGCCGATATTGGTGTTCACGAACCCGGGGCACAGCACGGAAGCGCTGATATTCGTGCCTGACAGTTCCTGGCGCAGCACATCGCTCATGCCGACGGCTGCGAATTTTGTTGCCGTGTACGGGCCACCCACCATGGGGGCGGCGATGATTCCGGCCATGGATGCGGTGGTGACGAAATGCCCGCCTTCATCGTGCTCCCTCATATGCGGCAGGAACGCCTGCACGGCATAGACGATGGCCATCTGATTGACGCCTATCACCCAGTCCCAGTCGGCGACGGTGGCCTGATCCATGCGCCCGCCTGCGCCGATGCCTGCATTGCAGCATACCAGATGCACCTTCCCGAATTGTTCAAACGCAGCCTGCGCCGCTTCGAACACGGAATCACGCAAAGACACGTCACAGCGCACACCGGAAATCTGAACATTGTAACTCTTATTCAGATCGGCCATTGCCTTGTCCAGCGCCGCCTGTTCAATGTCCGCGATCATGATATTCATGCCCGCCCTGGCAAAGGCCTGCGCCATGCCATAACCAATACCGCTGGCGCCACCCGTAATAAACGCCGTTTTACCCATTAACCCTTTCACTGGATTAACTCCTTCTTTCGATGTCATATGAATATCCTTCAAGGCAGCGTAGTTAAAAAACAACGCTGCGGTTTGATTTCAGTCAAACCGCAGCGTTAATGATTGGCGTGAAAAAATTTATTCGGCAGCCAGTGCGCGATGTTCCAGGGATTCGAACTTCGCAAACAGTTTCTCGCCACCATCAAGCGCCATTATTTGGCGCTGCAGGGCATCGCGGGTCTGATTGCGGCTGAACTCAAACGCCTCTCCGGTATGGTATGCAATCATCGGCGTCCACAGCGGATCGAACAGATCCTTGCCGCGCATGGTTGCGCCGTCAACCGTCTTGATCGTCAGTTCACGGAATTCCGACAGCATCACGCGCAGGCCGGCCACATGGATATTTTCATCCAGACGGATGCGGTTGATCAGATCAGCCGCGAGGTTTGCGCCGACACGATTATTCCTGAACGCATCCGGATTCTTTACCACTGTTTCATTGAAGCGGAACGTCGCTTCCGCGCGCACTTCAATCATGGTCAGATTCATCAGCAGCAGCAGATATTGCTCATGCTCCAGCGGTATTTGCGGCATCAAACGGCCGCTCTCAGGGCGGGTAATGCTTTCGGGAATTTCCGCCCTTCCATAGGCGTCACTGCCAAACAGCGCATCGCGCGCGGCAAACCACATTTTATTATGGGCGCCGATATCGGTTTCCGGATTGCCGCCTTCATCCCAGCCATGGGCAACCAGCAGGCCCTTGTTCAGATGGCCGATGCACATCGTGCTGATATCTTCAACAATGATCGACTGAAAATCCGGCGCCGGGAAACTGGCCAATAGTGCGCCGCGCCCTTCGATTACGCCCGCAATGGTCAGCGAATTCCACATGGTCCGTTCAAGACCGTTTTCCAGCAACAGCCATTGCTGCTCCGGCGACGGATAATTGCCCATCTTCAGCAGATCGGCGCTGCAATCAATCAGCTTCCAGCCCTTACGCTCCACTTCGCTGCGCCATGCATCAATGGCGGGAATGCGATGCAGCGAACGTGGCGGCACGTAATTGCCTGCCGGCTCAAAACCGCCATGCAGCTTGTGTCCCGCCGCCATGTGATATTCCGCATACGGATGGCTGGACAGCAATTCTTCCTGGGTGTAAACAAGCTTTACCATGTATCTGTTCCTTATTCCGCTGCCGCAGCAAGCGGAGTTTCCAGCACATCAAGCTGGCGCACCAGCGCCTCGCCATCGGGCAGCGCCATTAATTGTTTGATGACGCTTTCGCGGGTTAATTTACGGCTATTGTCGTAAACAGTTGTCGAATGAAAATCGACCATGCCTTTCCAGACCGGATCGAGCATGTCGCTGCCCTTGACCGTCGCGCCATCATTCAGCTTGAAGGTCAGCAGGCGCATTTCCGACAGAACGGCGCGCAGATAGCCCACATGGCTGGCTTCGTCCTGGCGGATACGCTCGACCAGCACGGCGGCTTCTTCAGCGGCGGCACGGCGGTCCTTGAACAGATCAGGATCGCGGAACAGATTGCAGCAGAACGCAAACATTTTTTCCGCGCGCACTTCGACCATCAGAATATTCATATAGATCAGAAGGAACGCCTCGTGCTGTTCCGGCAGTTTTGGAAATACGCGCATGCCTTCCGGGCGGGTGATATTATCGGGCGCGGTTGGGACCGGATAGGCGTTCTTGCCGAACAGCAGATCGCGCACCACATACCACATCTTGTCATGCGCGCCGATGCTGCTGCCTTCCATGCCGCCTTCATCGCGGCCATGGGCATGATGCAGGCCCTTGTTCAGATGACCGATGGCTGTATTACTTACATCCTCGACAATGATGTCCTGAAAATTAGGCCCGCTGGAATCACTGAGAACTTTTCCCCGGCCTTCAATCTCGCCCACGATTGAAAGGGAATCCCACAGCGTCTTGCCAAGGCCGAGATTAAGCAGAAATTTCTGCTGCTGATGGTTGGGATAATTATCCCGCTTCAGCAGTTTCACGCTGACATCGATCAGTTCACCGCCATTGGCCGCAACATTTTGCGACCAGGCTTCAATGGCCGGCCCCCTGCCCTGCATGCGCGGCGAAATATATTTGCCATTCGCATCAAATCCGCCATGCAGTTTTTCGCCCATCACCACATGCGGTTTCGCATAGGGGTAATCGGCCATCATTTCGTCATAGGTATAGTTCAGTTTCGCCATGATATATTCTCCGTTAACGGATTAAACTTTTGAACCACTGCCCGCCCCCGGCGCGGCAAGACCGCGCAGAACGAACCGTGTCAGATTGGTCAGAAAGTGTTCTCTGTCGCCCCATGCCTCTGGGTTGCCCGTGCTGACTACGCTGGTGACCATCAAGACCGCAAAGCCAATGATTTTCGGATCGTAATCGTCCCAGATCAGGCCGGCCTTCTGTCCGCGCGCAATGACCTCGGCCCAGCGCGCCGCCCACTGATCGACGATAGAAGGCGTTGCCGCCCCATCAGGATCATCGCGGGACATTAATTGATGTCCGGCCCAGGCCGCTTTCAGCACCCCCGGATTGGCCTGCACAAAATCCATGGATACTTCCAACACGCCATAGACGCGCTCTTCATGAGTGCGGCAGGCGGCAAGCCGCGCCAGGATCAGGGCATCCACCTCTTCCTGTGCCTGCGCGACAAATTCCCGGAAACAGGCCTGTTTGTCAGAAAAATACAGATAGAATGTGCCATGGCCGACCCCGGCCAATCGGGAAATATCCTGCGGCCGCGTGTCATGATAGCCGCGCTCCACGAATAATTGCCGCGCTGCGCCAAGCAGCCGCTGGCGGCTTTCTGCTTTGCGTTTGTCCTGCCGTGCTGGCCTGGGATCTTCCGGTGTTATTTTCGTCTGTAATGGCATGAACGGCAAAATATCACATTTTGACAAATTGTCAATCTCAAAGAAGCACGACTTTATCTGCACAAACCGAAACGCTGAACCGGCACGGCTTTGACATGCGCTATTCAGGCGTACAGGAAGAAAAAAGCGAATTACGGGAAAATAATGAAGACTTATGAGGCGCAACAGGGAGTCAAAACACCTTGAATTTCCCCGGTTTTTTAGACCTGTACCGCGCTCATGGCCAGAAAGCTTTCATGGGAAAGCTCGATAAAATGCGCGCCCAGCTCGCCATCATCAGCTGTCCAGACTATGGCCGCCTCATAGGTGCCACGATCAAAGAGGCCGGGCCCATGTATGGCGCCGCTGATGCGTTGATTGGTGACGAAATCATTGCCAGGAACGACGATCCGGAAACCGCCCAATGACCAGTCATTGGTCTTATAGCGTTTTTCACCGACAATTATGGTCAGCTTGGATGTTTGCAGGCGGCGGTGGCGGCGCCGTTCCGCGCCGGATTCTGAACGCGAAGCTTCTGCCGGGCGGTTTTCCCCGCCGGCCAAATGCTTTATCCGTTGCAACAACCCCATAGCCGTTCAAGCCACCTATATGCATTGCCAATATCTGGCGGTCTTTCAAACATCTATATTATGGCTGAACCGGTTAATAATTAGTGGCTGTCTGTGGCCACCGGTGCTGGCCGCCATACCGAATGCGCCAGCCAGAGCGCCGTGCTGAAGCTAATCAAGGCGCCCATCTGGTGCGCTACCGCCAAACCCAATGGCGCAACCTCCAACAATGTCCACACGCCAAGTGAGAATTGCAAAGCCACAATGCCCAGCATTATTGACAGGGCTGATCTCATGTTTGTGGCATGCCGTCCTCCCCACCACAGGGCGGCAGTCAGGGTCACGATAAGCGCCGCTGCGGTGCGATGATCGAACTGAACCAGGGTAATATTTTCAAATAAATTGAGATACAAAGGGCTAAGTTGAGTCAACCCCGGTGGCGCCCAGTAGCCATCCATCAAAGGCCAGCTATTATAGGTCAGCCCTGCATCCAGCCCGGCAACCAGCGCGCCAAGCAATATTTGTAAAAAGACCATGGCACACAGGGCAACACTCCCTGCCCGCAACCAGCCCGGCGACGCCGCCCCACCAGATTGTCCGCGCCAATAGCCCAACCCCATCCACAGGCTGTATCCATAAACCAGAAAAGCCAGTCCCAGATGCGCAGCCAATCGATACTGGCTGACATCTACCCGCACACTCAGACCGCTTTTCACCATGTACCAACCCAGTGCGCCCTGGGCGCCGCCCAGAACAAACAGCAGCACAAATTTAGGCAGTTCAGCGCGGCCAAGTTTTTTCGCCGCCCAGAAATAGACAAAGGGCGTCAGAAAAACCAAACCGGCCATGCGCGCCAGAAGCCGATGCCCCCATTCCCACCAATAGATCGATTTGAATGCGGCCAGCGTCATATCGCTCTTGATCAGTTTGTATTCAGGAATTTGCTGATATTTCGTAAATTCCTGCTGCCAGGCCTCCGGAGAAAAAGGGGGCAGCATTCCGGTGACGGGTTTCCACTCGGTAATCGACAGACCAGAATCCGTCAGCCGTGTCATCCCGCCAACCAGAACAACCAGCGCAATAAAGCCGCACAGGCAAAACAGCCAGATGGCGATCTGGCGATGTGGACGCGCGGCCAAAACGGAAATATCTATCATGCTCAATTACCCTAAAACCGCTTCTTCGCACCAGATTTTCAACCGCTCGCACAGACGGCTGCGGGCAGCAGGCATTGGCTTGCCATGCGGCTCCAGCGCGTGCCGGGCCAGGAAAAATCCGGTGAGATCCAATCCTGCCAGAATATCTGCCGGCCGCCCCTGCATCTGCGCGCCAAGCAAAAATCCCGGCAGCGGCATCAAACGCTCATGATATGGCAATCCCGGCAGACGGCTAACCGCACGCCCAGTGCGGGGTGATACATAAACCAGATCATCTATCGCCCCCGTGGCGGCGCATTTTGACAGATCAAGTCCGAAACCCAGTTCTTCCAGCACCCCAAGCTCCCATCGCACCAATGCGGCAGGCCACATCTCGATATTCTCGATGGCGTCCAGCATTGCTCGCATCCCGTCAAAGACCGGACCATGGGGTTCACGCTCGGGCAGCACCTGTTGCGCCACGGCGCATGCGGAAGTCAATCCTGCAAGGCGCAGCGGATCGCGCATCACTGCCGCCGCACGGGCGCGAACGGGTTCGACGGAATAATTCCCCAGATGTTCGGAAAGCCGCGCGCGCCACCGTACATTGATTTCATTGCCGGGTTCCAGCACCCCGCGCAACTGCCGGGATGCACCATAGCGCACCAGTCCAGAATGCCGGCCGTGACTGCGCGTCAGGGCATTCACAATAACCCCGCGCTCCCCATGGCGCTGAGCCGATAAGATAATGGCGTCGTCAACCCATTCCATCTGCATATACCATCAGTGTACGGATCGCTTCAATCCTTGTTGAATTCCAGTCCCATCATACGGTAACGCGCTGGTTCATCCAGCCATTTTTCATTGACCTTGACGTGCAGGAACAGATGAATGCGGCGATCAAAAGCCTTCTCCATTTCAATGCGGGCGGCCTCGCCAATCTGTTTGATGGTCTGCCCGTTTTTTCCCAGGATAATCGGCTTCTGGCTGTCGCGCCGCACATAGATGGTTTGATCAATGCGCGCGCTGCCGTCTTTCATTTCCTTCCAGGCCTCGGTTTCGACCGTTGAATCATACGGCAGTTCCTGATGCACCCTTAAAAATAATTTCTCGCGGGTGATCTCCGACGCCATCATGCGTTCGGTCGCATCGGATAGCTGATCTTCCGGATACAGCCACGGCCCCGGCGCAACATTTCCTGCCAGAAATACGCGTAAATCATCCACCCCATCGCCATTAGAAGCCGAGATCATGAAGGTTCTGGTAAACAATCCTGTCTGATCAAATTTTTCAACCAGCGCCAGCAAGTCTTCACGCTTAAGCAGATCAATCTTGTTCAGCACCAGCACCGCCTTTCGCTGGCTGTTCGCCAGCCCATCCAGAATAATCTGGGCATCGGCATTCAATCCGCGCACCGCATCAATGACCAGCACAATGCAATCCGCCTCGTCTGCGCCGCCCCATGCAGCCTGCACCATGGCGCGGTCCAGACGGCGCTGCGGTTTGAAAATTCCCGGCGTATCGACAAAAATAATCTGCGCATCCCCAAGCACCGCAATTCCGCGCAGACGGGATCGTGTGGTTTGCACCTTGTGGGTGACAATGGCCAGCTTCGCCCCGACCAGACAATTCAGCAAAGTCGATTTTCCGGCGTTGGTCGGCCCGATAAGAGCAACAAAACCGCATCGTGTAGAACTTTTCGCGTTCATCTATTTTCCGGTGTTATAAAATCCGCATGCACTTCGTTTAGCATGGCCAATGCCGCCGAACGTTCGGCTTCGCGTTTCGAAGCGCCAGCACCACGAAGCCGCATTTGACCAGGCAGTTGCACTTCTATCACAAATACCGGCGCATGGTCAGGCCCATCGCGGCTGATCACAGTATAAACCGGGGTGCCCAGTTTGCGCGCCTGGCTCCATTCCTGTAACGCCGATTTTGCATCAGCAGGCGCTGCGGCCAGCCCCGCGAGACGCGGCGTCCAACACGCTTCCACGAATGTGCGCGCAGCATCCATTCCACCGTCAAGATACAGCGCGCCGATCACTGCCTCGCACGCATCCCCCAGAATGGCAGGTTTATCGCGGCCACCTGTTGCCGCTTCCGCAGGCGCCAGAATCAGACAGGCCCCCAGTCCGATTTCCAGCGCCACGGCGGCACAGGTTTCACGCCGCACCAGCGCATTCAGCCGCAGCGCCAGATCCCCTTCGTCTGCATCGGGATAATGCCGCAGCAATAAATCCGCGATCAGCAACGCCAGCACCCGGTCCCCCAGAAATTCCAAACGCTCATTATTACGGCTGCTTGCGCCCGTTGCGCTGGAATGGGTCAGCGCCTGACGCAGCCGGTCAGTTGACCTGAAATGATGGCCAAGCCGTTGCTGCAGTTTTGCAAGGCTGTCCGTGTTCACCTGCTATCCCTGTACCGAGTTAATGCTACGGAACATGCGGTCAAAGCGGGCGGCCTGAATCCAGCGCCAGAACTCCCACCACCGGGCGCTGCCATCCGTCGAGAAAAACATAAATTCCGCCCGCCCGACAAGATCTTCCATTGGCACAAAACCAACCCCACTATTGGGCACCCGGCTGTCGCTGGAATTATCCCGGTTGTCCCCCATCATGAAGACATGCCCCTGCGGCACAGTAAACACCCCGGTGTTATCCGCTGGGCCATCGATCAGCATATCCAGCACATTATGTGTAACACCGCCCGGCATCGATTCCCTATACTGCCGGATCTGCATCACATTTCCCTCAGCATCTTTTTCAAGATAATCGGCAACAGGCGTGCGTGGGACGATCTGTTCGTTGATGTAAAGCTCGCCACCGCGCATCTGAATGCGGTCACCGGGCAAACCAATAACGCGCTTGATATAATCCGTGTGCCCATCGGATGGCAGCTTGAACACGGCGACATCCCCACGCGCGGGGGCCGTTTCCCATATACGACCGTTGAACAATGGCGGACTGAACGGAAAAGAGTGGCGGCTATACCCATAGCTGTATTTGGAAACAAACAGATAATCGCCCACCAGCAATGTCGGAATCATGGATCCCGATGGAATATTGAATGGCTGAAACAGGAACGCCCGAATAACCAGGGCTATCAGCAGCGCATAGGCAATCGTCTTGATGTTTTCAATCAACTCATTTGGCTTTTTTTTGGCCATGAAGGCTCCCCTATCGCGTTCAAATTAAAAAAAGAATTTAGAATCAATTGCTTGGCGCCACAAGAGCCAAGGAAATCACCACCCGGAAATTGCTCCATCCTGTGATCGCTGTCACATGGTTAATGAATTATTTCAATTGATTTTTTGTCTGCAGGCTGGCACCGATCTCATCGGGCAGATTGACTGTCTCAGTTCGCAAATTCCCACAATGACTTTTCTGTATGGAGGAACCATTCTATGATTAACAGTTCTAATACGCTAAAGAAACAGCCGCCTTGGGCGGCTATCCGGACCGGCATCGCCTCATTGGGGCTGCTGCTGGGCGTCAGCCTTTTGCCAAGCGGGGCTGAAGCCAAGACCCTTGCACTGGAAGGATCGGACGCGGCGGCACTTCACAACGATGCAGCCTATACTGAACAGTTGATTGCCTTCCTGCGCGAGGGTTCCGTGAAGCCGGTCGCAGTGTTTGCCCAGTCCGGCGAAGGCATTCCCGCACTAGCTGGATCAGTCGTCTATTTAAGCAGTCTGACGGGGCTGTCGACGGCTGACTATAGCGCCCTCTACATTGTAAGCCCAGGTGAATGCTGTAGCCAAAACCTAACCGGCGCTAGCGGGTTTGCGGGCGATATTGCCGCTTTTTATGCGGGCGCGACAGGCGGCAGCGTGGCCATCCAGAACTATACGGGTGGTGACTGGTCGTTCATTGATTCGGTTTTGGCGACGCCACCCTCTGGCGCTGTCAGGGGCTTCGACACTGGCGGCGGCGGCCCGGGTTGTACAGATGCGGAGATTGTCAATGCGCAAGGCCTGTTAAAGGGCTTCACGCAACCCCCGGCGCTTGGCTGCTGGGAACACCAGGCTTACGATATGGCTTATTTTGGGCCATTGGGCTTTCTCAGCCTGGTCGATTCGGATCCGGCCTACGGATTTAGCGGCCTAGGCTCTGCTTTCCTCGCCCTTGGCGGTTCCCTCGGCACCTCCGGCTGCACCGATCCGGCTGGTTGCGGCCCCAGCGATGTTCCCGAACCTGTGTCGATGACGTTGCTTGGCGCGGGCCTGGCTGGTTTGGGCACGCTTGTCCGCAGGCGCCGCCGCATTGCGGCCTAGATAGGCTTCTAACTCACAATCAGGGAAACGGCGGCTTTCGGGCCGCCGTTTTTTGTTTGGGGGGCATTTCTACGTCATTGCCGCGCTCCCTTCGGTCGCAGCAATGACAGAGTTAGGAACCGCCGTTTTTATTTCAGCGGCACGGCGGTAATCAGCACGATCGCCTGGGCCAGAGGAAAATCATCGGTCAGGGTCAGATCGATCTGCGCGCTGTGCCCATCAGGTGTAATTTCCTGTAACCGCTGCAACGCCCCGCCCGTCAGCACCATGGTTGGTTTACCGGAGGACAGATTGCTGACCCCCATATCGCGCCAGTAGACGCCTTTGCGAAACCCGGTTCCCAGCGCCTTGGAACACGCCTCTTTGGCGGCGAAGCGTTTGGCGTAACTTGCAGCCCGATTAGCCTTGCGTTCAGAGCGTGCCTGTTCCTTCTCTGTGTACAGACGGTTAATAAAACGTGCGCCGAACCGTTCCAGCGTTTTTTCGATGCGCCGAATGTCCACGAGATCATTGCCCAGGCCGATAACCATTATGGCCTATCCCAATTTCCCTGACGCACATGCCAGTCATCTGCTGTTAATCCCCTCCCTATCCCTCCCCTTTCCAAGGGGAGGGGACGCTGTGGCGGCCAACGGTTGTATAATGCAGATGGGCCAGCTTGCCCCTCCCCCTGAAAGGGGGAGGATGGGAGGGGGGCTGATTCTGTATAATAACTGGTCACTTTAGCCGCGCCGCATCCATAAGGGCGCGCATCCGAGTGATGGCCGCGCGCAGGCCGCTGAAAATCGCCTCGCCGATCAGAAAGTGGCCAATATTCAGCTCAACCACCTGCGGCATTGCCGCGAACACGGGGACCGTATCAAAGCTGATACCGTGTCCCGCATGCACTTCCAGCCCCAATACAGCGGCATCGGCGGCGGCCTTGCGATGTTTGGTCAGTTCGGCTTCTGCCGCCGCATTATCCCCGGCGATTATTTCCTCGCAATAGGCGCCTGCGTGTAATTCAATAATGTCCGCGCCAATTTCCTTTGCCGCGACAATCTGTCTTTCGTCCGGATTAATAAACAGCGAAACACGAATACCCGCATTGCGCAGGCGGCCTGCAAACGGCTTCAGAAAATTATATTGGCCTGCCACATCCAGGCCACCCTCGGTGGTTTTTTCTTCCCGCTTTTCCGGGACAAGACAGACAGCATGGGGCCGGTGACGTAAGGCAATGTCCAGCATTTCCGTAGTGGCGGCGCATTCCAGATTTAGCGGCAAACTTATTTCGCGGCTAAGGCGCAATATATCGTCATCGGATATATGCCTGCGGTCTTCGCGCAGATGCGCGGTAATACCATCGGCGCCCGCTTCAGCGGCAAGTTTTGCGGCACGTACAGGATCGGGGTGAAGTCCACCCCGCGCGTTACGAATGGTCGCAACGTGATCGATATTCACCCCAAGCCGAAGATAAGGGGGGGGCATTAATGCACCTCGCCTGTTTGCGATGGCATGGCGCCAGCAGCAAGTGACGGGTGCGTTTTGACAAAGCGTTCACGCCGCGCCGCCTGGTA
>OBEQ011826631.1_pt1 | contig 12625 bp, 10 predicted proteins | sample 1670901 | NCBI WGS metagenome assembly OBEQ01 (sample SAMEA104232315, study PRJEB22302) | groundwater metagenome | biome: forest; feature: aquifer; material: groundwater | place: USA | collected 2011-08-07 | depth 5.4 m
ACGATGATTGCGAGGCAATTCCATTGCTTCCCGTGCCGATGTGTGCATGTACATCAATCAATCCCGGCATGATATATTTTCCTGCAACATCAATTTTGAGTGCATCGCTTGGAATAGTAATGCTTGATGATGCGCCAATCGCTTTGATACGATTTTTCTCGATAAGAATTGTTGCATTGGGAATAACTTCATCGCCTTTGGAGGTAATAACAGTTGCTCCGGTTAACGCAATCGAACCGGAAGGAATATCCGTTGGATACGAGAAGCTGATATTTATACCTGATGTATCGGGTTTATCTTGAACGCTATCTTTTGCACCTTCGACAAACTTGAACGTGTTCGTTAAGTCACGACTAAAGAGTTCGGGACCAAGTGACCAGTACACCGTCTTGCTATCCGATGACCAGTTGAGGTACGTTCCTGCATCACGGGAGATTTTTTTCACCGGGTAATCAGACGTATTGGGACCCACACTCACCGGCTGACCTGTTTTCGGGAAGACCGCTAAGTACGCGTTAAATCGTTCAACGAATGCAATCCATTTTTCATCAGGCGATTGTACAATTTGGTCGGCGTTATCCGAGACAAAATGCACACGGCGGTCTTCGCCTTTCATACCAACGCTGATGAGTGCGGCTTTATCACCTTCATTCGATTGTAAGAATAATCTCTCCCCTGTTTTGTTAAACACGGGATACGAGCCTTCCTCCGTAATGAGGGATGGGGCGCCACCTTCGGCAGGAATCCAATAAATACCTGTTTCTTTTGAATAGGTATTGCCGCGTAAATTATCTCCACCAACACGACGGAAGACAATTTTCTTTCCGTCGGGGGAGAAAGATGGTTCAACGTAATGACCGATACGTGTTGTTAATTTTGTTGGATTTTTTCCGTCGGGTTTAACTTTCCAAACGCCACCTTTTTCTTCATCACTCCAAGTGGTGTAGGTAATCCATTTGCCATCGGGAGAGAATGCCGGGAAATATTCGAAGCGGGTTTCATCGTTTGTTAAGCGTTTGGGCGTTCCGGTTGGGAGCGGGCGAATCCACAATTTGCCGATTGCTCCATAAATAACAGATTTTTTATCAGGTGAAACCGTAGCCCAACGAAGCATTTTCACATCAAATTTTTCTGGAGACACTTCTACAGGAAAACGGACTGCTTTTGTGATGGATTGCTTCACATGTACATTAAACGGAATTTGTGTGGCTTCTTTTGATTGAAGGTTGATGTTCCAGATTTTACCTTTTGCCGAGATGACAATATTTTTTCCGTCAGGAGTCCATGAAAAACCGGGGTGTACGCCAAAGATTGCCCACGTTTCCTGTGCATCGCGATTTAAGTTATCATAGATTTGAGTTTCCACACCTGATTCAACATTGTATAAACACAATACCGATTTCAATCGCACACGGCGAACAAATGCAACTGTTTTCCCATCGGAAGAAACTTGCGGACGACATGCTCCACCTTGCGGGCTGATGAATGTCTCCGTGCGATTCTTTTCTACATCAAGTCGCTGGATAACATAGATGACTCCGTTTGGATCTTTGTTGTACTGAAAGCCACCACCACCGCTGATGTCTTCACTATAATATAAGAAGCGACCATCGGGAGAGAGCGAAGGCTCGCCGGCATCTTGTTCCCAATTACGACGTTTTGTTAATTGCAATCCGTCACCGCCGCCGATATAGTATTGCCACATTTCACCGGAGCCGAGCGAACGTGTATTGCGATAATGTTTTCGCGCTATAATATATTGACCATCGGATGACCAGACGGCGTTGTTGGTTTGACGTTCTTTTTCCTTTGTGATTTGTTTGGGATTCTTTCCGTCAACATCCATTATCCAGATGTTATCGGTGCCGTCGCGATCGCTTGTGAAGGAGATGTGTTTTCCGTCGGGACTGAAACGGGGTTGCACTTCATACGCGGAACCACCGGCAAGAAGCGAAGCGTTACCGCCTGTGATCGGCATGGTGTAAATATCGCCGAGCAAATCAAACACAACTTGCTTTCCATCGGGACTTACATCAACGGCAATCCATGTTCCTTCATCGGTATCAAACTCGATGTCGGTTTGCGGACCGTGTTTTGCGGTCACATCCCACTTGCCATCGGTCTTTATGGATTCGGCTTTCGATGGGGTGTTGGGCATGATGCTTTCATCATCAAGATTGTGTTGGGCGCTTGCCAACGAGGCAAACAAAACAAGTGCAATTAACAGCGTAAAAAAACGGTAAAAACGGGGCATTTGTGGTTCCTTATATTTGTAGAAAATTGTGCTGAAAGATAAGCAGAATGATGAAGGGAAACAAAAGAGCCACATTCACTTGTTATTATTGTGATTATTGAGATTTAAATTGGTGGAATTAAGGGATTGGGATTGTTCTGCCATTTGCCACTTTCAATAGAATTTAGCAGAATGGCAATTTTGTGACGTACGGAAAGAGTGTGTTATGGCTAAGCCGGGATAAGGATGTCCCTAAAGGGATCGTTACAGGAACATTAACGAGATGGCTGTTATAGAAAAGGTATTAATTGTAGAAGTAGCATGGAAGAAGATTTGAAAATAGCCCTGAAATATCCTACATTTGGTAAGAATCTATATACACAATACAATTATTTTAAGAAATTTATTATGGAAAAATTATACGTTGAGTCTGTTGAGAGTGATTATCGGATAGTGGGAACGCGTGTCTCGCTGGAGTCTGTTATCATTCCATTTCTTGATGGGTTATCACCTGAAGTAATTGCATCCGAATGTTTTCCATCTCTTTCTTTAGAGCAGGTGTATGGCGCGATTACATTCTATATAGCTCATCGCTCAGAACTCGAAGCTAATATGAAACACGCGCAGAAAGAATATGACTCGCTACGGCGATCTATTAATAATGCTGACCCTGCGTTCAGTCAAACGATAAATAAAATATTGAGGGCACCGCACACAGTACAAGCATGCGCTTAAAACAATAATATGGAGGAAGAAATAATAAAGCCCTTAATTCTAGCTTGGTGGAATACTAGCTTTTCGCCATTAGGTAAAACTCGATCAAGTGCCAACCAAAAAATATTTGGGATCAGGTTAATAAAGGACTTATTTATTAACCTAAATGTTGATTTGCTAGCTCTTGGTGAGGTTTGTACACAAGATATAGAAGAGATCATCAAGGAAATTGGGATTCCCAGCTTGTCTTATCACGATGCTACTCAATCATCTGGTAAAGCTAAGTTCGACATAGCTGTCATTTATAAGCGTGATAGATTCAAGTTGAAAGATTTCAATTCTTCTTTAGACTCATTTGGTGATTCAACACTTAAAATTGGAGAACAGATAACATTTTTATTGAAAGAAATTGATCAAAATATCAACATTTATGTGTCTCACTGGCCAAGTCGAATGTTTTGTGCTGAAAATAGCCCTAAACGTATTGAGATAGCGACAGCACTTCGAAGATCTATTGAGAAATTAAAATTGAAATATAATGATCCGCAATTTGTTGTTTTGATGGGTGACTATAATGATGAACCATTTTCTCCATCACTTTCTCATCATATTCTTGGAACCCGTGATCGTGAACTTGCGAAAGAGAGTGATAGATATCTCTATAATCCATTCTGGAGGAAACTAGGTGAAAAAGAACCTTTATCCGAGAATGACAAATCAAAAAGTATTTGTGGGACATACTTTTACAATAATAAAGGGGAACATACAAGATGGTTTACATTTGACCAGATACTCTTTTCATCAGCTTTTCTTCAGAACAATACAATGACTTTAAATGAGACTCTAACTCAAATAATAAATAGCGATGAATTAGAGCTTCGAATAAAAAACTCTCAGGAAATTTTTGACCATTTTCCTGTTTTAAGTGTTATTAATATTAGGAGTAATATATGAGTAGTTATATAGATGCATTTGAAAAAGGGCAAGAAGCCTCTCGCAAGGCAGTTATTGCAAAAAAAGAAATTAAAGAGATATTAGAAGAATTAAAAAAACAATTACTTACTGCAACAGAGGGAAAACTTGAAATATTTATCAAACCTCAACGAGAGTCTATTCAGGGAAATAGTTTGATAGATATGATACAAAACAGAAATTTTAGAGATTATTTAGCAATAGTCGCTCGAAATCCAAAATCAGATTCCAATAATATAAAAGAACTTGCTGAATGGAACCAAGAAAATACTGGATATCCTTGTAAGATAGAGTGGGGAAAGGAAGAATATACCTGTCATGATCGTAAGTCACTAGAATCATGTCTTACTTTATTACTTCAAGATCCAGGAGTTGCTGAAAAACTGCATCAACTTATTATTCTACCAATACCAGAGAAAAAGGATCCCAAAGTATAATTGTTTTCACTTATTTTCATCTCGTTTAATCTAAGTACCACACCTTTTATTCGAGCGAAAACAAATAATGAATAATAAGGGTTACTTTTGTTTATACCCCCTCATCTCCAGAGGGAATATTTGTTGTCAACAGACTATTCGAAAATTACACATTGGTAACCATCGCCCCTTGCGGCAATGAACCAATTGTTTGCATACGTGTCTCGCCGTTGTGTTCGATGCTGATATTGGAAAATTTTAGGGGGACGGTTTCGGCGGCGAGGAAGGGTCCCTTTTGTCGTTGGATGTGGAGATGGGGGACGGGTGAGAAGCCTGAGTTTCCGCACTGACCAAGCACCTGCCCGCACTTTACCGATTCTCCGACGCTGACCGTGATCGAGCCTTCTTTGAAATGGCTGATCTCGGTAAACTCTGTTTCTGAGTGTTCGATGATGACGAAGTTTCCCCAGTTGCTGAGCTCGTTCACAACGCCGGGCAAATTATCTTTTATGTGATTGACTACTGCAAGTATCTTTCCATCTGCGGGAGCAAGGACGGGCAACCCGAATGTATAATAATCATCCAACGAAATACCAAAATCGCGGAATTGCTTTGTTTCGTTATCTACAACAATAAAATCGTAGGCGTAGGCTTGCGTTCCTTTATGGGTATGATGCCCGAACTCACCCTGATACACAAACCATCTCCCGTAAAATGGCAGACGGAAATGCACCTTCCCCCTGCTTCCATGATGCTCCAAATACCATTTACGATTTTTTTCAGGCGTACTCACAACGGCAAGCGGTACAAGAAATAATCCCGCTCTGGCTGTATATAATATTTGGCTATTCAATGGTGCAAGCATAATAAGCATCACAATATTGAATGGCGCCACAAGCGCGGGTAATTCAAACGGTTGTAAGATTGTATTCAATCCGTTCGCGACAAACACAGTAACGGCAACGCCGCACATTGCATACAGCACGCTTGGCAAATTAGGGGCTACGAAAAATCCGCACAAGCCTATGGCAACAATAATGTAATTCAATGATGAAGAAAATTGTTGCGTGGTTCCGGCATCGCCGCCAATTAATGAGAATAAGGTAATACCAAGAAGTCCGCCGAGTGTTCCGGCAAGGAAAGAAATCCTACTTGTAAGCAATACACCAAGCGCGACCAACAAACCGGAGTAAATATTCGGTTGAAATAATGTTGTCCCGAATGCAGTAACATACGAACTTAACCACGAAGGGAGTGCTTGCATACCAAATTGATTGACAGCATCAGCAATAAAGTTTGCGTGAAAAGTTGCATGAGGCATCTTCCCGTGAATCGCTTTCAGCGTTAACAACATAATCCATGTTGTAATGATAAACGGAATACTGAGGACAGGGAATTGACGTTTACGCGTTAATGAAGAAAGGAGCGTTATTGTTACAACGGTTGCAAGTCCAATCGTGATTAAGAGAACGACCAACGCTTCGGATAAATCAGGGACGTATAATCCCACACTTATTCCCACAAGAATGCCATTGATACCAAAGACTCCGGCATGGATGTAATTTTTATCCGTGTGCATGAGCGAGGCAAATCCGTTGGCGGCAATGTTGCCAAGCAATCCCATGAGACCGATGTAGGGATCGTAGAACGTTGCCGCAAGAAAAATAAACGAGGGGAACAGTTTATCGGAAAATAGTGTGTGCGCATAACTGCGTATCACTACATCAAAAAAACTGATGAGAGCGTTTTGTCGCTCAATTCTAATCATTGGAGCCTAATTATTTGGCTTTAAGATGATCAGGGATTGTATCGAGTTGCTTGATGTATTCCATCGTTTCGCGTTTACGAACAAGAATTGGCTTTCCATCCGAGATCATTACAATGGCGGCGCGTGGTTGAATGAATTGCATACTCTGCGAAAAATTGTACGCGCCAATATTTTTTATCACCAACAAATCACCGCTACGAAGTTGTGGCAATGAAACGGAGGAACGAATGCAATCAATTTGCATACACAAGGGACCAAAGATAGAAGAATCTTCCATTGCCGCTCCACCCTCTTGCGCGGGAACAACATCATACTTATACCAGAACGACGAGAAAAGTAAATTTACACCGGCATCAATAACGTACGCTTTTGTGCCGTTGGAAAGTCGCTTGACGGCATGGACGGAAGTAACCAAGTGCATAGTTTCTTCTACAATAGAACGACCGGGCTCAAGTAAAAGTAAGGGCGCTTCATCGGGCGTGAATGGACCACGAAGCAAAGTAGGTCCGATGACTTCGGCGTACTGATCAAACGTTGGGCAGGTTTGACTGCCGGGTAAATACGCCGTGTGCAATGTATTTGTTGCCGCATATCCGCCGCCTATATCCCAATATTTTAATTTGATGTTTAAATCTTTGTTGATTTTGCGATAGAAGTCAACCAATTTTTCAGCCATGAGGCGATATGTTTCCACATTATCAATGTACGTGCCGGCATGACAATGCAAGCCGCAAACTTTTAAGAGGTCACTGCTCATAATGCGTTTGATTGCATCGTATGCTTGACCTGATTCAACATTAAAACCGAAACGATCCCATGGTGGGTAGTTCAAATCCATATTGATGCGCACACCGATTTCAAGAGTTTTCTTTTTCTCACGGGCAATGTCTTCGAGGATATACATTTCATCATACGAATCAATGTTAATCATTGCTCCGTCTGTAATGGCAAGCTCAAGTTCTTTTTTAGTTTTGTAGGGACCGTTAAGAATAATTTGTTTGCCCGGCACTTTCAAGGATTTTGCTATGTCATATTCAAAGCCGGAGACTGTTTCCGCCCATGCTCCCTCCTTCTGGAGTGTCGCACAAATAGCTGAGAGGTAATTCGTCTTGTAGGAATATGATATTTGCACCTTTGGATAGCGCAGACTAAATGCCCGGTGCATATCGCGATATTTTTTCCTCAATGAATTCTCGGAAACGACATATAATGGAGAGCCGAATTGTTCAATCATTGCTTTCACGTCAACTCCGTCAATGTGGGTCATTGGCAATGTGCCGGGAGCGCGCCCGAATTTATTTGATAATCCAACCGAGTGACGGATTATTGTGGGCTTTTCATAGTTTTTTTTCTGTGGCATAATGGTTTTAACCTATGTGGTTATTTTTAAATAAAAAAATTTTGTTTCGTAGCTGTGGAACTCATCCCCCGACCCCTTCTCTTAAAAAGAGAAGGGGAATTGGAGTTATGAAAATTATTGGTGGTGTATTAACTCACCAAAGGTTGTCAGGCTTTCGAGATAGCTGATTGGGCAAACTAAATCGGTGGCATGACGCACGAAAGAGATACCGGGCTTTGGCGCTTCCATGGATTTTACTTTTTTCCCTTGCGCTAATTCCACGACTGCCGCCGGAAGATTGACACCGACTCCTGCAGAAAGATAAATCCATGATGGAAAGCGTGGGTTGATTTCGACAAGATAGTATTTGCCTGATTTTTGCTCTTTCAAAAATTCAAGCTCACAAGGACCTTGCCATTTAAGCGCTTTGATGAGTTTTTCCGATAGTTTTGTAAGTACGGGATCTTTAATTGTGACACCCGCCCATGCTTTGCCTTTTTCGGTTAAACGGAGTTTTCGCATGGGAACTGCACCAATAAGTTTTCCTGTGCCGCTACCGACACACGCAACGTCGTATTCTTCGCCGGCCAAAAATTCTTGTACGATAATTGGCAATCCCCATTTTACTTTTAAACGCTGGAAGTGGATATGCGCTTCTTCAACTGAGGATGCCATGTACGCTTCATAGAATGTCCCTTTCACAACAATGGGATTTCCGAACTCTCTCAGTGCATCACCCAACATGCGTGGATCATTGATGATTTTTGTGCGAGGGCAAGAGATGCCATGCTTTTTACAAAATTCAGCAAGTAATGCCTTTGAACGCAATCGGAATTGCTCCTCAGTAGGAAGAAACATTTTTATTCCCATTGAGGTTAACTCAGTTTGCAAGCGGTTAACATTCGTGATTTCAGAATCGAGCGTTGGAATAAATACATCAATCGGAGTGCGCGAGTGGATATATTCGAGGCGTTTCAGTAACGCGGTCTCACCTTCAGATGGGTAGGGGATTAAATACACCTCATCCAATAAATCGCCATCATAAATACCGGTATCGAACGCATCATACGTTAATCCAATGACTTTGCCGATGTTTTTTTTCAGTGCATCACGGACACATCGAATAACAGGGATACCGGGAGCAGGATTATCCGTAGCGTTTAAGCCGGTGACTGCAATATTCAGTTTTTTCATCGTGATAGTTCTCCTCTGATAAATGATTTTTTCTCTAAAGGCTGATCATGTTTTTTGGTTTCAATTCCTGCATACGTTTTTGAAGCTACAGCAGATGAATGAAGAATAATTTTTCCTGCGCTTGAAGTTTTTAACCAGTATCCTTTTCCCGGTATAATATTGGTAACTGTTGCGTATCCAGAATTATAGCCAAACACACTTGAGGAAATAATATTATTTGGTATGGTTGTAATGGATGTAACGGGAACACTCTTCGAAATTGATCCAATCATATTCCATCCTGCAATAACGTTAACGGTATCTGTCAGACGTTCTGTCCCTGATATCGCTAATGTATCCGATGCAGGAAATTTCAACCAATATCCGACACCATTAACAAGCGTTGTATTTTGACCATATCCACTTTGAGTAAATGAAAAAGCAGAAGACGTTGCTTGAGGAAACAACGTAGATTTATTCCCATTTGCCACCGTGTTGGGTATTGAAATAATATTCCACCCACTATTGATATTCACCGATACTTGATTATTTGCTTCGAGAAAAAGTAACATTGGTTTATCACCAGCGAAACTTGCAGAAGAAACCATTAAATCAGGGATTCCATCGCCGTCAAGATCGCCAGCGGCAATTTTTGTTGGACGGAAATATCCTTGGTCTGTACTATCTCCTGCATGATGATCTGTTGTATCGTCCATATAGACTGTTGAAAAAGAATAATTATTATAATCAGTCACCGAGCCGCTTTGATATTTTACACTATACACTGCTTCGTTGTAACTTCCTGCGAGGTATAACTCAGGAATGCTATCTCCATCAAGGTCTGCTTTGGTCATGCCGACCATGCCGTTGTAATAATTGTACTGACCAATCCAAGTAAAATTCGCTGCAGTCATGTGACTTACATCGCCATCATTTGTTGCAACAAATAAAGCGCCATTGCCGGTAAGGAGATACAATTCATTTGTTGAGTTATTATCATAATTTGCTTCAACAATTCCGTCATTAGCAACATCTACATATGATGAAATGTTTTTGATGTTAGCCGCAAGCGCGTAACTGTTTGGACTTCCGGTATTTTCATAAATCGCCACACGCAGGGTATCCCAGCCTACAACAACTAGTTCTCTTCTACCATCATGATCAAGGTCTGTTGATGTTAACGAGTAACCAATGACAGGCATTGTGGTAGAATCCACAAACTCAACCTGCCATGATGTATTAGTTATAGTATCCGATGAACAGGAGAAAATCATAATTTTACTTTTATACGGGCTCCAACTTTCGATAAATGAGACAGCGGCTTCTTGTTTTCCATCGTTATCAAGATCATCCGCTATGATTGCAGTTCCTTCTTGAAACCAATGCCCCAGACCAAAATCCCAAGTTGCAGTAGGAATTGATGGAAATCCGTTATCGGTTCCATCCCATTCAAAGACGTAAAAGCCGTGATAAAGCGTATCTGCGGGATCAACCAAGCAAAGAATTTCTTGACGACCATTATTATTCAAATCGGAAACGGTGACCGCGCTGAAATCGTTTGAGTATGGATAAAACGAATACGACCAGATGATATGAAAACTATCATTGGAAACCGCTTCATACAGATAAACCATATTGTAGTAACTACCACTCCATGATGTTGTTAGGAGAAATTCTTTCTTTCCATCATGGTCTAAATCCAAATCGGATTGCACCATTGACCATACAACACTGGATGGATCATAGCCGCCGGAATCCCATGGCAACGATTGCCAATGAGGTCCGAATGTTTGTTGCGCTTTTGCATTTGAAGTGAACGTGAGCACACAAACGACACCAAGGAATAAACTACACCACGCCAAACGAACGAACCTGTTCAAGGAATTCCTCCAAATCTTTGCGGGCTGTGGATTCTGAAATATCGAATTCTTCGGTTAATGCTTTAATCGTATCTACTGCCGATTTCCCATCCATCAATGTTCGGAGAATGACATTGCCTGTTTCGTTCACAGTATATGTCAAACCGGTGACATGATCGAACAGAAAACCATTTTGAGTAAGTGTAATCTCATCTTTAAGATTACGTTGAGATTTATTTGCCATGAGTATATGCCTTTTAATGCGTTAAACTTAATACGCCTGATTTATATGCGAGCAATTCATCGAGGTGGAAACCGTTCTTAGCACACCAATAACAATCTTCAATCTTGCACTCCGATTTCATTACTTTCTTTCCCCAAACTGCCGCTTCAAATGTTCCACCGGAAAACTTCTTTCCAACCTTTACCATTTTTCCCAACGTTTCACCATTCAGCTCGATTTGTTGATGATCTCCTTCTCTCAGAGCATCCTTAAACGATGCGGGATAGAGCGAAACACCAAGCCATACTTTTTTTCTTGCTGTCTTCACGTCAAAGGTAAGTTTGGTAGGAACTCCTGAATCATAATCGAACGAGATTTCCGTATTAAATGATGCTTCTTGTGATTGAGTTGATGCTGATTTATCTTGCGCTGTTGCGTATGTCATTGCCGATATGAATAACAAGACGATACATAATGTGTTTATATATTTCATTGATTCTCCAATAAATTAAAGTGTAATTCTAAAACCGATTGTGCCGTATCTAATTAAATAATCATCAAACGCATCGTACTCAAATGAAGGGAATACGAAAATATTTTTAGTAATTCCAATACTGGCACCAACTACATAACATGCTTTTTGCACGTCCGGTTGATTATACATAACTAAGAGTTCATCATCAAAATAAAAGGCACGTCTTCCTATCCCTACCGAAACATTGACGCGAAGATAATCCGTTAAGTTTGTACTTATATTTTCTCGAAACATAAAATATTGCCCTGCCCATTTTGCATACGTAACAGTGCCGGTTGTTTGACTCCAAATACTCTTATAGACATTACAATAAAAATGCAACGAATAATTATCAAATGCACGTTCTGAAGTTTCATTTAATGTGTATGGATTTGTAAAACTCCAATCGCTCGTCTTCCTTATTCCCCCCGAGTACGAGAAGCCTACAGCAGTAGATCTGTTGAACCAATAATTAGCATTACCGCCATATACCGTAAAAATGAAATCCTGGCTGTTATACTTAAAGCCATTGAAATAATAAGCCATGCCGCTCTGAAAATTATATGCAAAAAAACCGGAAAGATTAATTCGATTATTCAACCACAAGCCTGCTTTTCCAAGCAGGATGTACTGGTTAAAATAATTATCCCCCATATCATCGCGTGAAAAGGTTAATTCCTGATAAGATAAGGTGGAAAACCACTTTTTTGGCTGTTCAACCGTGAGATATGTATTTAAGGACTTTGAAATCGTGGAAGTAGAATACGTTCCTACCGAATAATACGACGACCCGTGAATATACAATGGAGATTTTACACTCTGAGGATACAACTGCATTGTTGCCGTTGTATCCATAATACTTTTACCATAAGCGGTTACGGTAATAATGATGAGGGTCGTTATGAAGAACAAATTAATCATGAACTTTCAATTGGTTAGATACAAACTATACTGTTTTGGTTTAAAGAACAATGAAAATATTTTTGACAGCTACTTGTATGATATGTATTATGTGACGAATGTCATAATTAGAATATATGACGACTCAATATACTTTACCCAAAAACCCATCAACTTCATTCACAATTCTTTCCAAATCAATCATCTGGATACATTCCAAATCATGGGGGCATTTATGTTTCCAGCATGGAGAACAAAATAATCCTTCGGGGAGGAGTTTGACCCCTCTATCATATAAATCAATTTCCTGGGGACAACTTACACCGAACCACGCAATGACAAACTTTTTTAAGCCTACCGCTACGTGCATTCCAAACGAGTCGCCGGATATAACTACATCACAAATGTTCTCGTAACAAATGCCGTGGCGTAAACCTTCCGTTGTTGGTGTGTTAATTACTTTATCTCCAACACGACGAACAATTTCTGCATTACGCTCGGTGTCTTCGGGACC
>OBEQ010889509.1_pt1 | contig 12624 bp, 9 predicted proteins | sample 1670901 | NCBI WGS metagenome assembly OBEQ01 (sample SAMEA104232315, study PRJEB22302) | groundwater metagenome | biome: forest; feature: aquifer; material: groundwater | place: USA | collected 2011-08-07 | depth 5.4 m
CGGCCGAAGTGGGGTCATAATCGTCGAGTGCCTTGGTCGCTTGCATCAAGGTATTGTTCAACCTTGATAGCAACCAACTATCCAAGAGTCCGAACGGCTTCGGTTTGAGTTTAATCTGCCGGCCGGATGGCTTGTTGTAAAGTTCAAAAAAATTCAGCGAGTTGAGTATAGTCCCCACAAAGGCTTTGGGTTGTTTCAAAGATACTAAAGGAGCAAAAGTTTTGGGTTCGCCAGGATTGCTGACAGAATAAAAATACCAGCGCACCGGGTCAACACCGAATTGATTCATGACCTCCCATGGGTCTATAACGTTGCCCAGCGATTTGGACATCTTGCGTCCCTTCTCATCGAGAACATGGCTATAGGAAATAATATTTTTATATGGCGCTCCTCGATCCAGTAAAGTTGAAACAGCCAAGAGTGTATAGAACCAACCGCGCGTCTGGTCGATACCTTCGGAAATGAAATCAGCTGGAAAATTCTGTTCGAATTCTTTTTTATTTTCGAATGGGTAATGCCACTGTGCATAGGGCATGGCACCAGAGTCAAACCAAACATCCACCACTTCTTTCACTCTCTTGGATTGACCGTCGCATTTTTCACATTTTAAAATTATCTCATCTATATATGGCCGATGCATATTGATATTGGCATCTTCATCATAAGGCCAATTTTTAAAATCAACCTCACGAAGTTCACCTTGTTTCAAATACACGTCACTATTCCTAGTTTCCAAGGTCTTTGCATCATCTAAACCCGTCAGTGCAGTTTCCAAGAGCCAGAGTGGATCACCATGGCCAACGATAAGAATTTTTTTGTTCTCGTATTTGTCGTTCAGTTCTCTAACAGTTTCAAATATTCTTTTTCTTGCTTCCCTCCAAGTTTCACTGTCTTCATTATGTTTATTGTCCATGGTTCGACTGTTGTCTTCCAGTGGGCAGGTAAAGCTAGGTTTTCCTTCACAATCCATACCATGATCCAACTCTTTTAGACGCTCATCAGTGATAACTTGAACCCCTAGCTTGTCAGCTATAATCTTGGCTGTCTCTTGGGTTCGTAAAAATGGAGAAGAAAAAATAAAATCTACATCACCTTGTGAGGCCAGCGACTCTGCCCTCTCTTCTGTAAGTTTTTTCCCCTCATCAGTTAGATGGTATATATCTTGTTTTAGTTTAGAATTGACGATAATATCACCAGTATCGATATCCCTCGTACTGTGAGAATGTCGCATCAAAAAAAACTGGTTTTTGGTTTTAAAATGATGTTTGTCGAGATCTTCCAGAGAACCGATAACTTGGTGTTCATGACATTTCTGACAACGCCACGCTGGTAATGGTGTCCCCCAATAGCGCTCGCGAGAAAACGCCCAGTCCTTGGCCTCTTTGATGAATTCGCCAAATCTCCCATCACGTAAGTGTTCTGGCACCCAATTTACTTTCTTGTTATTTTTAATCAATTGTTTGCGTAACTTCGACATTCCGACGAACCAGGAATCTTTGGCATAATAGAGCAACGCTGTCTTGCATCGCCAACAAAATGGATATGAGTGAGTGTATGGCTCTTCCTTGAAAAGTAAGTTATTAGATTTTAGGTATTCCATGATTGCTTTCTCAGTATCCGAGCTTTTTACATACTTACCTTCCAACTCTCGAACTTTGTCATTAAATTTTCCATTGTCACTCACGGTATGCACTGTTGGCAGACCAATTTTCTTACCGAGCTCATAGTCGTCTTCACCATACATCACTGCAGTATGCACAATACCCGTACCATCAGTAGTGGTTACAAAATCAGCCGGATAGACTTGATAAGATTTATCGGACTTCAAGGCAGGGATATCGAATAATGGTTCATACTTAAGACCAACGAGATCCTTGCCAAGAATAGTATCTAGTATCTGGTATCCAGTATTAAGTATTTTTCCAGCAAGATCTTCTGCCAAAATATAATTTTCATCCTTATTCTTAATGCTTACCACTTGATACTTAATACTTTTCCCCACAGCCAACGCCAAATTTCCTGGAAGTGTCCAGGGTGTGGTTGTCCAAGCAAGGATATAGGTATTTTCTGGAATGGGCTGTTTATTTATCTTTTGTCCTGACTCGAGTTTGAATTTCACATAGACCGATGTGTCAGTCACATCTTCATATCCCTGTGCTACTTCGTGGCTAGACAATACAGTACCACAGCGAGTGCACCATGGCAGAACTTTGTGTCCTTCATAAAGAAGTTTTTTGTTATCTATCTCCTTGATGATCCACCAGAGAGTTTCGATATAATTCGTCTCATAAGTAATGTAGGGGTGTTGCATGTCCAACCAAAACCCAATTCTTTCAGTAAACTTCTCCCATTCATCTTTGTACTTCCAGACACTCTCTTTGGCTTTGATGTTGAACTTACCTATGCCGTACTGTTCAATCTCTTTCTTGTTTTTCAATCCCAGAGCTTTCTCAACTTCTATTTCTACGGGCAAACCGTGTGTGTCCCAACCGGCTCTTCGTTCCACTAGATAGCCCCGCATGGTCTTGTAACGAACAAAAATATCCTTGAAAGCACGACCAATGAGGTGGTGGATGGCTGGTCTGGCATTGGCGGTCGGCGGTCCTTCAAAAAAAACAAACCGCTTCGCATCGACGCGGTTTTGGATAGACTTCTTAAAAATATCCCGATCGGACCAAAATTTGAGGATTTTCTCTTCGATTTTGGGTATCAGCGATTCGTCAGACATTACTTAAATATAGCCCATTTTTGAGCTTAGGACAACTAAAAAAGGGGGGTTAGCCCTTGTTTTTTCTAAGCATGGTTAATGCCCAGAAACACAGTAACACCACCAGAACCTGGGTTGACCATCCGATTACCGGTCCCACTTTAATATGAGTATGTATCGAGTCATGGAAAGCTACAAACCCAGAAGTATAAGGAACATTTAATAACTTATTAAGATGGGTAATGATGTCCGGTGAAGCAGCCACAAAAGCGGCAAGAAACATTTTTGCATCTCTGATATTGATGACTAACGATTGATTACTAGTAAAACCAACCAGAATGCACCAGCAAATCAAAATATCTATTATGACTCTCACAATACCCTGAGCTAGGCTTGGATAAGTAATGATAAAATCATAATGTGGAATTCTGTCTAGCAGAAAATGGGAGGCAAAAGCTACAGGCATGGTAACCAGCCAATAGAGGACCTGCCCCAATTTGCGCCTGTTCCCAGACAACCTATCTACCCCTTCAAATATCAATGAACCTAAAACTCCATGCGGTGTAACAAACATTTGTTGCTCCCATTGTCTTGATTGTATTCCTTAACCTACCCTAAATTTCAAATCCGCTCAAGGGTTTGAATACCGAGAATCCCCAAACCTTTTTTGAGAACCTGAGAAACGACATCAACGAGTTCAAGCCGAGCCATAAGACGCTGCGGATTATCATCATTCAAAATGCGTATCTTCTCATAGAAGTTATTAGCGAGACTAGCCAATTCATAAAGATAAAGTGCGAGATGACTGGGAGTAAGTAACTCGCTGGCTGATTGAATCGCTTCGGGAAAATCCAAAAGTTTTTTTATGAGGTTAAGTTCTGATTCATGATCCAAAAATTTATAACCATGATTCTTGATATCAATATCCCCTGCCTTATGTAAAACACTTCTAAGTCTCGCATACGTATATTGCAAATATGGACCAGAATCGCCGTTGATTGAAAGTGATTTATCAAAATCAAAGATGATATCCTTGCCAGGACTTTGTTTGAGAATTGAATACTTGATTGCGCCGATAGCAATCTGATCAGAGTTACTCTCAAGACTATCTAATTTACCAGATTCTTCACTAGTTTTTGCCAGCACTTTCGACTTCACCTCATTGATAAATGATTCAGCAGTAATCACATCTCCGGTACGCGATGACATCTTGCCGGTCGGTAAACGCAACATCCCATGACCAACATGTTTGGTTTTTTCGGCCACACTCGGAATAACCAAACTCATAACTTTCATCAACACTTTAAAATAGTCATTGATTTCATTCCCAGTCACGACTACAGATAAATCTAATCCTGAATAAAGTTCAAATTTCTTTTTGTTCAACCCCAACTCTTTGGCTTCGTAAGTCGGTAGTCCCTGCGAACTCACAAATACCCTAGTGTGTAGGCCATATTTCTCTCCTTCGAAAATTATCGCTCCTTGGCTTTTTGTAAAAACCTCCGGATGCTGTGCAACTATTCCTAGCCCTAGTTTGCCCATCTCACTTTCAAAAAAGTAGTTGTCGAATTTTGTTCCAAGTTTTTTATAGATTTTCTCAAAATCCTCGAGACTCTCTGCTCGGCCCTTATCATACAGTTTGTTTGTTTCTAAGTCTGTTCGATTATAAATCTGTTTGTTTATTTCTTCTATTTCTTTTCTAATACTAGAATCTTCCCCAGCATCATCGTATGCCTTAGATCCCAAAGCATATGCTTGTTCTAAAGTTTCGGTCGGATTATTTTTCTTTGCCCAAATCGCTTTCGCCACATGCAATCCTACATCACCTTGATAATTGGCCCTGATGACTCTAGCGCCTGAAGCTTCGTAAAGCCTTGCAATCGATTCACCAATGGCATTACTCATCAAATGTCCAATATGAAAAAGTTTGAATGGATTAGGGTCGGTAAATTCCACCATCACTGTCTGACCACCAAGTTTTTTATTGAAGCCATAATCACTTTGTCCAGCCATAATAGATAGCTGCTCTCTTAAAAAAGCTTTGCTCAAAAAAAAGTTAACATAGCCCCCTACTGCTTCAGCTCTCTCGACTTCTTTGTGATTGGGGCCATTTATTTTCTCCGCGATTTTCACAGCTATCTCTTGGGGTGAAATCTTTAGAGTCTTCGATAAACCAAAAGCAATGTTTGTTGAATAGTCTCCAAATTTTTCATGACTTGTTTTGTCAATTGTCACATCCAAACCACCGGTCTCAACACCATGTAAACCTTTGGCTGACTCTAGGACAATACTCTTAAGTAACTCTCGTATCATATCCAAATCGTAACACAAAAATATGCGTGTTTCCACGCATACATTCCTCCGCCGAGTAATACTTTACTCGGCATTTCGGCGCCTTCGCGCCTCAAAAATTAAAAACCCGTCTGGACTAAACGGGTTTGATTAGCGCTCGAGCGTAATTCTTGGTATCTAAACACTTGTTAGCTACCGATAATATTTTGTGTCGAGTAATTTTCTTGTAACTTTCTCTAAACGAGTTCAAACCTTCTAATTCTTGGTCTCCATTGCAGGTGTGGTCGATAATTAATTCAGCTAAGACACCGGGAGTATTAAGAAAAGCGTTCAAGTACCTGAAATATCGCTGATGCCATATAGCATCGAATTCATCTGTGGCAACTAAAGAAGTCCTAAGCTTATCACACTCTTCAAGTATTACATCTTCGGCTTCTTTAATGAACTCTCTACTAGTACTGGCGCACCAAGTGTGCATTATGCCGTGAGCAAATGACCGTGAAATAAAAACTGGTGCTCGATAAACTCCCTTGTTAAAATCTGTGTTACCCTCACGAAGCCTCCATCTTAATCTAAACGCTAGTAGCTGCGACAAGATATCCACGGCATCATTATCTTTATGCCCAAAAGGTTGGATAGGAAAACCCACAGACAGATGATATTGTTTTATCCCTGGTCTTTCTATTTCTATCGAGCGAATATTTCTCAGTTGTGGAAAACTTTCCGAAATGCCATATCGAAATGGGGGAATTTTACGAGCTTCCATATGACCAAAGTACTTTGCAGCCATATCATGAACCTTTCCTTTCTCGGGTCCAAGTATGACAACGAACATATTATTAGGCGAGTAATACTGTCTCATGAACTGTTTCATTCTTCTGAGGGACAGTTTCTTGATATCATCCGGCACACAGTCGATGCGATTGCGAGCTGGATTTCTGTTATATGTGACCAAGTGAATCAAATCATCTATCTCTTGAAAAGCAACGTCTTTACCAAAAGCGTGATACTCCTGATGAACAGCTGCCTTCTCAGTTTTTAGGCCCTCCGGTTCTATGATAGCGTCTCTGACACAACTTGCTAAGGCATCGAAGGCCTTCAACATGTGAGTCCTTCTCAATAGTGTGTCGTGACCATAAAAGGTACTATAGCGATCGGTTCTCACATTTATAGCACCATCCAGACCGCCTAGATACTTCTCTATAAATAACTCCATCTCCCTACTAGTATAGTCACTAGAGACCCGACAGAGGTTGTGCTCGGTTAAGTGAGCTATACCTCTTGCTATGATTTTTGATGTTACGTCATGCATTGAACCGCAACGAACCCCTACCCCAGAAACATGTGATGCCGTATCGCGCTGGCTGTAGTACATCAACCCGTTCTTCAATCTGCCTACTAAAACTTTCTTCATGGTGGTAACTCCCCATTGTGAAGGTTCCGATTTATGTTTTATCTATATCATAGTCTGCATAAAATCGCCATAGTTTATATTCATACTCGTTGGATAATGTTTATCTGCTGAGAAAATTTCCTTGAAAGTTTCTTAACTATCATGGTATAGTTAGTGTTATGGAAGGTATCGAAAAACAAACAATTGAAGCGGTCAAGAAGGTGGAGCCAGCCGTGGTCAGTATTGTTATCTCCAAATTATTGCCGCAAATCAGACAGTCGCAGTCACCGTTGTCACCGAGACCTTTTGGTTTTCAATTCCCTGAAGTTCAACAAGGTCCACTGGAAAAAGTCCGCGTCGGTGGAGGTTCGGGTTTTATCGTTCATCCTAACGGTCTTATTCTGACCAACAAACACGTGGTCTTTGATGCAGACGCTGAATATATCGCCATTACTCAAGATGAGAAAGAATATCCGGCTAGAGTGGTATCGCGAGACCCAATCAATGACATCGCGGTAGTGAAAATTGAAGCTAGCGGTCTACCCATAGTTCAACTCGGTAATTCTAGCAAGATAGAGCTGGGACAGACTGTTATCGCTATCGGCAACGCGCTTGGCCTGTTCTCTAATACTGTCTCCAAGGGTATCATTTCTGGTTTAGGTAGAAAAATTTCCGCTTCTATGGGACAAGGTGGCATGACTGAGAATCTCCGTGACGTTATCCAGACGGATGTGGCTATCAACCAAGGCAACTCTGGAGGACCACTGGTCAACCTCGATGGCGAGGTCATCGGTATCAACACCGCAATTATTTTTGGCGCTCAGAATATCGGCTTTGCTTTGCCCATTAACTGGGCCAAATATGATTTGGAAGATATTATCAAACACGGGCGTATTATTCGACCATTCATTGGCCTGCGTTATGCAATATTAAATGACAAGCTCCAAAAAACCTACGGCCTCCCAGTTAATTACGGCGCGCTGGTCGTCAAAGATCATATTCCTGGTACCGAAGCAGTTGTGGTTGGTTCTCCAGCCGATAAAGCCGGCATAGTGGAAAATGACATCATTTTGGAAGCGAACGGTGAAAAAATCAACGAAAAAAATGAAATCCAAGACGTTGTTCAGCGTCACAAGGTCAACGACTCCATAGAACTCACTGTTCTCCGTGGAAATAAATCCATGAAACTACCCATAGTTCTTGAGGAACGAAAATAGCCCGTGTCCTACGCTAACAATCCCAAAGCGCATTTTGATTACGAAATTCTTGAGACCTTTGAGACAGGGCTGGTTTTATCAGGCAATGAGGTCAAAGCCATTAGGGCTGGCAAGGTCTCAATTCATGGCTCCTACGTCAAAATTCTAGGTGGAGAGGCCTATTTAGTAGGTGCTCTCGTCTCCCCCTATCAAGCTAATAATATACCCGAAAACTACGACACCCAGCGAACTAGAAAACTCCTGCTCAAGAAAAAAGAACTCCGCTATTTGACAGAAAAATCTCAAGAAGCCGGTTTGACTCTTGTACCACTGAAACTTTATGACAACCATGGGCTCATTAAACTTGACGTCGGCGTCGCCCGCGGAAAAAAGAAATATGACAAGCGAGAAAAAATAGTAAAACGTGAAACTGAACGAAAACTTCTAAGGATGGTGAAGTCTAAAAAATAAAAAGGCGGCTTGGTGGCCGTCTATTATTTATTTGATTGATTAAATTGAATGTAGTTAAATTCTATAATTTTAGAACTGAGCGAATATAACAGTTCTTGCTTAGCACTTAGGACGTTCTGGTATGTGTAATAATCCAAGACTGCACCCCAACGTTGGCTAAAATAGGTTCTATGCTCAGATGGTTGGAACCAATACTTAAGAAGGAGATATGCCCTCCCATACATCCACAGAAGATTTGCTGGCCAGCGCAAATACTTATTAAAATATCTGGGCGATTTTACTAAACCATGTTTAGCGGCTCTGGTTTTAAAACTTTCTGCTATAAGACCAGGGGTGTAGTCTCTTCGATTTTTCCAAAAATTCAAAACTTGTTCAATAAGTAAAAATGCTCTGGAAGTATCAAAGCTTATAGTTGAAATCACACCAATTTTGTCCTGTGGAAGATTTGCCCTTTCGAATTCTTCTGACATCGTACCGCCGAAGCAAGTATTATTGACGAATAGCACTGGTCCTTGGTATCTCCTAACCCAACCAGCTAGGTTTCTATACATAAGTTTTCTTCCTAGTTTCAAACCCCAACAACCAGGACCGCCATGTCCATCGTATATGAATAGTAGAGGTGTAGTGTCTTGGGTCAGAAAAATGTCTCTGATTTTGTCCTCTAGGGTACTCATCGACAACTTTCTTGCGTCAATAATTTCTATGTCTCTTAGCAATAACCTATCTCTTATTTCTCGTCTAAAATACCGAGCATCCGAGATATTATCAAGGTTTTTGCTTTTCCACTCATCTCCAGCAAGAATAACAACTTTCATTCTCATAATGAACCCACTCCTTTTTAAGGTACGTGTTAACCTTCGTTCGGTCTGTACATGAAATCTACACATTAGCGTTGCTGCACTAAGTACTTCCTCGCTCTACGCTCGGTCGCTGATTTCAGTACGCCCTCACCTTCGTTCGGTCGCTTGCAAAAACGCTAACATTATGCTATGTTTAGGTCAAGGGAACGACCGGCTTCGATGGTAGTTCATTTAAATTAGCGCAAGTCGAGATTGTCATGCTCTCGTAAATCAGGTGGCAAAACATAAATGCAAGTAATTATAACTTCGCAGTAGCCTAACATTGTTTAGGTAACCATCTTACCTTTGATTCTCGCTACAAGGCTAAGGCGTTATCAGCGAGATAAGGGTGTTGCAGGAATTTACATATTTTTGCGGCAACGCTCCACAACTTACTAAAACAGGTGATAGGTTATTTTGCTCTGCCTTACTCTATCACTAATAAGCAGAGACAAACTTGTAGTACTAATTTAAATCTTCTTCCAGACTGGGGTTCGACTCCCCACGTTTCCACATCAGAAATATAAAGGTCACTGCAAAGTGGCTTTTATAGTTCTGCTCGTGCGAAATGTAGAGAGCTAACTGCTTAGCTCTTGTGGGAGAGTCGAACATCGGAGTTATGTTTTGTTACCAAATAAAACAAATGAGATGGTGGTTAGGCCGAGTTCCACGACGGTGGAATGAGAGCCGAGACCGACTCCCCACGTTTCCACCGACGAACTAAGCCCACCTTCACGGTGGGTTTTAGGTTGGTGATTAAATTACTACATCCACATTGCGAGTATTACACCCATGAGACAGAGACCGACTAGATAATACGAATAAGTTACCAACCAATACTTCCAGGGTTTACGATCCCAAAGTACAACACCGATAGTCACGGGGGCGATAAAACCAAACCAGTTCCAGAACCCTGCCATCACTCCGGCTGACCAGCCATATACATGCAGATATGTGCTGGCGAAAACTAGAGCATGCGCCAGCGTGTAAGCCATGATTAACGAACCGATGAACATCAGAGCGTAGCTCTTACCCATCCCCTTCTTCTTGGCCTCTTCCATCATCGCATCAGTCATACCACTCAACTTCGCCCACATCTTGCCAAATAGCGGACCGAACCATAGACCGCCGAGAATGAAATTGGCAACTGCCGCCACAAACACCGCCACATAACTAATAGGGACTCCCATATTTGTTTAGTAGAAATTCGAATTGCCAAATTAATCCCAAGATTAATTTGGCATTAAGAGAATTTCTTGGTTAATCTAAAACTATTTTATCTTGAAAAAACGATCTGGTCAAAGTAAAGCCCACCTTGGCAAGATCAAGAGTCCAGCTATAGAGATCGGCATTATCCTTGCACTCAAGAAGAATGGTGCTACAATAACCTTAACTCGATAGTTCCTATAATGGTCACCATTATAGCTTTGAAAATTCGGAGGAATGACGACCATGTATCCTACTACCTCTTGGACAAGCTTTCTGCGGCGCCTCGGTCGAAACACCAAGGTGTTGAAATCCGTTGTCTTTTTTATAATCTTAATTTTGGTTCTAGTGCCGGCTCTGACAATTGCACAAAAACCGGAGAAGACTTCTTCGACTACTGCCCTGCCAGCTACCCCTTCGCCTGCCTCAGGACTCCCTTCGGTCGCAACACCGACGCCGGTACCGCTACTTCAAGTCACCCCAATGACTCCGGTCACACCAGAGAGTCTAAAAAAACAACAAGAAAAAAATGCAATCCCGATAGAAAAAGTTGAAACTAATCTTGTGAATTTGACTGTAACTGTGTCCGATAGAGATGGCCATTATTATCCTGGCCTAAGTAAAGAAAATTTTGAGATTTACGAAATATTTAAAGGCACCGACAAAAAAGAACATCGAATCAAACAGGAAATCTCTTTTTTTTCTAATGACGATACACCGATTAATCTGGGGGTTTTGCTCGATATCTCTGGAAGCATGGAAGGAGATAAGATCCGAAACGCAGTTACTGCCATAACTACTTTTTTGGACTATAGCAATGACCATGATGCCTTTTTTTTGTATGGCTTTAACACCAAGACCTATATTATTCAGGATTTCATTTTTAATGATAGTGCAATCAGAAGCACTTCAGCCAATAAGCTCTTACTGATTCGTCCAAAAGGTCGAACCAGTCTCATTGATGCAACGTACGTTTCTGTTGAAAAACTCCAGCATGGAAAACTGGGCAACCGGATGGCACTAGTGCTGATTAGTGATGGACAAGACAATGAGAGTCGCTATACTATGCGAGAACTTAAACGAAGCATCAGAGAATCCGGAGTTATTATTTACACGATTGGAATACTTCCTTCGGTAATTGATACCCGACCTGATCCGTTGATTGCTGGTGGCAAGAATGTTCTTGATGAAATAGCTTCTATGACCGGTGGCAGGTCACTTTACCCAAACTTTTCCAGAAACTTTCCCATTCAGAATCCTTTTGAACCACGGCTTAGTCTTGATGATGCAATGCAAAAAATTGCCATAGAATTGCGCCATCAATATGTACTGGCCTATTACCCAACTGGCAAAGACATACCAAACGCCGACAAAAATAATTATCGAAAAATTAAAATAAAGTTGGTATCCCCGAAAAACAACAGGTTGCCTAGCTTATCCATTCGCACCAAAGATGGATATTATGGGCCAAGAACTAATTTGTAAGCCACTCTCAACGGTGGCTTTTTAATGATTCGCCAGCTTTCCTTATTTATAATTATGTGCTACGATGACTTTCGACTAAATTATGTTCAATCGGCAAGAAAAAAGATTACGTTTAAACAACCAGATTCGAGTTCCGGAAATAAGTGTCATAGACGATACCGGACAAAATCTGGGAGTCATGCCAGTTCATGAGGCCATCAAGATAGCCGATGCAAAAGGGCTAGATTTAGTTGAGATTGGTCCCACTGCCAAGCCACCTCTTGCCAAAATCATGAATTTTGGCAAATATATGTACCAGAAAGAAAAGAAGGGCCACGGAGGTAAAGCCAAATCAGCAGCCAATGAAGTTAAGACTGTCCGACTCGGCTTCCGTACCGAAATGCATGACATCATGGTCCGTGCATCGCAAACCGATAAGTTCCTAAAGAAAGGACACCGAGTCAGAGTACAAATCACAGTCCGAGGTAAAGAACGGGAGATGGCCCATTTGGCTCGAGAAAAACTGGACAAATCGTTAACTATCCTGTCAGAACCATTTATCAAAGAGTCGGAAATCAAACGCTATCCAGGAGGGTTTGAAATATTATTAAGACCCGACCGAGCGTGAGCGAAGGGAGTACTGAATCTAGAAGGATTCATGTAAGGGAGTGCCAAAGGCCAGTAGGCCGTGGCGTGAAAAATTATCATGTTAAAACTCAAGACATCAAAATCAGCTTTCAAACGTTTCAAGGTAACCTCCAAGGGGAAGCTTTTTCATAGACAACCCGGACAGAATCACTTCAATGCACGTGATGACGGTAACACCAAAAGGAGTAAGAGAACACAGGGTCGGGTGACACGAGCAAACATGAAGGATGTCGATAATTTAATGCCTTACATATAAGTAGTCGTTAATTACCTCAGTATATGAACTAAGTCCATATACTGAGTGACAAGTTTCTAACCCGTTCGACAAAGCCTCAGGGTTATCCTGAGTCTTATCGAAGGATAACAACTCAACGTCATAATAAGAATTATTAGTTTCGTTGAGAAACA
>OBEQ011449696.1_pt1 | contig 12623 bp, 10 predicted proteins | sample 1670901 | NCBI WGS metagenome assembly OBEQ01 (sample SAMEA104232315, study PRJEB22302) | groundwater metagenome | biome: forest; feature: aquifer; material: groundwater | place: USA | collected 2011-08-07 | depth 5.4 m
CTTCGGTGGTCGCAAAAATAAATTTCACATGTTCCGGAGGTTCCTCGAGGGTTTTCAAAAGCGCGTTAAACGCTTCTCCGGTCAGCATGTGCACTTCATCGATAATATAAATTTTGAAACGCGTCCGGGCGGGTTTGAACTTTACGTTGTCGCGTAAATTTCGGATTTCATCAACGCCGCGATTGGAGGCGCCGTCAATTTCCAAAACATCCAAACTCGTGCATTGGGTAATTTCCTGGCAGATAGAACATTTATTGCAGGGGTTTGGTGCCGGGCCCTTTTCACAATTCAACGCCTTTGCGAAAATCCGGGCCGTAGATGTTTTGCCGACTCCGCGAGAACCCGTAAACAGAAAGCTTTGAGCAATCCGGTTTTTGGAAATCGCGTTCTTTAAGGTTGTGGTGATCGGCTCTTGACCGACGACTTCGTCGAAGGTTTGAGGTCTAAATTTGCGTGCGAAGACTAGATATGACATAAATCCTTGTGAGTTTTACTAACTTACGGGTTTTTGCGGCTAAAATCAAACTAAAAATTAAGTGTTTTTAGAATAGATAATGATATAATTTTCTGATCCATCACTTATGAACGAAATGCTTCCTCCGCTGGTTAGCGTAATTGTTCCTATTTTCAATGAAGAAACACTGATTGCAGACTGTCTCCAAAGCCTCCTCGACCAAGATTATCCAAACCATCTAGAAATCATCGCTGTCGACAATGGCTCTTCAGATCAATCGGCTGTTATCATTAAAAACTTTCCCGTAACTTATGTGCTTGAGAGAAGAAAGGGAGCCGCCGCGGCCCGTAATGCCGGCGCTCGGCACGCAAAGGGAGAATTGCTTGCATTTATCGACGCAGATTGCGTTGCGCCGCAAAATTGGATTTCAAAACTGGTCGCTTCGCTACAGGGTGAGTCTTATGACATCGCGGGTGGAGATTATGTGCTTGAAACGGGAAGAACATTGCTCGAAGATTACCTTTCCTTTCGCAACTTTTATTCACAAAAAGAATTTTTCTTTGGCAATTATCCGTTTCTTCCCTGGTTGTTGACGGGGAACTTGATTGTCCGGCGCAAAGCGTTCTTTAAAGTCGGCGGATTTGAGGAAATTTTCCAAAAACGGGGCGAAGACATTGATTTTTCATGGCTCTTGATCCTAAACGGCGGAAAATTGAACTATTTGCCGGATCACGAAATTCTTCAGCAACGGACCTGGGACCTTAAGAGTTTTTATTCGAAACTATTTGAGGACGGAAAAGCAATGACGCTTTTGCGCCATCGATACGGAAAGCTTTGTTTGAAAGAGCCGGATTCGGAAGGTTCTAGATTTGTGAAAGGGTCTTTTCAAAAGCTAATACGCCGTGGAAATAAAATTCTGAAAAGTGAGTCCGGCATTTTTAGAAAAATAGCTTATTTTTTCTTCGCAATAACCGGTCATATCGTTTTTCTTTCAGGGCGAGGATTAGATGAGATGCGCTTCGGTCTGCTTAAAAAGCCGCTTCCTTGCGGCCGCTTTCCAGCCTTTGGAAGTCTGGCGGGCTCTTTCAAACCGGCTGCAAATATTCCTCTGACTTCGGTTCACGCGTAATCAAAATTTCTTCCAAAACGGCAAAGGCCTTGTCCGGCTGCAAATATTCCTGTGCATAACGGATTGCATTTTCTTCGAAATGTTTCCTAAGCGCGGCATCTTTTAATAATCTGACGGTTGCTTGAGCAAAACCTGCGGCATCATCCCGGCAAAGATATAAATCATCTGCAGTGATGCCGCGAGCGGCATGAGTTACCGCAACGATTGCTTTCCCTTTACTTAGCGCCTCCGAAAATTTGGTTGAAAGACCTGTCCCGGAGAAAACGGGAACCACCACAACGGCAGCGCGGCGGTAAATCGGATCTACTTCCGCTGTGTTTTCCAAAAGCTCAACGGATTTTTCTTCATTGGCAAATGTGGTTATCTCTCCAGCAACCAAAAATTTGGCAGAAGGAATTTTTCTTAAAACCAACGGCCAAACATTCGATTGAAACCAGCTTAACCCTTCCCTGTTTTCAGCCTGAGAAGAACCGATAAAAAGGCATGAAGTTTCGTTCGACGTTTGCGGCACAGAATTGACATAAAAAGCATGGCCTGCGCAAATTACTTTTCGGTCTGGAACAAGTAAACGAAGGAAATTTTCCTCCTCAGGTCTCATCGCAAGAATCACGTCCGCGCGCTCGAGATATCCTTTTTCTTCTTCGCGGGTACAATAAACCCAAGGGTTTACCCCTTTTTGAGCGAGCGTTTGCCGGTTGTGTAAAACATCAATAGTATCCAAAATTTTAAGCACGTCTGAAAATTGAGGAAAATCAAGGCAGCGGGCAGTCATCGCATATTCACAGATCACGACATCAGGTCTTTGAACCATTTTGCCGATTACTTTTTCAATTTTAATACGGTCTGAAGCACAATTCAGAAAATTAACGGATCCCGGTTTTGTAATAATTCCGTTTCGTGCTTGTTTTAAAGAGCGACTTTTTAAATACCGGCGGCCGATTGAAAACCGCGAAAGAAGACGGCGGCCCCATGCGCCAATACCTTGTTGCAAACGGCTGAAAAAAGGGCGTAAATCCACCATTAATATTTCATCGCACGATTTCCCAAGCTCAAGTAGACCTGTGCGATCAGTGTAATCGGTTTGAATCCACAAATAAGAAAGGTCGTGGCCGGATTTCTTAAGCCATTCAATTAAGTGCGTTGCCCGGCGAAAATCACCGCGGATGGGCGGATACGGAAGGAAATTGGAGATGATCAAAACTTTCATTTAAGCGAAAAAACTCCACTCTGACTTTCGGGTCCATTGCCTGCCGTAAACAAGACTCACCAATTCATAAACCATTTCCCTGACGGCTTTGGAAATAAATTTCAAAAAGAACCCGTTCTGATTCAGCGACGGCGTAATCACCGTAATCCGCGGCCAGGCTTTATTCACGAACGCCGGCCTCGGAAAATGAACTAGTTGAAACCTTGCTCGTTTGTCGTGCCAGAATTTCTTGATACCAATCCAGATAGGTGCGCGCTTGAATTTCCAAGCTAAACTTTCGTTCCGCTCCTTCCCGGGCATTTTCGCCAAGACGCCGGCGGAGCGATTCATTTTCAAGCAGTTTGACAATCGCCCTGGCCATGGCCTGCGCATTTTTGATTTCAACTAAAATCCCGTTTGAATCTTCAATGGTATGCTCAAATAAATTCTTGATTTGTTCCGGAATTCCGCCGGTCCGAGTCGCAACAACCGGAATCCCGCAAGCCGAGGCTTCCGTAATCGCCAGCCCCCAGGATTCAGCGTTTGTCGCATGCGTATAAAGATCCGCTGCTTGATAATAGGATGCTAGAACTTCCTGTTTTCTTTGATAAGGCACAAATCGTATTTCCAAATTTCCGATTTTTTCGGGGGCGGCATTTTCACCGACCACAATTAAGATGATGGGCCGGTTGACTAATGTTTTGGTTGCGCGAATTGCCGCTTCTCTGAGCGTCGCATAATCTTTATACATGTTCTTGAATGCGCCGCTGGAAGCAAACAGGAGCACAAAACTTTCTTTGGGAATATTCAGACTCGCTCTGGCCGCTTCTTGGGAACCGGGACAAAATACAGAAAGATCCACACCGTTGGGAATCACACGGGATTCGATAGCAGCTTGGCTTAATATCGATTCTTTGACTTGCCGCATGAGCCAATGAGAAGGCGTTGAGATGTAAAGCCGCATCTTCTTATATATCTTCTGCTTCCGCCACCAATTAAATGCGGTCGAATCCCGAAGCAGGGACGGATAAAGGCTAAGATCGGGACAATGGCCGCAGCCCGTTTTCCACCGGTCACAGGCCATCGAATACGCGCAGTGGCCGCTCAGAAGCCAGCTGTCATGGAGGGTCAGGATTAAAGGGACCTGTTGACTCAACCAAGGAAGAGCCCTTAGATCAAAATAACCGCCGTGTAAATTGTGAGCTTGCAAAATACTGGGATAAACAGGCGCCCGGTTCAACAAACGCCAGGTTGCCGGAAACGAAAAATTTTCCCGGCCTAAGAGCGCGTTGATATTCCGATCAAGGCGTGAACGAAAACTTTTTCCGTCGGTTGGGTCAATCTGAAAAACTTTGATGTCATCACTGTATTTTTTTCCGACGGCAAGCCATGACTCGTGGCCGTATTCCCGATACGTCTGAAACAAGTTCCAGGCCACTTTTTCGGCACCGCCGCCGATATCTTTGGTGTTGAGTTGCAAGATTTTAATTTCTGCGCGTCTCATGAGTCACCATTTACCTTTTTTAAACTGCGCCTTGTCTTAAGGAACAAACCCATTTTTTTCTCAAATGGGAAGGCAAAATACCCCAATGTTTATTTCTGAGCTTCGCAATTTCAGACCAAAGCTGTTGATCATTATAATCCTCGTAAGACTTAAATACCTCACTCAGATAAGGATTAGAATAACTGATATGTTCGGGCAAAAAGTCTTCTTCAATGGCCAATTCTCCACCTAAAACTGCAAATCCGATTCGCCGGTCTTTAGAAAATAATAAATTCTGGTATGTTTTTTCGGCCACATTCCAATAATAATCCGCGTAATACCGCCTTTTTTCGGCCAAATGCGGCTGGATGACTTTGAGCATGTTATAAACGCCAAAATGAAATGATTGAAACGACGACGGATTTTTGCAGTGAAGAGCAGCCGGTGCAAGCGTGCGGTCATCATGCTGTACGTGTAACGGAGAAACAAACGCGTCGTCATCCACAAACAAATCTTCACTGCTCTGAATCCACCGGACCGTGTTCCGGTAAACATTCATGGACCAAATCAGCTGATCAGAAAAAAAATTCTGCACTGCGATTTCCAGCTTTTCAAGTTCTCTGTCTTGGCTGAATTTGTCGACGACTTTCGAAAATAATTCTTTGTTTTCAATGACCATGTCGGCGTCAACTTTGATCAATAATTGAAATTCCTCAGCTCGGTCCATAAAAGTTTTGTATAAACGATAAGATGCCTCTTTAAGCGGAAGGTTTTCGATCACCATAACCTCAAAATTCCGGTAACTTTGACGGTTGAGGCTCTCTAAGCATTCTTCAAATTCGTTCTCGATGCGGTGAGTAACGCCCACTAAAATTTTCATTTAGCCTTCCTGAAACAGTTTGCTCAAAGAATTTCCTAAATCGTTGGCAGAAATGGGATTAACATGAAAACGCGGCAGCTGAAAAAGATCGCTTCCGGAATGAACAAACGAAGGAAAAGCGGCACAAGCGGCGGAAAATTTAAGGTCGTGAATTAATTTTACAGTTTCAGAAGAGTAATCGCCCTTTCCACCAAAAGGATAGGAAAAAAAACGAACTGGCCTGCTGGTAATCGCCTCCAATGAGAGTTTGCTGTTCTCAATTTCGGCTTTTTGTAAATGCGGGCCCAAAGCAGAAAGGCGGCTGTGCGATTCCGTATGGGCTCCGATTTCAAATAAATTGTCTCTGGCGATTTCAAAAATTTCCCGATCGGACAATAAACGGTAATCGGAGCGCGGTAATAAATCAGTTTTACCGGTGCGAAATTCTTCCAAAACTGCGCTGCGTTCGGTTTGGGATTTCATTCTTAAGTCATCCCAAACCGAAAAGAAATGGTCCATTTGCAAAGGATCCGGTGCAAATAACCTTTCCAATTCGTCCCACCAGAATTCGCCGCAATGCGTTGATTGAGTCGCAATAAAAAAAGTTGCCGGAATTTTATATTTTTGTAGCAGCGGCTTCGCGTTCAAAAAATTGTCCCCGTAACCGTCGTCGAACGTCAGAACAATTGCGCGTTTCGGTGGCTTTAAACCCTGGGAGAGAATGTGCACGAGTTCGGATAATTGAAGAATCTCATAACTTTGATTTAAATATTGGACTTGTTCTTCAAAAACCTCGGGTGAAATACAAATTGAAAAGGGATCGCGCTCGACTTTCATGACTCTGTGGTAAAGCAAAATCACAGCGCGGTTTTGAAAGGGTGCAAAAACTTTGTTCTGAGCTTTTTTCAAAGCAGACTTAATCATAAGGCGGATTCCACATTTGAAGTTAAAAACAATGAAATATATTTTTCAATTTCATCCAGATTGACTTCTTCGATGCAATGCGCGTGATCTGCTTCACAGGCATCCCGGCATGGAAGCTTCGAAAATTCCGGCTGGATGATAACGGAGTCATAGTTTAGAGGGCGAAATTTTGCCGGAGAATTCAAATGATTGAGCGCTCCGGTCTTTGGATGACAATAAATTACAATGGCAGGAATCTCAACGGCCGCCGCAAGATGGGCCGCCGCGCTATCATTGCCGATATAGAGAGAACAAAAACTAACTAACGCGGCGAGTTGCCGCAAAGTTGTTTTGCCGATTAAATTGACTGCGCTTGAGCCTTCGGTTAATTCAAAACCAAGCGGCTCTTCCCCGCGCTGTCCAACGACAACGACTTGACCTTGGCGACGATTAATTACCGAATTTGCGATTTTTTTAAATTTGGAGACAGAAAGCATTTTTTTTGGCGTTCTTGCTCCCGGCGCTAAGATGACAATCGGCTCATCCAAGCGAACTCCATGTGACAACAAAATTTCCTTCGCGTCTTTAAAGTCTAGATTCGCTAGCCAGACTTCGGTCTTATGATTTTCGATTTTGCCGCCAAGGCGCCGAATTAATTCTAAGTTCCGGTCACTCTCGTGCATGAGAATATCGCCGGTTGTGATTGGAGAAAAAAGACAATCTAAATGGGTATTCGCATACAAATTTTCTAAATCTTCCTTGCCTGATGTTCCGATTCTGGTTTTAGCTCCGCTCAAGTATGCGGTGAACGCAGCGTAGTAAAAATGCCAGCCCGAACCGAAAAAAAACGCCAAATCGATTGTTTGGTTCCACAAATGTGTTCGGAATAACCGAAATAAGGCGGTTATATTTCGCCGGATCATTTTAGATCCTGGAAAAGGAACGGGATAAACATGATCCACATAAGGACAATGTTCGACTAAAGGATAAGCCTCTGAATTCACCACAAGTGAAATGACACCTTCGGGATGGTTTTTTCTCAGTTCCCTCAGAAAGGAACTGGTTAGAACCATATCGCCGATAAAATCAAGGCGGATGACTAAAATATGTTTCGGCTTATTTTTTTTGAACAAACGTTTTCCAAAAATAAAAAAAATGGGCTCGGCCACTAAATACGTAATGCGAGGCAAAAAATAAATCAATTTACAAAGTAAATTTCGCCGCGCCTTTCTATAAATAGAAAAAGAACTTGCCGTCATCGATAGGAAAAACCACAAAAATGATTTCAATCTCCTGAAATGAACTTTCTGGGCGTAACCAAACGCTAACAATTCATCGCTTACTGCTCCTTCAACCAGCCATTTTTCATAACGAAAAATGGATTCCTTCCATCGATTAATCGAATCCAGATAAATTTCTCCGCGTGCCGTGCTTTTCACGTCGAACGATGAATTCGAATGCCACAGCTCACCGTTTAAGGTGGGCCTTGTCAGAATTTGATGGACGGAAATTCCAAAAAATTTGGAAATTTTTTCCATCGTGGCTTCCGGCTGCAAAGCCAAATCTTCATAGCGAATAAATATAAAACGGCTTCCGTGTTCCTTTGCCACTTTTGATTGCAATTTGAAAAGCGCTTTGCGTTCTTTAAGTTCGACAAAGAGGCCTTTGATTTCGAGGAAAAAAGAATGAAACCAATTTTCTTCAGGGCCGCGCCATTTGCTTAAGATTGATTTTGCCGAAACCCAAAAAGCGCGAGGGTCCCGGACCAAATGAACAATCCGGCAATCTTGAAATTTCTCAAGATACGGCTCGAGACATCGGCCCAAATCAGCGGGAGATTTTGTGGCCCAGCCGGAATAGCTTGAAAAATCCAGAATTCCGCAGGCTGAAAAATAACTAAACATCCAAACCATCAAAACATCGTAAATCGTCCACGACGACGGAAGAGAAGACAGAGTTTCAATAAAACACGTTTGAAATTCGGTTTGATTAAGTCCCGTTTGTATCACGTTATCGGGGCCGATATAAATAGAATCGATTTCGATCGATTTGCCGCGCAAATCAATTTGCTTTTCGATCGCCAAGCGCAGTTTTGGGCTATTCGTCAAAGCAAAAAAAATCCGTTTCGCGTTCCGCTCGGAAAAACCTTCATTCATTTCGCGCTTATTGATTTCTGTGCCGGCGAGAAAACTATAAACAATATTTTCCTCCAGCGGATAAACAAGCAAATTCGGGTGTCCGTCCAGAAGACGCTGAAGAAGCGTCGTGCCGGATCGCCATTGGCCTCCAATAAATAGAGGCTTCAGAGCCCGGAAAGATTGAAATGCAGAAATTTTATCTAAATGCATGTTGTCAAATTTTGTTTGCCAACGCTGGTTGAACTTCCAGTGTAACCGGCATATAAGTTAACCCATGACGATGCGACACAGGTTCTCCAAATCCGTAAACATCTGAGGAAAGAACTTCAAAAGAAATTGCGTTGTTGACGAAATCAAACGGTTGGTGTTTTTCAAGATCGCGGATCCTTAAATTGATAAAGAATTTCCCCGGCGTAAGACGCAATTCGTTAAAGCGCCATCTCACCACCGCCCCGTCGCTTAATTGAAGCGGGCACTGTCCCAAAATTTTGGAACTAATGTCCACGACAGGAATTCCGCTTGCCGTTGATATTTCAAGCCTGCAATCGGCAGCAACGAAATCTTGATTCACGCGGACTCTTGCTTCTACGAGCATTGCTGATCCGGAGAGAAAAGCCCGGGATTCAAGCCCTGTGAGATTTAAAAGTCTCACTTCATCATAAAAAGCTGTTGTTTCGGCGATTCCAGCCGCTGCGGATTTTCGGTCTTCTGTGCCTGTTCGGCTGAAGGAATCTTCTAAATATTGCTCGATCAGGACTTTAGAAGGCCCGTCGCTTTGCAGTTGTCCGTTGTTGATCCATAAAGACCGCTCGCACAATTGGAGGATTGCGCCCATATTATGACTTACCAGCAATACGGTCCTGCCTTCGCCGGCCGCATGTTCCATCTTCGTGAGACACTTTTTCTGAAATGTAGCATCGCCCACCGCCAGAATTTCATCGACGAGTAAAATTTCAGGATCTAAATGAGCGGCGACCGCAAAAGCAAGGCGAATGTACATGCCTGATGAATAATGTTTTAGCGTGGTATCGATAAATTTTTCAATTTCAGAAAAGGCGACGATCTCGTCAAATTTCCGGTCGATTTCGCGTTTTTTCATGCCCAGAATCGCCCCATTCAAATAAATATTTTCCCGGCCTGTCAGTTCGGGATGAAAACCGGAGCCGATTTCCAAAAGAGAAGCAGCCCTTCCGTGTATCCGGGCACACCCTTCGGTGGGCTCCGTAATGCGGGAAAGAATTTTAAGAAGGGTGGTTTTTCCTGCTCCGTTTCGACCGATAATTCCGGTCACTTCGCCCGGTTTTATTTCAAAAGAAACATTTCTAAGCGCCCAAAGTTCTTGAGTTTGCGGGTCCCGCCGAAACCAATTCGCGCGCGAAGTGCCGAAGCGCTTTTGTACACGCCCTATTTGATAACGTTTGCTTAACCCTTCAACTTGGATGGCTGGGTTCATAAGTATTTTCCTAAATATAATCAGCTAAGGTCTTTTCGACATGATGAAAATAAATAATTCCGCTGATTAAAACAAAACAAGTCATTGCTGCCGACAAGATCATGAACGTCGGATCGATGCCGGAATGGCCAAAAAGAGACCAACGAAAACCTTCGACGACGCTGGTCATGGGATTTAAACAGAGCCATTTTCTGAAGGGGTCGGGCAAAAAATTAGTGCTATAAATGACGGGGGTTAAATACATCCACGTCTGGATCAGAAAAGGTGCGATGAAATTAATGTCGCGGTATTTTGCATACAGTGTTGAAAGCCACAAACCGGCTCCAAGCGCGGCGACCATCGCGAAGAAAATAAAAATCGGAACATAAAAAAGAAGAGGGGTCGGCGTAATTTTATAAAAAAGCATGAACGCGGCTAAAACCGGAAGGCTGACCAAAAAATCGATAAGACCGGATAAAATACTGGCCATCGGAATGACCATTCTTGGAAAATAAACTTTGGTGATCAAGTTCACATTTCCGATCAGACTGTTTGAAGAACGCAAAAGCGAGGACGAAAAAAAATTCCAGGACAAAAGTCCCGTGTAGACAAAAAGCGCATACGGTATTGTGTCGGAATCAAGTTTTGCGAACCGGCCGAAAATCAGGGTAAAAATGGCCGTGGTTGTAATCGGTTGAAAGACAATCCAAAGAATACCGAGGGCTGTTTGTTTGTATCTTACTTTGATATCCCGCCAAGCCAAAAAATAAATGAGCTCCCGGTAATGCCAAAGCTCTCGCACATTAAAGGAAATATAAAAGCGCCGGGAGCGAATAATTGTAAAATTCATAAGTAGGCGTATTCGGAAAGTTCCTTGGAAAGATAGGTTTCGATCACTTTTTTTTCGTGTCGGCCCGGAAAAAAAGGTTTTCCAATTCCCATTTGACGCTCGAAACGCTTACGCGTTTTGACGGATGCATAGGCCGCTCTCGGATCTCTGATCACGTGGATCATGGAGCAATTGGGGAACAGATCTTCATAGTGCGCATAACACGCACCGCCGATAAAAATGGGTTTTAACGTGAGGAATTTTTGATACTTCTCTTTTAATTCTAGACTTCTTCCCGTATTTATTTTTTGATCCAGCAAGGCGTGCTCCATTAAACACCCGCACAGGACATCATGACGACACCGCGCGAGGAATACAAACCCCATTTCCGGTACCGGCCCTGCAAAGCAAGCGAACTCGTATGACCCCAAAGATTTGGATACCCCAGAGCTAAAAGCCGTTTAATGGCTTCCGCGGTGAGCGCTGCCCCTAACCCGAATGTTCGATATTCGGGTTCGACGTAAAGAAAACCAATCGATGCTTTCCCCCGGTCAATGCCCGCATCCCAAATCAAATCAAACTGATCGTATGAAGACGTTTGGTTCTGAATAAATGTTCTGCAATAACCGACTACTCGCCCTTCTTTGACCGCAACTAAACATGTGTTGAATTTCTGTTTGACTGCGGCGTTTTGTGGATTCCCCCATCGAGGTCCGGACTTTCGAAACATTTGTTCCAAAAAAAAATGATCCTCCGGTACGGCAAAACGAAAAATGAACCCATTATGTTCAAGCCGTTTTGTCAAAGATTCCGCAGCGGACGGATTCCAGGTGCGCGTCGTGAACTCCCGGCCAAATTCCGCGATCTCAAATCCAAACCGTCCAAAAAAATTCATGGCCGAGGCAGGGACGGCCCATCCTTGCTCATCGCAAGCTACCGGAAAATAGCTGGTTTGGAATTTTCGGCAGCCATCTTTTTTGAGATATTGAACGGCTTGCTCCAGCAACAAGGCGCCAACTCCTTGGCGGCGTTCGTCCGGGTTCACGGCAATGCATTCGATGAAGCCGGTGCGCGGAAAAATTTGCCGTCGTGCGCTGGCCAAAATAAATCCAACGATTCTTTTATTTTTTGACGCAACGAAACATCCTTTCGTTGAAAACCAGGGGCTTGCGCATATTTTTTTCAGGAAATGATCGATGTCCATTTCTTCGGCGGGAAAACAAAGGTTCCATAAACAAACAAGGTCGGGCGTATCCTCGTAGGCAAAATTTCTTATTTCGATCTGTTTAGAAAAAAGCCGGCTCCTGAGATCCTTGCAGAAAACAAGCGGCCGGTAAAAAAGCCGGTTATAAAGCATTAATGGATTAAGGTTTACGGCCAAGCAAATAGCCATATTCTTTCCTAAAGGCAATTTGGCAATCATCCATTTGGACACCGCTGACGGATAATAAGAAATCCAGACCATCCACCGAGACAGCTTTTTCTGGAATTGGGTGGTGAGGTCGCGATTCTCACTTTGGTAAACAACCCCCAAAATATCTGCCGCACGGACTTCGTTAAATTCGAATTGGTTATCCCCTTTCACCAGTAAGCTCTGTTTCGAAATCAATTTAATGACGCGCGAAATTTGAGCATACCCCTTGAAACGATGAAAAACTAACCCCCCCACTTGAACGTCGGAAAAGAGAAAAGGCCGAATGGTTATTTTTGAAAGGGATTCTACAAAAGGCAGCATATTTGTTCTCCATGCTATTGTGGAAATGCTGCTTTGCTGAGGTGCTTTTTTTCTAGGCGTGAGAGAAATTGAACCTTGTGCCGCCAAATAAGTTTCCTTATCTTGGTGTTGAAATCAGGGCCATTATATGTTGCAAAAAATTATTTGTAAATCGTGGCGGAGAGAGAAGGATTCAGCGCCCTTCGCTTCGCTCCGGGTCGGCCACTCGCACCATAAGCAAACGCTTCCAGAGGTCGCGTTTATGGCGCTCACTTCGAATCCTTGATGATCAGCGCCGAAGGCGCAGTCATGATTGCATAAAATTTTGTAACCAAAAATCATGGCGGAGAGAGAAGGATTCGAACCTTCGAGGCCCTTACGAGCCTAACGGTTTTCGAGACCGCCGCATTCGTCCACTCTGCCATCTCTCCGAATTATTAAACCCAAAGCAATTACTTATTGTTGAGATGACTGCCCTCAACTTCAAATTATTTCA
>OBEQ010445515.1_pt1 | contig 12620 bp, 11 predicted proteins | sample 1670901 | NCBI WGS metagenome assembly OBEQ01 (sample SAMEA104232315, study PRJEB22302) | groundwater metagenome | biome: forest; feature: aquifer; material: groundwater | place: USA | collected 2011-08-07 | depth 5.4 m
AATCATCGGTTGGACCACCGAACGCTTGTCGGGGTATTTTTGAACGTAGGTATTGAGACTTTCGAACGCTTTATCGACATTCCCCTGAAAAGCATAACATTGTGCCCGATACATCAGGACGTCACCGAGGTAAGTATAATCGGGATAAAAACGAGTGATTGTTTCAAAGTCGTTGAGAGCCAAATCGACCCGTCCCAGCGCTTTGAGCCGGCGGCCACGCATCATCAAGGCATCCGCTTCGGCTTCGAGAACAGCTCTCTGTTTTTCTTGCCAACGCGCTTCTTGATCGGTGGGGCTTGGCTGTATTTGAGAAATATTGGCGTCGAGCGTTGGCATCTGCCCAAATGCTACATTTTCGTAGGACGGAATAAGACCGGGTCTATTGTAAGTCAGCCCCATTGTGGCTGATGGTTTGTCCAACAAACGATCTTGCAGGGCCACTTCGTTGGAATGAAAAAGCGACACCACAGCCACCAACATCATCGCCATCACCCCGATGGGAACCGGCATCCAAATTCCTTGCCAAAAGTTAGAGAACCATCCTTCTTTTTTCACAGAAGGTTCTTGGCGAATCGAATTTAAAATATTTTGGACAGCTTGGGGAGAAGGGGAAACAAGAGGAAGAGCATCAAACTGAGAGGTGATAAATTGGAACTTTTTGACTTCTTCGGCACAGCTCGCACATTCGGCGGCATGTGAAAAATCATTCCCTTCCAACATTACTTCCTGAAAATCAGTACATTTTATCATAAACGTGGATACCTCATTTAACGCATGAAAATCATTTAGGATCTGTAATTCCTAATTTTTTAAATTCTTCCTGAAGAGCAGTCAGCGCATATCGCATACGGCTTTTAACGGTGTTGATAGAAACCCCAATAATTTTAGATATTTCGTCGAACGGAAGCCCCTGTTTTTCTCGAAGGAGAAACACTTCTCGTTGGTCGGGGTTAATTCGCTTTAAAGCTGTTGATAATTTTTCGGACAATTCCATTCCTCCCACTTCTTGGTCAGGGCTGGGGGCGACATCTTGTATTTTTTCTCCTAATGACAAGCCGCTCCCCTCTTCGGCATTGCCATACGACTCATCCAACGAAACGGTTTTGCGAAGTTTCTTTTTTCGAAAAGTGTCGATGCAATAATTTCTGGCAATGGTGTAAAGCCAGGTCGAAAAACGGGCCTGGGGGGTGTAAGAAGGAGCCGAACGCATGATACGCTCGAATACTTCCTGAAAAGCTTCCTCGGCGCTTTGGGCATTTCCCAAAAAACGATAAATGAAATTGTAAATTTCCCGTTGATACCGAGAGAACAACGTTTCGAAGGCGGCGCTGGAGCCTTTTTGATAAGCCAACATCAGCTCTTCGTCGGTAGTTTCTTCATTATTTGTAATGAGCGATAGATTTCTCAAGAAGCCACCATCTCAAAACTTACATTGACGTTTAATCCAAAATCCATGTGTCGCCGCTTGGCATCGCGGATGCAATCTTCCGTTTCGCAAAGCATCACCGCCGCCAGTTCGGGATAATCGTGCAACTTTGAAACCAACAGACGAATATTATTGCGCCACTCGAACCGGTCAGGCACCACATCTCCAAACGAAATCAGAAAATCGGTATTTTTCTTCATGACAATTTTTTCGAGCAAAGTCTGAATAAATTGGCCGACACTTGTTTCGTTAAATCCGGCCTGTGGTCCCAGTCCTAAAACAAGAATTTCTTTGGAACGAATACGCCCTTCGGACGGCAACAAAAGCGCTTCTTTCAGTTCCCCCTGAAAACGATTTTTGAGGATCACCCGGGAAAGTCCGCCATTCAGACGCCAGTCGATGAGCGAAGCGATCCCCTGGAGTGGACGAGTGGAGGAAAAAACCCCAATGACGGCACATTGAGACTCGAGTTTGTCAAACGGCTTGGATGTAAATTTAACGTGTAACATCTGACTTGGGGCCCCGCAGGCCTTTTAATGTTGCTACCCGCATTAATTTTATTTTTGTCAGGCCTTCGATGGCCCCAAACCCCGCGCTCAAGTCCGGCCAAGCCGGATCTTGAGCTTCACTGCTCATGGGCTATTTTATCAAGAATTCCATTAATAAAAGAAGCACTTTCTTCGTTTCCATATTTTTTTGAAATTTCCAACGCCTCGTTGATGGTGACCGAAGCGGGGATTTCTTTTTCGAAAAGAAGTTCAAAAGTGGCCAAGCGAAGAAGGTTGCGGTCGACAGAGGCCATCCGAGAAAGTTTCCAGTTGGTCGAATGCGATTCGAGGCTGGCGTCGATCTGGGCCAAATTTTTCAAAGCGCCGGCGCACAACTCTTCCGTAAATTGACGAATCTCTTCGGACACATCATTTTCGTCCCAATAAGCGGGAAGAATTTTGGGCAAGCCTGATTCAGGCAAGGGTGATTCACCCGCGCCTTGAGAAGTAAACTCGATTTGGAAAAGGAGTTTTAAAGCATGTTCTCTGGCTTGTCGTCGGTTACCCATGTTTGATCCTTTTTAAAAGGTCGATCATTTCGAGCACGGTCACTGCCGATTCGCGCCCTTTGTTGAAATCGTTGGAAGCGGATCGGGCTTTCGCTTGTTCCAAATTATCGGTGGTCAGCAAACCAAACGCGGTGGGCAAACCGCTATCCAAAGCCACGCTCCCGATGCCGTCGGTGGCGGCACGGCAGACGTAGTCGAAGTGCGGGGTGTCGCCGCGAATCACCGCCCCCAAAGCGATTAGACCCGCATACCGTTTGGTGGCAGCACACTTTTTAAGAGTAAGCGGAATTTCAAAAGCCCCTGGCACCCGAAAAATATCGATGTCGGCTTGAGCCAACCCCACTTCTTTGAGGGCATCAACAGCCCCTTCTAAAAGTCCTTCGCAAACTTCGGGGTTGAAACGGCTGACCACGATGGCGATTCGCGGTTTTTTATTTGATAAAATATTCTTTTTTATTTTTCGTGTCGCTTGTTTCAATTTTTTAAACCTTTTTTAATAAATGCCCCATTTTGTCTTTTTTCGTTTTTAAATAAACCGCATTGTGATCGGTTGGAACCATTTCGATGGAAACTCGTTCGACAATTTCCAAACCGTACCCTTCCAGCCCGATAATTTTTTTGGGGTTGTTGGTCATCAAACGAATTTTCTTTAATCCTAATGACGCAAGAATTTGCGCGCCAATTCCGTAATCGCGCAGGTCGGCCTTAAATCCCAACTTTTCGTTGGCCTGAACGGTATCGAGCCCCTGTTCTTGCAAGGTGTAAGCACGCAATTTGTTGATCAGCCCTATCCCTCGCCCTTCTTGACGAATGTAGAGCAAAACCCCTTTATCCGCATTCGCAATGATACGAAGGGCGGCGTGGAGTTGGGGACCGCAATCGCACCGCAATGAACCAAAAACATCACCGGTAAGACATTCGGAATGAACACGAACCAGCGTCGGTTCGTCGGGAAAAATTTCTCCGCGACAAAAAGCAATGTGATGAAAATCGTTGACTGCGTTGGAATAAACCTTGGCGGTAAAGTCTCCAAAATCGGTGGGAAGCTGGGCTTCGGCCTCCAGTTGAATAAGCGATTCGTACCGAGTTCTGTACTTAATAATGTCCGCAATACTGACCAGACAAACATTTAATTCCTTCGCGATTTTCTGTAAATCGGGAAGGCGAGCCATGGTTCCATCGTCTTTTAAAATTTCGCAAATGACCGCTGCCGGTTTGAGGCCAGCCAGACGGGCGAGATCGACCGACCCTTCGGTGTGCCCGCTTCGCACCAGCACTCCCCCCTTTTTCGCGCGGAGTGGAAAAATATGCCCGGGGCGAACCAAGTCGGAGGCCTTGCAGTCGTCACGAATCGCCGTTAGCACCGTGTGAGCCCTATCATGCGCTGAAATTCCGGTAGTCACCCCTTCGCGCGCTTCGATGGAAACGGTGAATCCGGTTTGATGGTGGCTTTCGTTGTCGGACACCATCATCGGCAGTTTGAGCGCCTCGCATTTTTCTTCGATCAGCGACAAACAGACCAAACCCCGCGCCCGAGTGATCATGGTGTTGACCACCTCTGGCGTTATTTTTTCAGCCGCGACAACAAAGTCCCCCTCGTTTTCACGATCTTCGTCGTCCACGAGGATGACCATGCGCCCCACCTCAATGTCTTTGATGGCCGCTTCGACGCGGGAGTAGGCTTCGTTTAAATTTTTTAGATCCATAATAATTATTCACTCACCTGACGCGATTGTAAGGGAGAAACCGTCATCCCGACATGTAGTAAGTCGGGATCCATTTTGACGTAATTGGATTCCGGCTAACAATCCGCCGGAATGACGATATCTCATAATCGCGTAAGGTGACTTATTCAAATACCATCATCCTCGCCTGGAAATCAAGCTCTGTACATATTTCCCAAGGATGTCCGCCTCTAAATTAACAGAACTCCCCACTTTTTTGGTGCACAAATTGGTGACTTTTTGGGTGTGGGGAACAATGCAAACGGTAAAACAATTCTTTTTTGGGGCACAAACCGTGAGGCTTATACCATCGACAGTTATAGACCCTTTGTCGATAAGATAACGAGAAAGTGATTTTGGAGATTCGATTTCCATCTCTCCACCATTTTTTATTTTTTGTATCACTCCCACCCCATCCACATGCCCCGTCACAAAATGCCCCCCAAAACGATCGGAAGGACGCATGGCCCGCTCCAAATTCACGATTTGACCGGATGGATAAGAACCAAGAGTTGTTTTTTTAAAAGTTTCGGCCGAGACATCGAACGCCAACTTTTTATTTTCACATTTCACAACGGTGAGACAACAACCATCAACCGCGATGCTCTCGCCGATTTTTATCCCGTTTGTTGGAAACGGGACGGACACAACCAACTGAGATTTTTTGGTTGAAACAATTTTGCCAACGGCTTGAATGATTCCGGTGAACATTAGGGCCCCAAAGTTTAATGATAGGCTGAATCGTGATCGGGATGAAGGGAAGCAAAACGAAGACAATTTCCATCCCGACGCACTATGGCTCTAAATTTTATAGTAATACGCATAGAATAAAGAGGGAGGCTTCCTGCTGCTTGAGTCGAATAGATTTTTTCCCAATGTAACCCCTTTGAACAATAGACTTGTTCCCAAGTCATGCGATGTAATCGTGACAAAGCCTGCCTGAGTTGTTCCGCGTCTTCTTTAGTAAGACGAAACCAATCATCTAAGAATTCCGGAATACTCAGATCCAGCTTAACGCGTGAAGGAGGCATTTATCTTTTTAAGATCTTTGAGTTTGGTTTCTTTTGGAGGATGAGTTTCCATATAACGAATGGCTCTTTCGAGTTTGCTTTTCATGGGTTCTTCATGAAGCCACTTTTCATGCTCCGGAATAAACCGGCCTAGCAAAAGAGTGATTTTCCCCTCTCTTTCGTCCTCGACCATCTGGATGGTTTTCCCCGCATACTTTTTTCCCAGCGTGATTTGGCCGCTGGTGCCTACTTGTTTTAAGGTAATCATGATATCATATTACATGATTCCATGATTCCATGGCAAGGGAAAAATTATCCCGCCAATCCTGGAAGAATTTCTCCCGTATTTGGATCGATAAACGGAGCCGCTACAGACATGAACTCATTCATGTCATCGATCTCCATCCGAATCCGTTGGGCAATCAACTCGCGTGGATTTTCTGAAAAATGAGAAGTTAAATGGCTGTCCCCCGCCGCAGCCGCCAGCTTGTATTGCGAAGCCATTTTTGGAATTTGCGAAAAAGGAGGGTTGATCAAAGAGTCCAACGGACTTTTTGGCAAAGCCATTGCTGGAGAATCGTAATCCTCCATCTTCAAAACAGGAATGGGAGCCACCGCATCGGGGTCGACCGTGGACGCATCAAACGAAGCTACCAGATCAGCCTTGCGAGTTTCCCAGTTCGCCTCACAATCGGCCATCAACTTTTGATTCGTTGCAAGCTGAGTTTGATATTCGGCAATCAGCCCCTTTTTGATCTCCGCATATTCTTCGGGGCTGACATGGGCTTTTTCAGAAACTCCATCCTTAGAAAAAGAAAAACCGAGTGTATAATTTTTATTCATTGTCTCTTCTGCTTTTTGCACGGGATCAAAATCGGTAGGATTTTCTTCCACCAAATGCTGTCGGTCATACTGGTATTCCAATTCCTCCGGCCCGATCACCGACGCATAAGTCACTTCGATGAGACTTTTCCAAGAAGCTTCTAATTGTTGCGAATAAGATTCGATTTTCTGATTCCAAGTCATCGCATCACTTTCATTCCCCATCAGCGAGGCCGCCAGAGCCATCTGCATCGCCTCGCGCCGCTTGGCACGAATTTCATTAATTTCGAAAATAGCGGCCGATCTTTCGGCAGCCATGCTCCAACGGTAGGTCATCAATCCCCATTTTTTGAGGGCGTAAAATTCCAACGGAGGAGCCACAAGAATTTCAAAGGGGAGAGTAATCGCCGACACCCACCCCTTCGGCACACGACACAAGGTCAAAGCGCCACGAAGTCCGTAGGTCAACAGGGCATCCAAGCCTCCGGCAACCAAAGCTCCCTCAAAAGCTTTTCCATAGTTCCAATCGCCGGTTGTTGATTTTTCGAGAGCCAACATCCCTGCAAACATTCCCGCCATTCGGGCCACCGGATTAAAACGCACTTTCGGGCCGGCATACATAAAAGGAAGTTTGTTGTAAAGATTGATCCCTCCACGAACAGTTATCTCAGTACCGGCCCCCACACCGGTTAAGACGCCATAAGATTTTGCCGAACCTTTAAATCTGGCCCAGGTAATGGGACTCCCCATCATCCAGTCGCTGGCTAGATCGCCCCAAAACCATTGGACTGGGGAAACCACAACGCCAGCAAAAGCTTGAGCATCAGTCATACGCTGCGGTTGCAGTGTTTCCGTATCACGTGCGATAACCGTTTTTTTACCTTCCTTCTTTCTCTGCTGAATAACAGTTTTAATGTCTTGAATTTCTTCTTCAACTCCCTCCGGCGTGACACGATACAATTTGTCTCCGCGGCGAATAGTATCTCCTACTTCCGTATTGACTTGAACCACCCGCCTTCCTTCCTTTAAAGATCTGTCGACAAACTGCTGGGACCCTTTTCCTTTGGGATTAACAACGGTTTGGTGTTCTTTGGGAACAATTTCGTCAGCCCACTTTTCATCAAACGCTTTATCGTAATAGGCCTTACTTTTGGATCGATCGACTTGAATGCCTTGCTGTTTTAACCACTCTACAAACCGGTGAACAACCTCTAATTTGGTTTTTCCATGATTCCATTCCCGAAAATCGGTGATATTTCCATCTGCATCCACCCCAAATTTTGAACCCAAAATATAAACTTTGGGGGTTTCACTCACTCGGCCATTTCTCTCAAATCTTGTGGGAACATCTTGAAAACGCTTTGTGGCCCCCGTTTCTTCACCATCCACAATAATAATATTTTCCCGTTTTACCCCCACAATTTCCATCAAACGGGCAATGACGCTCTGCGCCTGACTGGAAATAATAACAATATCTCTTCCCGCGGCCAGATCGGCGGCCCATTCCCGAAGGGTAAATTCGTAAATTTCGTACGCCCCTTTTTTGGCCGCCCATTCTTCCGAAAACATATCGATTTGAAAACCACCTGAAATTCGCCCTAACAGAGCCTCTCCTTCGGAATTGGTTACACTATTGAGTGTATTATAACGATAAAGAATCAGGGGAATCCCAATCACGTCGGCGACCCGAATGCCTCTTGCTATTTTTAAAAGTTCGGCAGGACGATGACGTGCGGCATACAAAAGAAAAGAAGTGCTTGTATCGGGGGTACAAGTTCCATCGAGGTCGTAAAAAGAAAAAGCTTTTTTGGAATCTACAGCCTTTGTACCATGCCCTTCTCCTGGGGTAGGAGGTGCTCCCGAAACAGGCGCAGCCTCGTCTGGGTCATCACCGATACCCGCCATCAGCGGAGTAAATCCGGAGGGGATTGAAAAAGGGCGGTCGGTGCCCCCTACTTTTGCGAGAAGTTTTTTTCCTTCTTGCAACAGAGCGTCGACGAGTTGATCGGGATCCACCTGCAACTCGCGCGCGGCGTCAGCAACGGTGAGGGAAAGAATTGATTCTATCCCATCGGCAGCAAGGCTGGGGGCAAGTTGTGAAATATCGGCCATTTTATATTCCTAGCTCGGCTACTTCCATGTTTGCCGTTATTCCCGGAATTTCTCCAGAGCCCAGCGTGGTTGTAAAGGGGGTGACAGATCGGGGACCAGCTTGATGAACTCGTTGATGTGTGTGTCGCTCACTCCTTCTCTTCATCGCTGTACGTTCCTCACGGGGAATCCATTGGTGGATGGCCTTTACAGAGGTCGGCGACACGCGGGCGCCATGTTTGTCATCGCCGCACCACTTAAGAAAAGCCGGATGATCGCCCCGATCAATCGCGTCAAAAGGCTCCGCAAAAGCATCCAACGCTTCATTTAACTGAACGCGGGATTGCAAACTTCCTTCTGCTAATAAAGTATCCAAAATATCCAAATCGGCATCGACCTGATCTTTTAAAGTTTGAAGTCGTATCGACTCGACATGGGCCTTATGTCGGGCCCGCTCGCCGGTGACTTCTGCAGGGGGGCGATGATCCCGTTGATCCAGCTTTCTGGCCCGCACATGCACAGCGTAATTAGCCCCCGCTCCGCGTCCCAGAAAAATATCCAGCCAACTTGTTTGTAAAACTTGGCCAGGCCCCTCCACACCCAACACCAGGGTGAGGTTATCGTTATCAATCTCCATATTAGGGGCCCCCTTCTTGGGCTCACCCACTCCAAACCCCACCCGTCCGCGGGTCCCAGCCGCAAAATGAACACTGACAGTCCCCCCCAACTCGGCATTACGTTCTCCAATTTTTGCAATCTGTCCGATCGCTTTGGCCCGAGCCATTCCATCTACATCTGGATTTCCTGTTTCTTTCACCCGCACAACCGGGGTCATGCCGGTGCTGGTCAAAATTTGTCCAAGACCAGGAATCCATTCCAGCTCTTTTTTGTAAATGAAACGGATGGGCAATCCATCAAACAGAGAAATGATCGTGGGAATATCGGTCCAGCTATTGTGAACGATATTAATATCGAAAGGTCTATTTTCTTCTTGAGCTTGAAAAAGTACATCGGCAATGATGTCCAAACTAGCTTCATCAATATGAGGAGTCCACCTCGCGGCCCGCATGATCCGTTCCCCCACAAGACCAAATACTCGATTGAAATCTTCCAACCGTTTATCTCCCGCCAGTTTTCCTTGCGCAATATTCCAAAGACTTTCGGCAATTTCTGTCGCAAACCAGAAACCCATGTTGGCACTGGTCCAACGACTACGCTGAGGGGCGGGATTGGTGCGATCCACCCCTCCCATCAAAGAAATCAACCGGTCGGCAACGCGATGCAAAAATGTTTCGCCACGATTTCCCCAAGATGCTACCCGTGCGGCCATTTGGTCTCTAATTTCCTGTCGAGTAAGTTTAGGTCCATCCGCTTTGACAACAGCCGCAGGAGCTTTTACAGGCGCCTTTTGAAAAGCATCGTTTATAGAGGCTACTGCTTTTTCCAACTCGGGACGTTCCGAAAGAAAAGCCACCGCAACTTTTTCGGGTGGAATGGAACGAATGGCCCGCCAATTTTTTTCGCTGTAAACAGCCGGGGGAACGGTTCCGATTTCCTCGACGTACAAGCGACGCAAATTTTGAAGATCCTGATCACATTGACGACGATCCTCGCCCGCCAAAGCCCCTAAACTATCTCTGTCCCGGTTTAAGGCATACCAGAGAGGAAAATAATTTTGGCGAAGATCCATTTCCTGGCCCGGCCCCATTTTACCCTGAAAAGTTTTTATTCTTGCAAGAAGGGTTTTATAATTTTGATCCGGGGAAGAGGGGGAAGGAACCGTTCTAAAAGTCTCCGCCCACAAAGCGGCACTGGCGGCAGAGGTTTTAATAGGAACACCGCTCTCAACGCCGACTTTAGAGCCACGCGAAACTCTCTGCGCCTTTTCGGCCAAAGGTTCGTAGGCAATGTGATAAGAAACACGGCCGGTAGTTTTTCCATTGACCGCGGCGACTCTTGTCAAATGGGTTTCAACAGCTGGACCTATCTGTTGATAGTCTTTGGGATTAGACAACAAAGTAAGCCACCGCGCGGTCCAACGGCGCTCATTGAGGTTGGTGTAATGAAGCACTCCGGCTTCCAATTTTCCGGTGACAGCCTTAGCCGCTCGCGCAAGATCGGTGTCGTGTACACTTGTCGCTCCCCATCCATCGGCAGGATCTTCCCGATGCAAATGATCGGCCATTAAGGTGACCGCCTCTTGTCCCACCCGAAGACCATTTGGAAGACCAAGAAACTCGGCCACCCCTGTCGTCAAAGCTTCTACAGCCGCCGAATTAACTGGAAGAACAGGTACAATAACCTCTTCTTGAACAACAGGAGGAATAGAAGAAACAGCGTCCTGTCCTGCCACAAAAAAAGTATCTGGTGCTACTGAAGAAGAAGGAGGAGGAACAGGGGGAATGTGTGTGTTATCCACGCCACTATCGGCAGAACCACCGTTTGGATTAACTGGTAAAATTGGCATAATTTTTTATCCTCCTAAAACCACTTCCATGACTCCTGTTGACGCCATCTCTACTCCCAGCGCCACCCCAACTAAAGGCAATACCGAACGCGCCGAGGCGTGAGAAGCTAATTGCTGATGCCGCCGCGCACCATGATCGGCGGCTGTTCTGTGTGTTGGTGTTTTTCTTAACTCGCGCGCCGAAAATTCGAGAGAAGCCCCTCGTTTGCCCATGATATGCGCCACTTCGGCGGCGTAACGACGATTCCAGTCGGGCAAAATCTCCCCTGCATCTAAAAGTTTTGTGCCGCGAGGACGTGCCAAAATAGGTTCTTCTTCCACAACAACGTGAGCTTCGGTTGGGGTAGCTCCAAAGGGTTGATCCGGTTTCGGCCCGGCGTTGTGCCCACGGTGGCTCATCGACCGGACGCCGCGAGTTCGAGCGATTGTTCCCTGCACTGCTATCCGTTCGCGCGTTATTTCTGAGGGACGCCCTACGCCAGCCAACTCAAGTCCGGTCGTGTATTGCGGATCGAGCAAGAAACGGGGGTCGCTAACGGCAACCACTTGCGGCTGAGTCACGGCTCCCATTGTCAAAGCGCCATAAACCACCACATTTTGTCCGCCGCGTCGGATGAAATCGCTGTGCAATCCATGGATACTCGTATCCACAATAGTTCCTTCGTTCACCGCTTGATCCGTATTTTCAGGGAGAAATTGAGCCAGCACCCCCACCCCTCCCGCCATACCGGGAGGAAGTTTATCGCCCAAATCATTCTTGGAAATCAAAATATAGACTTCTCCTTCTGGGGATACAACCAGGCTGGTACTGTAATCGATGTACCACCCACCGTTGTGAGCCATATCGGCGACATCTTTAGTCCCCGGCAACCTTTCGGCATGACGACGGTCTTCCACTTTCACAAGATGGAAATCACGATTGACGCGAAGCCCCCACTGGTAGATGACCGGATCGATGAGGCGGGCAGGCAAATTATTTTGTACAACCCACAATCCATGCATGAGACTCGGCAGAACATGCTCGCCACTAAAACGGGTGATTAAATTTTTGGCCCGTTCGGCATGAACGGCGGGATTTAAATGGGGAGTTAATTTATCATGAAGAGCTGTTGCTGTTAAACTAACAAGACGAGGCCGTGGCTGGCCAGTTGCCGCTGAACAAGCCCGCGCGGCCGCATTGTAGGCTTTGGCCGCCTGGGCGTGGGCCGCCTCCATCGCGCGATTCCAGCTGATGGAATGTCCCAGCGGAACATCCTCGCCAGTTTTTTCCATATCTAACACCAACGTAGGGTCAGCCACACGCGTCCAATGTTCGGCGCGACGTTCGTTTTCAAGGTTAAGCCGTTCTAAAACCGCATCCCGTTTTCCCATCGCCTGATTATACTTATTGATGGCATCCCTTCCCAAAACTGCGTCTTCCCAAAACATTCTCATCATGCGTTCGGCCGCATCAAACATCAGTGTCACTTCGGCCACCACCTGCTCCCCAATTTGCTGGTCGCGCCAGGCAAGATAAGCAATTTCCTCCGGCAGACGTGTTTCTTTTCGATCAACCTCAAGGCGGGACCATTGCCGTTCGGCGTGCCAATAATCGGCGTTGGCGATGATCGCGTCTGTAAATCCGGTAAAACGAGGATCTGTGCTCATTGAAAGAAGATGCCCCAGAGCATATTGAATCAATCCACGACCAAGTTCGGAATCGAGCAATTTTTCTTCAGCACGATTCAAAGCCTCTTCTGCTTTTAAAAGATTAAGCGGGGCTGTACTTTCTTGAAGTCGCGTCCAGTAACGATAAGCCTGACTACAAGCAACTAACTCAGGCGACTTTGATACAGTCACTTGGACCGCAAGATTGAAGAGATGATGATCCCGCAGTAAAACCTCCCGGGCCGCATGATAACTGACCAGTTCCCCTTGAAGAAGTCGGGCATAGCGAGGGGTGTCGAGAAAATTTCTCATACGATCTTCATACACTACCTGGGATTCCTGAAAACGTTCATTGGCCCCCTTCAAAATGGCATCA
>OBEQ012058266.1_pt1 | contig 12618 bp, 5 predicted proteins | sample 1670901 | NCBI WGS metagenome assembly OBEQ01 (sample SAMEA104232315, study PRJEB22302) | groundwater metagenome | biome: forest; feature: aquifer; material: groundwater | place: USA | collected 2011-08-07 | depth 5.4 m
AAAAGGAATTAATAATACTAAAGTCTTAATTTGAGCTACTTGACTAAGTGATATTAAACCAAAACTAATAATAGGAAATAAAAATAAAACAAGTTTGATGTAGTTTATATAACAGAACACAAATTAAATACGCTCCTCAAGTTTAACTGATAAGCCACTTTGAGCTAGTTGTTCTTGCGTTGTTTTAATGATAATTGGTTGTGCTGTAATTAATTGGTTTTTTAAATTTACATGCTTATTAAGTAGCTCTTTTAAATATTGAAGTGCTTTGTGTTCTGTAGAAAACAAGCTTATATTAGGATGCAACTTTTCAAGTATTTCAATTGGGGTTCCATCTTTATTTACTAAGATCCAGCCAGTTTTTCTGGGTCGTTCTTTTAACAGTTGTGATAAGTCTTCTATATGATAGATTTCATATATTACATTATTATCCGGGTCTGGCATAATTAGCATTTGATATGAGAGCATAAAAACATTTTTATTGCTTAGAAGCTTTATGGTTTCATTAGAGAGTTTGCTTTTTGAAATCTCATCATACCCCACCCATTTTATATTTAACTCACTTAATAAGTGCGGATCTAGAGTCGTAATTATTGTTGGGTAAATATTATCAAAGCCAGAATATATTTGATTTTTCAAACCATACATCATTGATGGTATTAGTGTATAAACTCCAGAATAAATTGGTACTCCAGGAATACTACTTATTGCAACATCGCCAGATTCCCCTTCCTTCCTAAAAAAACCAATTTCATTTTTATATTTATTCCAGAATGAGTGTCTTAAAGCAAATGCATCCTTACTAATTTCTGTTTGATATTGGTAAAAACTATTCAATGATTTTGCTTGTTGTAGTTTATGAAGTGTATTGTTTATAAAACCAGGATCTGAATACATTTGAGGACAGAGTAAAACACCTGTTAATAGTCCTGCAATTGGAGATAAAGTAAAACAAAACATATAGCCGGACAAAACAAGTTTATTTTTTAATATATTTTTTCCAATCGTACCTAGTCCTACAGTAATTAAAAGAATAAGCATTGTATTTCCAAAACCAAATAACCTATTAAAATCAACAGGATTCAATTTAAATTCGAACAATACAGGTAATGGCATTGTTAAAAGAGGAATTAAAAATAAAATATAACCAAGCTTTTCTTTAGATTTTTTTAAATAAAACAATATTACTGGAAACAATATAAAACTTAATCCAAAGGCAGATATAAAATCCCAGCTAAAACAAGATATTGTTTTAGTAAATATTCCTCCGTTATCCCAGGCAGTTACGGTGAACAAATCTTTTTTAAGAATGATATTAAATATATCAGCGCGTCCTAAAAATTGATCCTGAGCATACATTTGATTTCCACAAATGAAGTTTAAGAAAATAAAAATCAAAAATATTGCCCCGGTATTTAATAAAATAGGTATATAATCCCTTCTTCTAATAATTAGTCGAATTGAAATTAGTACTATTAAATAAATAAATGTACTAGCTATAAAAGTCATACATAGCCAGCCAGCAACAAGACTTAAAGAGAATAAACTTATTGAAAGGGAAATAATATCGAGTATAGAGGTCTTGAAGTTATTTTTATTGATTAAATTGTAAAAAAGGAATAAACACAATATTAACATTGGATAACCTATGCCTGAAGTAGATGAAAAAGTAATTACTGATGGGGCATTATAAATAGCGCCATGAATACCTTTAAGTAAAAAGTGTTCTATAAAGCTAACATTAGAGGAGTTTTTAAAAAAACTTAGGATTGCATTTATCCAGATTAATCCTCCTCCAAAATAACAACAAAATGCTGAAATGAGTGAGGTCTTATATTTTCTTGTAAGTATCCAAGCAAGAGAAAAAAAACTTAAAAATGTTATACCACTAAATATTCCGGATATTAGTTCAAAAGAGTTAAAAATGCTAAGTTTAGATATGTGATTTAAGGTACCTGCTAATAAGTCTCCACCAAAGTGATAAGCCAGAGCATAGTCTGGTCTTAAAAAGTCTCTTGGAGGATAAATATTATTTTGAAATATACTAAGTGATAGAGGTATATGCCAGGGCTCATCAAAAACCCCATGTTTATGAATTGAAACCAATGTACAGATAATTATAGTACTTGTGATTAATAGTAGATAAATAAATTGTTGCTTAGAGATATCTGTGATTGGGGTGTCCTTTTCACCTTTAAAAATCCCAAGAATAATGAGCAATAGAAAAAGTAAAATGAAAATAGCAATTATAGATGCTTTGGATGGTCCAAAAAAGAAAGATAAGGTATGACAAATGAAAATGTAAAAACTAATACCAGTTGAAATGGAAAATGATGCCAAGAAAATTAAAGACTTAATTTTCAACACTTTCTTTAAATAAATAATTCCAAATGCTATGCAAGTTAAAAAGAAAAGAATTGTTGTAAATATCGATAACAGCATTATAAGAACTTGATTTTATCCTTTTTGACACGATCGAGTAAATAAGTAATAATTTATACAGTATTTATGAATAATTTAACTTTATTATCATTTTTAGTATTGCCTCTTTTTGGATGGTTAGCTGTAAGAACAATTTTGAATGTTAGTTCAATTGTTTATTTAATTCCATTTTCATGGATATTTGGCGTAGCTTCATTTTTAACTTTATTATACTCATTCGCTTATTTTATCGGGGTACAAAAAGCTGCTTTATTAGCACTTTGTATATTATTTTTATTATCTATTTTGCTAGTTGTTTATTTTAAAGAAAAGATTATTCGACTTGAAAGTTCCTTAACTTTCAAAGAAATAGTAGTTGTTTTTGGTTTAAGTTTTCTAATTTCTATTTTAACGTATTCACTTTTAACAAAATGGCATATATGGGATTTTGAATATCATGTTTCAGAAGCAATTTTGTTTGCATCAAAGGACAAGTTTCCAACAGGTACTTATGCCTGGCCTTCAATTTTTATTCCATATCATTATGGCTTTGATATCTTGAGTGCCTCAATATCAAAGATTGGTAATATAAGCATGGTTAATGCTTTTAATCTTATTGTTGTTATTTCAGTAATGACTACGGTATTTGCATGTTTTACCTTTGCATATTTTTTTGATCAAAGAAAATCATTTTTAACCTCTTTATTCGCAGGTTTAGGATTTTATTTTGCAGGTGGACTTTTATGGTTAGATTCTTTCATTAGATATCTCTTGAAGATTTACCCCGTCACAAAAGATTGGAGTTTTTTTAAAACATTTTGTGCTGTAGGATTACATGGCAGTTATATGAATGATATGGGTAGTGGAGGCATAATGTTTGCCTCTCTTACACTAGGTGTACAGCTTTTTATTCTCTTAATATTTATTTACTTTAACTTTATTCAAGACAAATCACTAAACTATTTTTATATGCTGCCATTTTTAATTACGTCAATTGCATTATTTCATTGTGCCGAGTGGATTATTTATATCTTTATTACTTCTTTAATACTTTCTTCTATAGTGTCCTTTTTTTTGCGAAATACTTTAGATTGGAAATCTTTAATTATTAAAAACATATTTTGTTGTATAGGCATTGTTGCTTTTATGTTATTTAATAGTCTTGCTGCCTCCTATATCTCGAAAGATTTCAATTATGTGCCTAATTTTTTTACTTATGCTTTAAAAGCAAACATATTGCAGTTTGAAGTTTTTGGGAGATTTGGAGATCTTAATCAACACAGATTAGTGAGCTTCTTTTCGTGGGATTTTGTGAGTGAACTTGGGATTCAGTTTTTACTTTTAATGTTTGTATTTGTGTGGTTATTAAAAAACAAATTCAGTTGGGCACCTTTTATAATCTCTTTTATTATTGTTTCGTTTGCGGTTCCATTTTGTATCGTTATAACCACGTCCCCGCCAGATATATTGCGGATGTATCATCCAGCCTTTGAAATTATTTCTATGTTATTTATACTTTGGTCTAGAGATTTTGCTGGGAGTTTTAAATTACCATTTTTAAAAAAGCTTATACCAGTTATATTCTCTTTCTTTGTTATTGTTCAGCCAGTGTGTAAATTAACGCTTAGCTCTGTGTTTGGACCACCTATTTATTTAGGGCATGAGTATATAGATCTTGTTGATAATTCAATAAAGCGATTTATTAACGATCATGATTTTAAATATTTTTCAAATACTGTTGGTGATTTAGTAAGAGCTCTAAATATAGGTATATTTGGGAATGATTATAAGGTCACACAATTCCTGCTAAAAGAACAGTCTAAGTATAATGGATATGGTCTATCATTGAATCACTTACCATTTAGCTTTGCTGGCATTCCTTGTTACAGTATAAGTGGTTCAAGTTTATCTAAGAAGATTACATTTATCACGTTGTTACAAACTTTAGATCCGTACTTAATAAAAGAACTTAAAATCAAGTGGCTGTTTTTAGATACAAGAACTGCCCAGTTTACAAAACTTTCTGTTATTGAAGATTTAATTAATAGAAACTTCTTGAAGTTAGTTTTTGAAGTTGACGATAAATATGTACCAAATGTACGCGCAGGATTATTGCGCTTTATAGATTCCGATAGATATTTTAAGACTTATCCCAGAAAAACATACTGGACATATCATATCTACTCAGGTGACAACATAATAACTTTCCCAAGCTCTAGTGGTAAAGAAGTAATATATTTGTTTAAAAGTGAAAATGAGGCAGTAGTCTTTTTAAAACAATTATTAGAGCTAAATACTCAGCTGAAAAATGCTAATCCTGCTGTTGATGCTTTTAGTGAGGATACTTTAAAAGAACAAGCGAATAAGAACAATTGTGTTTTAAGGTATATTTAAATTGATTCCATATTTTTTTATCAAGCCAACAATTTTATTTTTATTTTCAGGACTATCTCCTGTAATGCTGATGGCTTGTGTAATATGATAGATGCCTTGTTCTATATTTCCTTGAGCTAAATACAAATTTGCTAAAAGATTATTTGTATCAAATAAAAGTTGTTTATCTGGTTTATATAGTAAAGCCTGGTTTAATAGTGTGGTAGCTAGATCATATTTTTGAATTTTAATATAGTAGCTACTTACAAGATAAAGTGTCTTAGGATCTTTTGAATCTAGATTTAATAGCTTATCAACAGTTTTTTTTGCTTTGTCTATCTGATTTAGTGTTAGAAATCCAGTAAGCGCTTCTTTATAAGTAAAAGCTGAATGGGCTCGCAATCCATATAAATAAGCGTATTTAGAGTACTCTTCCAAATTGTTTTGTATTTGATAATATCGTACAGCCTCAAATAAGATATCTTTTGAATATGGATAAAGAGTAAGTGCTTTCTTTAAGCAGGATTCTGCTCCTAATGGATCATGTTCTATATCCCTTTTAAGTCGGATTAAAGAGATTAATAATGCTGAATTGGTAGGATATTTATTGTATGCATAGTTAAATATTTTTGTTGCACCTTTAATGTCATTGTTTTTAATTAGTAAGTTTGCATAGAGTTCTAAAACCCGGGGATCAAATATATCAAAAAACTTTAAATATTCTTTCAAGAAATTTAAAGCATTTAAGTATTCTTTTTTATCTTGGGAGTTATTATTAAAAGGTTCTATACAGACTAAATATACAGCTTTTACAAGAAGAGATTTATTATCAAGCCCATAAGATTTAGTAATTAATGGAATCTGTGAGTCTTGCCTTGTTTCTAAATTAAGTTTATTTATAGCCTTATATAGATAGACTTGAGCATTTGACAAGTATTTAGAGTCTTCAGTGAGGTCGTTAGAATTTGCTTTTAATATAGATTCTCCAAGACCACGAACTCGTAACCCAATGTGTATGAGGTCTTGAGAATCTTGAATCGTTGAGTTTATAAATGTAAAATCATTTTTCCAGTCAAGTGTTCTAATGTAAGATCTACTAAAACAACCAATTAAAACAACTAATAATAATGTAATAGTTATAGCGAAATATTTGTTGTGGTTTTTTTTACTGTTAATAAAATCATTAATAATTTTTCCAATACAAAATACAAAGATGGCTAGTGGTACATATAAATATCGCTCAGCTGCAAGTGTGTAAGATGGCATTAGGATATGAAGAAATGGTAATAGTGCAAAGAAAAATCCCCAAGACAATAAAAAAACATTAGACAATTTTTTTTTGTAAAGAAAGACAAAAAGAGGAATAAATAACCCAACAAGCATAAACAATATGCAAAAATTTGAATATGGATCAAAGAGAGAATGACCAAGATGAACAAAAATACCCTGATCGATAGAGAGTTTAAGAGGGAAAAAGATCAGCTTAACCAAATGAAAAAATATTTGAGGAGATAGCCAGCAAACTCTTTCAACGAATAAAATAAAGTAATTATTAGAGGGGGTTTGGCTGATTGAGTAGTTAGATATGAAAAAAAAGAAAATAAGGTATAAAAAGAAACCAAAGAAATAAGGTTTAGTATGTTGCAAAGATAAATATAAAGCTTTTTTAATGGGGTTATTTTGATATGTTTCATAAAATGAAAAGATAAAAAGGATAAATGGAAGAGAAACAATATATTCATTAGCAAGCATGGGTATTAGAAAAAGTGTAGGAATAATTAATTGTCGATAGAGGGAATTATTTTTCTCTTTGTTTCTTATGAAATCTAAAAGAAATAAAAATAAGAACATGTATGCAAAGAGAGCTAGGAAATTGGTTCCTAATAAAACAGACTCTAATATTACGGGGTGAATTGCCCAAATTGAGGCTAAAAGTATTAATAGATATCGATTACAGCTAAGAAAATATTTTAGTATAAAAAATACAAGACATACATTAATTAGATGCAGGCTAAGGGATAAAAGATGATATAGCAGAGAATTCTTTTGGCAGAAAAAGGATATTAATAAATTTAAAATTATGCTAAGAGGACAAGATCTGGTTACATTATTTGAACTGTAAAGAATGTTTGAAGACTGAACACTATAATTGAGCCCAAAACTTTGTATAATCTCACCGATTTCATTAAATGAAGTGGGTATAGGAAAGTAAGACTCATCAGTTATAACCCTCTCATCATAAGTTAACCATGGTCTATTTAATGTAGGACCAAAAAGAACTAATGTTATTAAAAATACACTAATTAAACTTAGTAATGTTTTATATTTTCTATCCATCTTTAGCCATCTTCTTATTTCACCATATTTAGTAAGTTAATTTTGTTCTTAGAGTATTCAGAATAATCTTTTAATCCAAGTTTTATATATAATTGATTTACCTTATGTAAAGATTCTAGATCTGTTGCAAATGAAAGAATCTCTTTTGAGATGCTAGCTGCATTATCAGGTTTTCCACTTAGCAATAAACATTTTGCTAGAGTGTATCCTATTTCAAATGTTACATTAGGATTTGCTTTTAGTGCTTTACTGTTTTCATAGCCATTTGTAAGATAGTTTAAGGTTTTTTCATAGTCTTTTATTTTATAAAAATACCTACTTACAAAGTATAATATCTCAGGATCTTTTGAATCTAATCTCAGTAGCTTATCTACAATATTCTTTGCAGACTTAAGATCATTTGTATTTATATAAATAGACAAAGCTTGTTCATATGCAGGTTTTGACTGTGTTCTCAATCCATATAAAGAAGCATATTTTGCAGTTACTAATGGATCTTTATATCCTTGATAAAAACTTAGAGTTTTTAATAATATATCTTTATCATATGGAAGTGATTTTAATCCCTCCAGCAAATATTTCTCTGCACTGATGAAATCATGTTCATATTTTAAAAACAAATCTACTAAAGCCATTAAGATAAAAGGTGTTTGTGGATATATAGAATTTGTTTTCAGTAAAATTTCTTTAGCTTCCGCGTGCCTATTATCTAACAGAAGGAAGTGGGTATATAATTCAGTAATTCTTGGGTCAACTATTTGCAAGTTTTGTATATAAGGTTCTAATATGCGAAGTCCTACTTTATAATTTTCTTTAAGCTCAAGACATCGTGAAGAAGCCTCAAGGAAAGCAATTTTTCTAAGCAATGATTCATAGTCCAGTCCATAGGATTTTATGATTTGTGGTAGTGAATCTTGATAATTCAACTTTTGTTCTAGTGCTTCTTGTTTTGCAACCTCAAGAAGCTTTAATGTATCCTGAAAATATTTTTGTATTTCTCCTTGTTTATGAGGCTCTAAGATTGAAATCGCTTTGCCAAGCATTCCTAATCGAACCGCTTTAAAGAATGAACTGTTACTTGTTTTATATGTCGAGTTAATAAATGAGTAATTGTCTTTCCAGTCAAGCGTTCTAAAAAATGATCGTGTAAAACATATAATCAAAACAATTGATAATACTATAATGGTTGAAGTTGTATATTTGTTGTGAGTCTTGTTTGAATCATTGATGATTTTCCCAAGCCCAAAGATGAGCATAGCTAGTGGTGCATATAGATATCGCTCAGCAGTAAGTGTATATGAAGGCATGAGGACGTGTAGGAATGGAAGTAGGGCAAAGAAAAATCCCCAAGATAGAAAGAAAATATTAGAAAACTTTTTTGTAGAGAGAAAAAGTATTAAAGGAATAAAAAGCCATGCGGATAGAAATAAAAAACAAAATATTGAATAAGGATCAAAAATCGAGTATCCCAAATGAACGAAAATACCTTGATCTATAGAAAGTTTTAAAGGAAAGCATATTAATTTAACTATATGAAAAAATATTTGTGGGCATAGCCAAAAAACTCTTTCAAGAAAAAGAACTATTGTAGAGCTGTTCTCTACTTGGCTGATTGTATAGTGTGAAATGAAAAGAAAATAAAAAATATAAATTAGTAATCCAATTACATAAGGCTTTGTATGGTTAAGTGATATTAATATTGAGCTTTTGAAGTTATTGGTTTTATATGTTTCAGCGAAAGAGTATATAAATAGAATTAATGGCAGAGTAACTATGTACTCATTTGTTAACATTGGAATTATAAATAAAATTGGTATAAGAAGTTGTCTAATTAATGAATTGTTTTTTTCTTTATTTTTTAGAAAATCCAGGAAAAAAATAAAAAAGAAACAATATGAAAATAGAGCACCGAAATTAATTGAAAGTAAAACAGGTTCTATCATTGCTGGATGAAGTGCCCATAGTAAAGTAAGTAATATGAGTAGTAGATTAAGAGAAGTTGTCTTATTCTTGGAGATAAATAATTTGACAGTAAAGAAAACAATTAACGTATTAAGCAGATGAAATCCAATATTAAATAAATGATAAAACAAAGGTTCTCTACCAAAGAAGAAGGTAAGAATCATTCCCATAAACAATCCTAGTGGACACGTTCGCACGATATAATTAGAGCTGTACATTGTGTTGGATGAAAGAACGCTGAAGTTTAGTCCGAAGGTTTTAAGGATTTCAAAAATTTCAAAAAACGAATTAGCTTTTGGGAAATAAATCCCATCTGCAATAATTCTTTCATCATATATTAGCCAGGGTCTGTTTATGGTTGGTAAAAACAGTAACAAAACAGCAACAATGCAGATTATTAGATTGATATCAATATTTTTTTTTGACTTGCTATTCATTTTAATTGGTTAATTAGCTTTGTCTATTGAGCTTATATATTCCAAACTCTTTTTTGCCATGACCGTATTATTTAGACTAACATAGGTTTTATATGAATTTTTCAGGTCTTCTATTGAATGCATTCTTATGCCATATAGAAATGAATAATATGCAAATTGTTCATAGTTGTTGGTTTGTTGATAGAAGCTTTTTAAATAAGTCAAAGTTTGTACATCATAAGGAAATAATTTGAATGAGGCCTTTAAGTAATGCTCTGCTTTTTTCATATCTTTATATTTTAGTGCTTGCAGCTGTGACATTATTGTAAGAGTAGTTGGACTTATTCTATGTTTGATAGCTTTATTTAAGATTTCTTCTGCTTTATCAAAGAGATAATTATTAAATAAAAGCCCAAGATATAAATCTATGATTTGAGTATCTATAATTGACAGATCTTCCATGTGAGGTTTTAATATTTGATAAGCACTAATCGAATCTTTATCGATTCCTATTTTTGTAAAAGCAAGTAAGTATGCGACTTTTGCCTGCATTGTTTTTGGATCTAAGCCATAGCTTTTAATAATTAGTGTTAATTGATTTTGATATGTAAGCTTTTTATATTCTAAGTCTAATAATGAGTTGTAAAGAGTGTCAATTGCAGTAGTTAGTAATTCTTGTCCTTTTTGTTTTGAAGCAGTAGTATTGCTGTAATCAAATAATATACTACCTAAAAACTCTAACCTAAGTGCTTTAAATAAATCATTTGGTGCTTCTTTTAAAGCAGATGTAAATAATGAATAGCTATCCTTCCAGTCTAATGCTCGTGCATATGCTCTACAGCTTGTTAGTGTAACTAGTAGCACTGTTACAAGGATGACAAGTTTTTGCTTATTCTTATTTATGCTTGACAGTAAAAGAAATAAGAAATTTGTTATTCCTATAGTAAGTAATAATAATGGAAAATATAGATATCTCTCACTTGCAATGCAATAAGTCGGAGAAAGTACATGTAGAAATGGAAGAAGTGATAGAAAGAATGGACCGATAATTATAAAAAATAAATAAGCAGTATTCTTTTTAAGATTAAAAAATGAAATTAAAAGGAATAAGCATAAGATTATAAATGTGATGGAACAAAAAATGGCATAAGGCTTAAATAGTGATTCAGAGAACTGTACAAGACCTGTTTGATCTATGGTTAGGTGAAGAGGAAAAAGAATTAGTTTTATGTAATGCATGAAAACCTGTGGAGCAAACCAAAAAACTCTTTCTAAAGAAACAATTAAATTCTTTTCTTGGGTTGTTCTAATTGCAGGTAAAGAAAAGAAATATATTACAAAAATCATAAGAGATATTAATAAAGGAGTGATTTGCTTTAAGGCAGAAATAAGATGATTTTTAAATCCTACTTCTTCTTGAACCAAGTAATAATTTGCTATTAAATAACAAAAAACTATTATAGGTAGTGTTACTGAATATTCATTTAGAAATAATGGAAAGAGGTAATATAAAAACAATATTATATTTAAATGTATTGGAATTGTTTTATTCCCACTATTTTTTAAATAGTAAAAAATCACTAATAAGCATAAAAAGTAGGTTATAAGTGCCCCAAAATTAGTTGCAAAAAGAATCGATTCTATGTTTGTTGGATGAAAAGCCCAGCCTAATGTCATCACTATAACAACAGCTTTTCTTTGAAAGTCTGATATTGATAATGATTTTTTTATATAAGTTTTGCAGTGAGTTAGTAATATTAAACATAATAAAAAACTATTTAAGATATGTAATATCAATGAAAATAAGTGATAGTTGAAAGGATTTTTTTTAAAACACAAAAAAACAATAAAATTAAATACTACATCTAAAGGAGTCCCTCTCAGATTAGAGATTGTTGAATAAAAGGGGTTTGATGCTTCAAAGTGATTGTGAATACCAAAGTATTTTATATAATCTAATATTTCCAAAAATGATCTTGGTATGGGCAAAATACTTTCATCATAAATAATTCTTTCATCAAAATAACGCCAGGGATAATTTAATGTATGTGCATAAAACATAAAAACCATCAGAACAACGATTAAATAAACTAACTTGTTATTTAGGTTTTTCACAATGTCAAAAAGTTTTATCATAAATTAGTTTAATTTTTGTAGTTTCTTCATTTTGAGGAAAGTCATTTAGCAGTTTAGTTAATATTTTTTTAGCTTGTTGATTTTGTCTAAGCGCCATATTAATAATGGCAGCTTCTTGTAAGCTATTAATGTCATGTGTTCGTAATCCATATAGATATGAGAACAATGCAAATTTCTGAGCATTATTTGTTTTTTGATAATAACGTTTTAATCCATACAATGTAAATATGTCATAAGGAAAACATTTGAAAGATTTAAGCAAGTACTTCTCGCTTGGTATTAAATCATTGTATTTATATTCATAGAGATCAGAGAGAGTTACATATAGAATAGAGCTGATCCTGTTTTGCTGAAGAGACTTTTCTAAGAGCTTTTCGGCCTCATCAATTTTTTTATTAATAAAAAGTATTCGATAAGAAAAATCTAAGGTGTTTGTATCAACTACTCTAAGAGTATTAATGTATTTTGATAGGATGGCATAGGTCTTATGGGGGTTTTGCTCTAGTTCATTTATGGAAAATGCTAATAATATACCACTTTTCGAAAAGTACGTTTTAGGGCTTAATCCATAGGATTTTAATATGAGTGGATATGAGCTTTCATAGTTATTGGTTTGATATTTAAATTCTTTAATAGCTTTTTTTAAATAGCTAACGGCTTGTATGTTATAGATGTGACTTCTATCTTTATTTTTGTATTCATCCATTAATTTAATTGCGCTTGATATCATTTGTGCTCTTAACCCTTTAAATAAATTATTGGGGGCTGTATGAATAGCAGATTCTAAAAGCGATATACTATCTTTCCAGTCTAATGTTCTTATATAAGCTCTTGTACTGTAACAAAAAAGAACAGAAATTATTATTATAAAAATTGTTATATGTAAACGTGTGGAAAATTTGATAGAAAATAATACTTGTGATAGCCCAATAATTAATAATCCTAGAGGGAGATATAAATATCGTTCACTTGC
>OBEQ013007182.1_pt1 | contig 12618 bp, 15 predicted proteins | sample 1670901 | NCBI WGS metagenome assembly OBEQ01 (sample SAMEA104232315, study PRJEB22302) | groundwater metagenome | biome: forest; feature: aquifer; material: groundwater | place: USA | collected 2011-08-07 | depth 5.4 m
AAAATTAAGTGTCGTCAACGCCCAAGCTTGGCAAGCTCCGCCGCCAGTTCCGGCAGCGCCTGATAAAGATCGGCGACCAGACCGTAGTCGGCGACCTGGAAGATCGGCGCTTCCTCATCCTTGTTGATAGCAACAATCACCTTGGAGTCTTTCATCCCGGCAAGATGCTGGATGGCGCCCGAAATTCCGACCGCGATATAGAGGTCGGGCGCCACCACCTTGCCGGTCTGGCCGACCTGCCAATCGTTCGGCGCATAGCCGGCATCGACCGCCGCGCGCGAGGCGCCCATGGCGGCGCCGAGCTTGTCGGCGATCGGCTCGATATATTTGGCGAAGTTCTCGCGGTTCTGCATGGCGCGACCGCCGGAAATGATGATTTTGGCCGACGTCAGCTCGGGCCGGTCGGATTTCGACAATTCCTCGGCGACGAAGGTCGCAAGACCCGGATCGGCCGCAGCGGATGCGTTCGCGACGCTTGCCGAACCGCCCACACCCGTCGCCTGGAACGTGGAGGTGCGCACGGTGATGATCTTCTTGGCGTCGGTCGACTTCACCGTCTGGATTGCATTGCCGGCATAGATCGGCCGCTCGAACGTATCGGGCGCGATCACCTTGGTGATTTCGGAAATCTGCATGACGTCGAGCGACGCGGCGACGCGCGGCATCACGTTTTTTCCATTGGTCGTTGCCGGCGCAACGATCGCGTCATAAGCCCCGGCGAGTGAAACGATCAAGGCTGCGAGCGGCTCGGCAATTGCGTGCTCGTAGACCGCCGCGTCCGCCAGCAGAACTTTCTTGACGCCGTTGAGCTTGGCGCAGGCCTCGGCAACGGCCTTGCAATCTTTGCCGGCAACCAAAATGTGAACGTCACCGCCCAGCTGCTTGGCGGCGGTGAGCGCCTTGGCGGTTGCATCCTTGAGCGACTTATTATTGTGCTCGGCGAGAAGAAGCGTGGTCATCTAAATTACCCCCGCTTCATCTTTGAGCTTAGCGACCAATTCCGCCACCGAGGCAACCTTGACACCCGATTTGCGCCCGGGCGGTTCGCTGGTTTTCAGCACCTGCAGGCGCGGCGCGATATCGACGCCATAGTCCGCTGGCGTCTTTTCATCGATCGGCTTCTTCTTTGCCTTCATAATGTTCGGTAGCGAGGCATAGCGCGGCTCGTTTAACCGCAAATCGGTAGTGACGATCACCGGCGCTTTGAGCTTCACCGTCTGCAAGCCGCCGTCGACTTCGCGCGTCACCGACACGCTGTCGCCATCGATGGCGATCTTCGATGCGAAAGTGCCTTGCGCCCAGCCGAGCAGCGCCGCCAGCATTTGACCGGTCTGATTGCTGTCGTCATCGATCGCCTGCTTGCCCAGAATGACCAGGCCAGGCTGCTCGGCCGCGACGATACCTTTGAGAATTTTCGCCACCGCCAGCGGCTCGACCGTACCTTCCGCTTTCACCAAGATGCCGCGGTCCGCGCCCATGGCAAGTGCGGTGCGGATGGTCTCGGATGCCTGCGCCGGCCCGATCGACACCGCCACAATCTCGGTCGCCTTACCGGCTTCCTTCAGGCGGATCGCCTCTTCAACGGCGATCTCGTCGAATGGATTCATCGACATCTTGATGTTCGCAAGCTCGACGCCGGAGCCGTCCGGTTTGACACGGATCTTGACGTTGAAATCGACGACCCGCTTCACGGGCACCAGAATCTTCATATTTTCAATCCCCGCGGAGGCCCTTGAACAAAGCGGGCGGAAGCTAAAGGCCGCGCCATTGGCATGTCAACGCTTATGCTGCGGCGCAATGCTTATCTTGCTGGCGCGTATCGCATCCAAAAATCGCATGTTAGCGATTCTGCCCCGGCGCCCAGAGAATATCGTTAGCGCCTTTGTCGTTGGCGTAGCGGCCAGCAACAAACAGATAATCCGACAGCCGATTGACGTATTTGAGTGAGGGGGCCGACACACTCTCCCCTGGCTCGTCCATCAGCGCGACCATGATGCGCTCGGCGCGCCGGCAGACCGTACGGGCAAGGTGCAGATAGGCCGAGGTCGGGCTGCCGCCGGGCAGAATGAAGGATTTCAGCGGCGCAAGGTCGGCATTAAGCCGGTCAATTTCGGCCTCCAGCCAGTCGACCTGCGCGTCAGTAACGGTCAGCCGGGCCCCGCTGGGGCCCTTCTCGGACAGACAAAGGTCGGCTTCGACATCGAACAGATCATTCTGGATGCGGCCCAATGCCGCGTCGAGCGTGGCATCTTGCGGCGTGTGCAGGCGCACCAGCCCGATCACCGCATTGACCTCGTCGAGGGTGCCGTAGGCCTCAATCCGCAGATCGTATTTCTTGCGGCGCGCACCGCTGCCAAGCGAGGTCATGCCGTCGTCGCCGGTGCGGGTGTAGATGCGGTTGAGCACGACCATCTCAGCGACCCATTATCAGCAGCCCATTATTACCGGCCCATTATTACCGGCCCATGGCCCAAATCGTCGTCATGATCACGATAATGGCGACGAATTGCAGCAGGACGCGCAGGCGCATCAGCTTTTGCGAGCGATTGGGTGAGCCGCCGCGCATCATGTTGACGAGGCCCAGCAGCAACACGATCGCCACAGCCACGATGGCGGCCGGGACCATGAAATGTGACATGAAATCCGACATGGCCGCCTCATAGCACCCCCCACAGCGCGCGGCCAACAGGCGCGATGCTACCTGCCCTGGACGGCTGTCGCACACTTCTGACTCGCGCTTTAGTTGTATTTACGCTAAAGTAGGTTGAGTAAAGCGTTTGCAAGGTGGGGTATGGGGTCAAAAGTTGGGGCCGGAGCGGCCGTTGTCCGCTCAGGGGAACCGTTTGGCAAATTTGCCGGCAGTCCCTCAATTGATCCGTCGGCCACAGAATCCGTCGCCTCAGACCGTGACAGCGGTCGCCGCTTCCCTGAAATCGACTGCCTACGGCAGCGCCTTGCGGCGAGCACATTGGCCGCCGCCGAGCAACGGGCGGACGCCGTCGGAACCGGCGCCGACCGTGTCTTGATCGCCAGCGGCGCGATTGATGAACAAAGCTATCTTTGCGCGCTGGGCGAAACCCTGGACGTCGCGTTCGAACCGCTAACCGGCGTTTCGCGCGCGCAATGTCCACTCAGCGATGAGCGCCTGATCGAATCCGCCGCCACCGGTTTGCTGCCGCTCGCAGCCGCGAATGGCACTATTGTTGTTGTCGCGCCACGCGGCACCGCGGCACGAAATCTGCTCGGTCTGATCGAAGAAGACCCGGCCAGGGCCGCGCGCTTTCGTTTCACCAGCGCCGAATGTTTCAATCGCTTCATGCTGCGAAGCGCCGGCAAGGCAATCAGCGCGCATGCGTCGGACAGACTCAAGAAAAATTGGCCAATTCTCTCCGCCGCATCGCCATACCGACTCGGCAATTTCGTCTCGATAGCGTCAATTGGAATGATCTTGCTCGCCGCCTATGTTTTTGTGCCAGCGGCGACCGTACCGGCCTCCGAGTTGATGCTAGCGACCGTGTTCCTGGCATGGCTCGCGTTGCGGCTGACCGGCGCCTTTATCGAGCGACCGGCGCCCGCGCCGTCGGCCGAACTGCCCGATGACAGATTACCGGTCTACACCGTCATTGCCGCGCTTTATCGGGAAGCATCATCGGTCGGCGGGCTGTTGTCGGCAATTGAGCGGCTCGATTACCCGCCCGAAAAGCTTGACGTAATTATCGCGGTTGAAGCCGACGATCCCGAAACGCGCGCTGCTATCGCGGCCCGGACCAGTCGCGTACCGATCACTGTAATTCCTGTGCCGGCCGCCGAGCCTCGCACCAAACCAAAAGCACTCAACGTTGCACTGCCGTTCGCGCGCGGCACTTTCACCGTCATTTATGACGCCGAGGACCGGCCGGAACCCAATCAGCTTCGCCGCGCGCTACAGGCGTTCCACGCCGCGGGTGACGGCCTTGCCTGCGTGCAGGCGCGGCTGTGCATCGACAACACCGCCGATAGCTGGCTCGCTCGTTATTACACCGCCGAATATGCCGGCCAATTCGACGTATTTCTGCCCGGGCTGGCTGCATTGGGCCTGCCGTTGCCGCTCGGTGGATCGTCCAATCATTTCCATACCGCAACGCTGCGTGAAATCGGCGGATGGGACCCTTACAACGTTACCGAAGACGCCGATCTCGGCATGCGGCTGGCGCGGTTTGGCTACCGATCGGAGATGATCGACTCCACAACCTACGAGGAGGCGCCGGCTTATTTTGGCCCATGGCTTCGCCAGCGCACGCGCTGGTTCAAGGGCTGGATGCAGACCTGGCTGGTGCACATGCGCCAACCACGTCAGCTATTGCGCGATCTCCGGCTGACAGGCTTTGTCGCCTTTCAGCTTATGGTCGGCGGCAACGCTTTGGCCGCGCTGGTGCATCCGTTGTTCATGGCAGCATTGATCTACACCTGCACGACCAGCAGCGAGATTTGGCGCAGCGATGACGCAGCCATCACAGTTGTTGGCGCGGTTTACGCCACCACGGTTATCGTTGGATATCTGAGCTCGGCCTTTCTTGGCTGGCTCGGGTTGGCGCGCCGCGGCCTATTGGCGTCGGCCTGGGTACTACTGTTGACGCCGTTGCATTGGCTACTTTTGTCACTCGCGGCCTGGCGCGCGGTCTATCAGCTCGTGGTCGCACCTTATGCCTGGGAGAAAACCGAGCACGGCCTTGCAAAGACATCTCATCGCGCAACTAAGATGACGCAAGCGCTGTTGGAGCTGGAACGTCAGCTTAGCAAGCTGACGTAATCTGCCGTCTCGCCTGCAGAGTTGGCTATTCCTTAAATACACACTTAAATTGAATATCGATTGTGCGACAATGTAACCGCAAATTCGGCTGCTGTAACCCTCAGCCTGCTTAAGCGCCGTGCAGCTAGTGCTCTTTCCCTTGCGCAATGCTTTCGGTCAGCTCGACCAGCGAAAGCCGCGTCTTGTTGTTGGAAAGGCCCGCCAGCGCCCGCAGCATCCGAAGAGCATATGGCTTTGAAAGCAGGTCAGTGACGATTTCAGCTGTGCCGGCGTCTTTATCGTCGTCCCCGAAAAGCCGGTTCAGCGGCACGCCCAGGGTTTTGGCGATCCTGGCAAGGCGGCTGGAGCCGACCCGGTTGACGCCTTTTTCGTATTTCTGGACCTGCTGGAACGTTACTCCGAGTGCTTCTGCGAGCGTGGACTGTGACATACCTTTCGCCTGGCGGAATATTCGGATGTTCTTGCCGACATGGATATCGATCGGGTCTGGCTTTTTGGCCATAAGGGGTACCGTCACACGGAAAAGTAGTCGCCTGAAAGTACCACCTCCTGTTGGGCCTTGCCAATGCCTCCGACCGTCAATGGATGATTTCGGCCTGGCCATCGTTAGCCCGCAAAGATGCCGTCTTGAGCATGACCTCCCGCACGGCGCGTGAGTAAAGGGTCACATCGCCCTCATGGCTCACCGTCACCTCGACCGTCTCCGGGCAATCTGCGGTCATTGCCAGGAAAGCCAGCAGCGCATTCCGGGAAGCGTCAGGCAAGGTGATGTACCTGCGCAAGGCTTGGATAAGTTCCGGCTCGGCGCTCCAATAATAAAGTTCGACCAGGTGCGCGGGGTCGCCGCACGTTGTAGCTAGACGCTTCAATAGCGTTCTTAGGCTCCGTTCAGTGGCGGAAAGGCGCTGCTTTTGCGACGCTCGCCGTTTCATGGAAGCTTTTTTGAGCATCAGTACCCCAGAAATTTGCGCGTCTATAATAGAGTTTGCGGAGCGACTAGCGCTTCAAGAAATGCCTGACAGCGGCTAGACCGCAAAGACGTTCGGACCTTTCATCAGTATGGGATTGTGCACACCAAAAGTTTTTCGTGTTCGATGCAGTGTATTGAAGTCAAAGCGCATATGAACTGCGACAACGGGCTCGCCTTCAATTTCGGTTGGTAGCCCAAGTGGATTAACTTCAAAGCCCAGCTCTAAATGGCGTTGAATAAATTTTGGGTGGTACTCCACGACGATATCATTAACTCCATGGATATGTAGCCATTCCATCCCGGCAAGCTGCACATGTGCAGCAACTTCACCCCATGGCGTCCGCCCGCGCGCTAAAGGCCGAACGCAATAGCGTGTCCATTCCCAGACAGATGGCCCCCGTGGCTCCGGTCGCGAGCAAAGATTGAAATGGACGTTGGCGAGCAAATGCGGCCCGGTTGTTGGCGTCATCCGCATCTGGCCAATAACCGATTTTTTTTCTACTGCAATAATATATATACACTGCGGCCCGTCGAATTCATCAATTTCACGGCGATCTGCTTTGCGCAGTGCTTCCCATTTCTTTTCTTCAACAAAGACTTTGTGTCGCAACCTGAATGCTTTTTCTAGCAGAGCGTTTGTGCCCGGCCGCGCACCCTCAACGATTTTAATTTCCATCTCTGTACCCGCGAATAACCACTCGCGGGCACGTTGCTGGATCAGTATTCAACCGGGAATCATAGTTTACTATGATTGACGGGCTGCAGGTATTGCAGCGGCAGAATCGCTTGCAACTATGCGGGCACTGTCTTGTTTAACTAAAGATGCCCCATCTAATCGCGCGCGCAGTTGCTTGCACACGATTTACCACATCGAGCTTTTTGCAGGCGTTGGTGACATGACATTGAATCGTCGGTACGGATACGGAAAGTATCGTAGCGATATCCTCAGTCGTTTTCCCTTCGGCCGACCATTTCAATACCTCAATTTCGCGCGGCGTTAACGGACGTTCCTGGTTAGGGTGAATTGGTCGTACGCCCATCAGTTCACGCATCTTGTCATGTGCGTACGTGGCGATAAGTGCGACAATCAATCGATCTTCCGATGCAAGTTCAAAACGATCGCCGGCAAACATCACCGTTGCAAGCTGGCCATTCACGGAGCGAATAGGAACATTGTAGCCAGCCCGCAAATCAAATTCGGTAGCCTCATCCATTACCATGGATGACCTCGTCTTCTTTTTGGTCTCCACTTCGTGCCAGCCGAACGGGTGCCTAGATATACGAAGTCGATGAATTATTGGATCGACGTCGAGGTAACCTCTCTCAAGATATCGCTCATGCCAGCCGGGTGGCCAACGTTCAGCGTATGAATATTGACTAAAATTATGGTGCGTCTCCGGAATAGTCGTAATTGCGCAGGCCTTTGCAAATCCAAATTGAGCGCCAACATTGCCCAATAGCATCATGAGCTCGTCTGGCTTTTTTGCGAGTTTAATTGCTCCAATTGTGTCAAAAAAAATTGCTTCGCGGTTCATGCCCCATCCCACCAAGCAGCGGTCCCCTATGTATTCTTAGTAGAATTTCTGTCGAGCGCAATGGAATGTAGTTTACTTTAAAAGTTGTCGAGAGCGGCACATGATACTACAGATTGTATCGATTCTCCGCCAAAATTACACACTCGCTCATCGAGCGGGAAAAGTAACTCAGCGAACTGCAGAAACATAGCGAACAGCTGCCGCTGCCGGCCGCCGCTACATATACTTCCGCAAATCGGCGGCGGCGGCTTCGGGGCTTCGTTTGAGACTGAACGGCGCGACAAAACGGCCCTGCTTGTCCATCAGATAAACCAACGCGGTATGATCCATGCTGTAGTCACCGTTGTTGGTCGGAACTTTCTGGGCGAACACGCGATAGGCTTTTTCGGCGGCGTCGATCGCCTTGGTGCTGCCGGTCGCGCCCAGCAAATGCGGGTCGAAGCTCGATAGATAATCCTTCATGATCGCCGGCGTGTCGCGCTCGGGGTCGACCGTGATGAACAACGCCTCGGTCCGGCTGGCGTCCTTGCCGAGCGCGCGCAACAGCTCCGACACCTCGAATAACGTGGTCGGGCAAACATCGGGACAATGGGTGTAGCCGAAGAACACCAAGAACGGCCGACCCTTCAAATCCTGATCGGTGATGGTCTTGCCGTTTTGGTCAGTCAGCGAGAACGGGCCGCCGATCGCCGAGGCGCCAGGCCCGCCGCCGGTCCCGAGGCTTCCGGCCGCGAACAGAAAGACGCCCAGAAAAAGCACCAGCCCAGCCAGAAAGGCCGATATGACAAGAACGATATGGGACGCCCGCGTTGTCATAAGGATTCTGCCCGATATCCGTCTCGAAACACATGGTCTATTAGAAACACATGGCCCAGCCGGTGCGCACAACCTCAAAGAACACCGTGGTACCGAAATAGGCCCAAAGTCCGATCGTTGCCGCGAAAACGATGCCGAGGAGCAGGGCGACCAGTAGCAATGGCCAAGGCATTGCGGTGGCGGAAACGGTGGCGGGCATGCTGGTTCCTCCGGGCCTTAATCTTGCCGATCAAGAATCTTGCCGATCAAGACATGCCTATCCAGATAGGTCCGATCGGGGGGCAAGACAACACGCGCTACGTGCAACAATAGGATACCACTCGCGTTTACCATCTTACCATCGATAAGCCCCGAAAATCAGGGCACTTTTGGGAGTTACGTTGACTCAGATGGTTAAAGCCGCGATGAATGCCTAGCTAGGCATCGTCAAAATTAATCACGGATCGGAATGGAGCACGTAATGCGTACCGCTTTGGCAATAGCTGTTGCGATCTCGATGTCGGTCGCGAGCACCACGGTCTGGGCCCAAAGCGCTCAGACCCCTGCTCCGGCGGCCGCTGCTGCGAAATGCGACAACCCGAACGCGCTCGGCGTTGCCCGCGTGGTGCAAATCGACACCACCGGCGGACCGGGCTTCGGCTTCGAGCACTTCAAGGCCTACGACTTCCTGCGCGACCATGAGGTCGTGCTGACCTTCGACGATGGTCCCTGGCCAGCCAACACACCGCGCGTACTCAAGGCGCTGGCCGACCAATGCACCAAGGCGTTGTTCTTCCCGATCGGCAAGCATTCCGGCTGGCATCCCGAGATTCTCAAGCAGGTGGTCGCGGCCGGTCACACCGTCGGCTCGCATACCTGGTCGCACAAAGATTTGACGCGGCTGACGACGCAGGAAGCAACCGATGAAATCGAGAAGGGCATTGCCGCTGTCAGCATCGCGCTCGGCAACAAGCCGGTCGGTCCATTCTTCCGCTTCCCGGCGCTGCGCAATCCGCCGGAAATAGTGAAATATCTCGGCGAACGCAATGTCGGCATCTTTTCCACCGACTTCGACTCGTTCGATTTCAAGATGCGGCGGCCCGAGCAGGTCGTTAAGTCGGTCGAAGCTAAGCTGCAGAAACACGGCAAGGGCATCGTCCTGATGCACGATTTCCAGCACGCCACCTCTGAGGCAGTGCCGGCGATTCTCAAATACCTCAAGGACAATGGCTATAAGGTCGTGCAGATCGTCGGCAAAACGCCAATCGAGCCGAAGAAGGAATATGTCGAGGCGGTGCTCAAGGAAATGGGCGGCGGACTGGACGAGGCGCGCCCAATGTCAAGCGTGATCGAGACCATCCAGGGTAACTGAAACCACTTCGAGAAATCAGCCGGCCACGCAGTTCATGCGTGGCCGGTTTTTTATTGGGCGGACGTGCGCGCCACCCGAAGTCAACCATGTACGCCGGACACTATTTTCCCACCGCTTTTCGCAACGCGTCGTTGATGCGATCCTGCCAGCCCGGGCCGTCTTCCTGGAAATGCTCCAGCACGTCCTTATCGATGCGCAGCGAAACCATTTCCTTCACACCCGGCAGCGACGGCGTCTTGGCTGGGGCCTCCAACGGTTTGGCGGTGGCTGCCTTGAACATGGCTTCGGCGGTTTGCCGGCTATCGCCGGTGCGTCTGGTTCGGTCTTTGCTGTTGCGATCGTTGTTCATGTCGTCGTCCTGGTCCGTGGCAGCGGCGCTTCGCGCCAGCCCACCACAGTTGCTTCTATCGCTTCGCTGCTGGCGCAATTGCGCCACGCTTCGTCGTGCCACTGGCATGGGTAAGGCAGTACATAAGTGCCATTATGGTCTTCGCACAGCAATTGCAGCGGATGATCCGAAGGCGGTCGACCGCCGTTAAACTCGTTCAAACGATGTTGCCGCGTGGCCATACGATCAATTTAATCCTCTGCGCCGAACCGATTTATAGCAACCGCCAGCGGTAGTGTCGTCGATCAGGTAGCCTTCCAACGCCATTGTGAACGAATCCGCCAAGACAGACGTTCTTGACAGACGTTCTTGCCTTGCAGCCCGATTTAAGATCACAGTCTGGCCTGGCCCGCGAATCCGAATCAGTTCGATTGTGGGCACTACCCGAAACCACAGGAGCACTTAGATGGAAGCAGACGTCCGGAAACCGGTCCGGGCCAACAAGGAAGTATCGCGTATGGCCACGATGAGCATGCCTAAGAAGGACGCGGCCGAGCCAGTCGAAACAAAGGCCGGTCAGAACCGCCCATTGCTCGGGCGTTTTAGACTTCAAGTCGACCGCCAAACCAAAGCCACTTACGCCTCGATGGATGAAGCCGAAAAGGCCGGCAAGGCGATCAAGAAGGCGCATCCCATAGTCCAGGTATCCATATACGACGCGGAACAAAGCGCGCAAACCATGTTGGACTAGGCGCCCGCCTGGTGCCGGAAAAGCGCTGTTCGCCGCCGCCCAATTCCAAAATCGCGACAAATCGGCCGGAAACCGGCTTTACGAAATCGGGGCTGAATGTCGCCTGAATTGGCGCTCTTTGCCCACCTCAGATAAACTTAATGCGGTCGCAATGACCTGACTTGATCGTAAGCAATGCCAAATTGCATCATATTCGCGTAAAGTCTTGGGCTTAAAGCAAAGTCCTGGACTTGAAGTATTGTTCGTGAAGGGTTGGGTTTACAGACCGAGGACGGCCGGCTAACGCCCACACGGTTTGTGCCCGTGGGATCGCAGCCCTGGCTGACGACGTGTTCTGCGCGAAGTGTCCACACCCATTCGAGCCGCAGGAGCAGAATGCGACGCATTGTAGTCACCGGCTTCGGCATTGTGTCCCCACTTGGCTGCGGCGTCAGCCTGGTCTGGCAACGGCTACTTGCTGGGCGTTCGGGCATCCGCCGGCTGTCCGACAATCTTGTCCCCGATGTGCCTGCTAAAATTGCCGGCATCGTACCGACCATCGACGAGGATGCCGAAGGCGGATTCGATCCGCTGCGCACCATGAACGTCAAAGAGCTGAAGCGGGCCGATCGTTTCATCCAGTTCGCCATGGCGGCCGCCAACGAAGCCATTGCGCAGTCGGCCTGGGCTCCCACAACCGATAACGCGCGCAACCGCACCGCCACCATCATCGCCTCCGGCATCGGCGGCTTCGCCACCATGAAACAAGCGGTACACACGACCGACCAGCGCGGCGCGCGCAAACTTTCGCCGTTTACGGTGCCATCGTTCCTGGTCAATCTCGCGGCCGGGCAGGTGTCAATCCATCATGGATTTCGCGGACCGATTGGCGCGCCGGTGACCGCTTGTGCCGCTAGCTTGCAAGCGATTGGTGACGGCGCCCGCATGATCCGTACCGGCGAGATCGATATTGCGGTGTGCGGCGGCGCGGAAAGCTGCATCGAGCGCGTCAGCCTCGGCAGCTTCGCGGCGGCACGCGCGCTTTCCACCCACTTCAACGACGCGCCTGAGCGCGCGTCACGCCCGTTCGATGTCGAGCGCGACGGTTTCGTGATGAGCGAAGGCTCCGCTATGCTAGTGATCGAGGCCCTCGACCATGCGTTGGCACGCGGCGCCACGCCATTGGCCGAGGTGATTGGCTACGGCACGACCTCCGACGCCTTCAGCGTCGCGGCTGCGCCGGCAGACGGTGAAGGTCTGCAACGATGCATGCGGCTCGCTATCGACGCCGCCGGCATCAAGGCCGAAGAGGTCGGCCACATCAATGCGCATGCGACATCGACACCGCTTGGCGATGCAGCCGAACTAACGGCGATACGCCATGTTTTCAACGGCGCGCCGGTCTCGATCACATCGACAAAATCGGCGACCGGCCATTTGCTCGGCGCTGCCGGCGCGGTTGGCGCCATTTTCGCCATCGGCGCGTTGCGATCGGGGTTGTTGCCGCCAACGCTCAATCTGCAACAGGCTGACGAAGCGGCGGCCGATCTCGATCTGGTCGGACCGCAGGCGCGCGCGCGGTCGGTCGATTATGCAATGGTCAACGGCTTTGGCTTTGGCGGCGTCAACGCATCGCTGCTGCTGAAGCGCTGGGCGGCGTAACGCCAGCACGCATGCATCAATCGATGGCGCGGCGCGTAAAGGCGGTGAATATCGACGACGCCGCGGTGGCGTGATCGTAGGCGATGCGACTCGCAACCACGAACAAGGTCGTTGCGAGAATCAGACGTAAGGCGCGTTCTGGAATACGGATGGCAAAGTAGCTGCCGACAAAAATGCCCGGCAACGAGCCGACCAGCAGTGACATAATAATATGCCAGTCGACCGAACCCATCGTCCAGTGGCCGAGGCCCGCGATCAACGTGAGCGGCACCGCATGCGCGATATCGGAGCCGACAATCTTGGCCATCGGCAGCTGCGGATAAAGTAGTATCAACGCGATCACGCCGATGGCGCCGGCGCCGACCGACGATATCGACACCAGAACGCCGAGCATGATTCCAATCAGGACGGTGACGGCGGTGGTGCGCTGTGGCCCA
>OBEQ011591253.1_pt1 | contig 12617 bp, 15 predicted proteins | sample 1670901 | NCBI WGS metagenome assembly OBEQ01 (sample SAMEA104232315, study PRJEB22302) | groundwater metagenome | biome: forest; feature: aquifer; material: groundwater | place: USA | collected 2011-08-07 | depth 5.4 m
CTCGACGGTCTTGCCGTTGTGCTTGACGCGCACGCCCTTGACCCACTCGTCGTCGGCGATCAGCGACAGCGCGCGCGCACCGTAGGCGATGGCAATGTTGTTCTTGCGCGCGATCTTGGGGAGCGAATAGACCAGGCCCGGCCCGCCGAGAGTCACGGCGTCAAGCGGATCTCGATGGGCTTCTTCGTTCCGGAAGATCAGCCGCTCACCTGGCGCGGCCCGATGATCCACACCGCCATCCAGCAGTTTCTGCGGGACGTGATCTGGGGCGAGCTGGACTATCTGATCGTGGACCTGCCTCCCGGCACGGGTGACGCCCAGCTCAGCATCGCTCAACTGGTGCCCTTGACCGGCGCCATCATCGTGACAACGCCCCAGGAAGTCGCGCTGCACGATTCCCGAAAGGGGCTCGTCATGTTCCAGAAGGTCAACGTGCCGATCCTGGGCATCGTCGAGAACATGAGCTACTTCGTCTGCGGCAAGTGTGGCGAGCGCACCGAAATTTTCTCCTACGGGGGCGGGGAACGGGCCGCCGAAAAACTCGGCATTCCGTTCCTCGGACGCATCCCGATCGATCCAGCCATCAGAGCCGGCGGCGATATGGGCTTGCCAATAGTCGTCGCCAACCCAGACTCGCCGCAGGCCAAGGCCTTCGCAGAGATCGCTTCCCGGATCGCCGCCCGCATCAGCGTGCTCACCGCAGAGGCCTCGGAGACGACCTCGATGGAGAGCCTGCTGCAGAAAATCAAGAAGCCGCTCACGAGCGGCGCGTGAGCGCCTGCCAGATCCGGTGAACAAGCCCGGGCAATCCTCCCGCCGCCTCAGGAGGCCGTTCGGGATCAGCATATTCGATCCACAGTTCCTGGCTCCCGAGATAGGCGCCGTCGAGAAAGATCAGGCGGGTTCTCAGCTGCCTGTAACCCCGCATCTGAAGTAATCGGACCATCTCCGCAAGAGCGGCGGCGGCATTCTCAGCACCGGCGCTCTCCAGCACAAGCGCTTCGTATCGGAACGTTGCCCGGAAGACGCCCTCCCGCCTCGCGATGTCTACCGCCCGACTGAATCCGCGCTCGCGCTCGTCCAGACCGGCCAGCAAGTGCTTTTCCGCCACGTCATCGGCCATCGCTCACTCGGGCTCCCTTCTTCCTTGCGCCGACGCCTGAGGCCTCGTTATAATCCGTCTTTCCATGCCACGCGCATCGCTGCATACGATCGGGTGCCGCCTGAACCAGGCCGAGACGGCCATCCTCGGCGACCAACTCCGCAGCCGGGGTTACGACCTCGTCGAGTTCGGCCGGCCCGCCGACCTTGTCGTCCTCAATCCCTGCTCCGTCCCGGACAACGCGGAATCCGACTGCCGGAGCCTCATCCGCAAGATCCGTCGCGCCGCGCCCGATGCCTTCGTCGCGGTCACCGGCTGCTACGCGCAGACGGGCGCCGACGTCCTGCAGCAGATGGAGGCTATCGATCTGATCGTCGGCACGCAATACAAAATGGATCTGCCCCGGTACCTGACGTCCCTGGAACGCCGCCCCGCGCCGGCAGTCCTGCATACCCGCACGGTCAGCCGCGACGATTTCACGATCGAGGGCGTCGGCGAATATGAGAGCACCCGCGCGAATTTGAAGGTGCAGGACGGATGCAACTTCATGTGCTCCTTCTGCATCATCCCCTTCTCGCGGGGGCACGAGCGCAGCCGCCGCCCCGGTAATCTCCTCCGGGAGGCCGAGGGACTGGTCGCGCGCGGCCACCGGGAGTTGGTGGTCACCGGCGTCAACGTCGGCCGGTACCACTGCGAGGGACAATCGCTGGACGACGTGATCGTGATGCTGGAGGACATTCCAGGCCTCGACCGCATCCGCATTTCCTCGATCGAACCAACCACGATCTCCGACAAGCTGCTGGAACGCATGGCCGGTCCCTCCAAACTGTGCCGGTATCTCCATGTGCCGCTGCAGAGCGGCGACGACGGTACCCTGGAAGCGATGAAACGGCGCTACGCGGCGCAGGAATATGCCGCATTCATCGAGAAAGCGGTCCGGACGGTGCCGGACCTCGGGCTCGGCACCGATCTCATGGTGGGCTTTCCGGGTGAAACGGACGCCGCGTTCGCCAACACCCGCGCGCTGGCCGCCGACCTTCCGTTCTCGTACTTCCATGTGTTCAGCTATTCACCCAGGCCCGGCACGGCCGCCCTCAAACTGCCCGATGCGGTTCCGGCCAGAACCATCAAGGCTCGCAGCGAAGAACTGTGCGCGCTTTCCCGGGCCAAGCGCCTGGCTTTCTATCACCAGCACGTGGGACGGACGGTCTCCGTGCTGTTCGAGACCCGCAACCAATCCGGTCTCTTCACCGGGCTCACGGATAATTACATCCGGGTCGGCGTGCCCGCCGAGGCGGATCTCAGCAACCAGCTCAGACCGGTCCGGCTGACCGGCGCCATGGACGGCCTCGCCCTGGGCACTGCAGTGGATCTTCCCTCTGTACAAATGATCGGAGCGTAACACGATGGGCGTGCCTCTTAAAATCGTCATCGCCGGAGGGACCGGCTTTATCGGTCGTCACTTGATCAAGGCCTTTCAGGCTCACGGACACGAAGCGTATGGCCTGGCCCGAGACCGGGTGCGCGGGAAAATCCTGGAAGGGTACGGCTGTACTCCTATCGTCGGCAACCTCCTGGTGAACGGCCCCTGGGAGCGGGGGATCGAGAAATTCGACGTCGCGGTCGGCTGCATCATGCCGGGCAAGCGAGGCCAGCCGCCGGCCATGCGGCAGGTGCCCGAGCTCCTAAAATCCCAGACGGATGCGTACGGCATTCTCATCAATGCGGCTATGGAAGGCCAACTCAGGGGAGCGATCCTCACCTTCGGCGTGCTCGGATATGGGGAGCACGGCGAGGACTGGGTGGATGAGGACACCCCGTTGGAGCCCCTCGGCTATGGGCGCTTCATCAGCGCGCCGCGCGATCAGCTCAAGCACCTGGCCGAGTCCAAACGCCTGCCCGCGACATTCGTGATCCCGGGTTGGGTCTACGGGAACGGCAGCTGGTTCAAGGAGCAGCTCCTGCCGGGTCTGGAACAGAGCCAGGCGCACATCGTCGGGCCTGGCGAGAACTACATCAGTTTCGTGCACGCGGAAGACCTCGCCGAGGCCTATGTCCTGGCAGCCGAGCAGCTCGGCTATGCGCCTCCGTCGGAGGATCGCCCCGTCACGCAGGTCCTCAACCTGGTGGACGACCAGCCGGTGACACAGAAGGAGTGGCTCTCCGTGGTCGCCCGCGCACTCGGCAAACCTGTCCCCGGCTCCATCTCGAAGGAGGACTGCGCGAAGCAGGCCAGCGAGCTGTGGGCGGAATCCATCGCTTGCTCGACGCGGGTCAAAAACGACCGCGCGAAAGCGGCGCTGGGATGGACTCTCAAGTATCCCACCGTTCGGGAAGGCGTGCCGGCGGCTCTCGACACGATCCGAAAAGAGCGCTGACCATGCGGGCCCCGCACGTCTTCATCGAAACGTTCGGCTGCCAGATGAACGAGTACGACACGGAGCTCGTGCGCTCGATCCTGAAGGACAACGGCTACCGCTTCACCGACTCGGCCGACACCGCAGACGTGGTGCTGTTGAATACCTGCGCGATCCGCGAGAACGCGCACAACAAGGTCTATGGGCACCTGGGCGCGCTCAAACCGCTCAAGGAAGGCAAAGGCCTGGTGATCGGCGTGCTGGGCTGCATGGCCCAGAACCTCAAGAAGGACCTCCTGGAGAAGGATTCGCTTATCGACGTCCTGGCCGGCCCGGACAGCTATCGGTCGCTCCCCGAGCTGTTGGAAAAAGCCGCCGCCGGACGTAAGGGCATGGCAGTGGATCTCTCAGAATACGAGACGTACGCCGACATCACGCCAGACCGCGTCGAGGGAGTCACGGCCTGGATCGCCGTCATGCGAGGGTGCGACAACTTCTGCACGTTCTGCGTGGTCCCCTACACACGCGGCCGGGAGCGCAGCCGTGACTTCGACGGCGTGGTGCGGGAAGCTGAGGCCCTCGCCGCCGGCGGGTGCAAGCAGGTGACGCTGCTCGGCCAGAACGTCAACTCCTACCGCGACGCCGCCAATGACTTCGCGGCCCTGCTGCTGGCGGTGGCCGACGTCCGAGGCATCGAACGAGTGCGCTTCACATCGCCGCATCCCAAGGATTTTCCGGAGAAGCTGCTGGAAGCGGTCGTCGGGCATCCCAGAGTCTGCAAGCACATCCACTTGCCGCTCCAGGCCGGCAATGACCGGATTCTGCAGTTGATGGACCGGACCTATACGAGAGCGGAATACCTGGCGCTAGTGGATCGCATCCGTGCGCGCTGTCCGGAGATCGTTCTGACCACCGACATCATCGCCGGATTCTGTTCAGAGACCGACGCAGAGTTCGCCGAGACCGAGGACCTCATGAGGCAGGTTGAGTACCATTCCGCGTACATCTTCAAGTACTCGGAGCGCAAGAATACCATCGCAGCCCGTAAGTACGCCGACGACGTCCCCGACGACGTCAAGGCCGCGCGCGTCACGAAACTGATCGAGTTTCAGCGGGCGATCTCGCTGAAGAAAAACCGGGAGATGATCGAGAAGACCGTTGAGGTCCTAGTAGAGGGAGAAGGAAAGCGTTCGAGCGATCAGTGGATGGGTCGCACCGACGGCAACGTCGTGACGGTCTTTCCCAAGACCGCCGCCGGCCTCAAGCCCGGCAGCCTCGCCTCCGTCCGCATCACCGACGCCACCGTCACCACGCTGTACGCCCTTTCTGCATAATCCCCATTCAAATCTATTGAACGATCTCGTCGGCGCGGGGATCGGGGAGAAAGCCGGCGGCCATGAGCTTGTCCATCCAGGTCAGCGGCGGAGTGGTACGCAATCCAGTTGTGGCAGTGAGGGCCTGATAGCGAAGGCGCGCGTTTCGATCCATGCCCCGGAAGACGCGGTCCCGCAGGAAACAGCGCACCGGATCCGCCGCGTTCCAGAACAGCACCTGCTCGTCCGCAAGCCGCTGGAGCATCTCCACCTGCGGGCGGCGAGCCTGCTCATAAGCAGCCAGGGCGGTAGCGGACCAGTCTCCGCTCTCCCGGCACCGGACGATTACATCCGTGAGCGCCATCGCATCCGTCATCGCCTGCATCCGGCCCTGCGAGGCGTGCGGGTTCATCGCATGCGCGGCATCACCGATCAACACTGCGCCCTCCACCACCCAGCGGTCAGCGCGGACCCGCGTGCAGGGCAGGAAGCCGACCTGCTCCCACACCGTCAAACTCTCCAGCGGCTTGGCCAGGGCCGCATCAATTTCGGCCACCCGCCTCTTGAACGCATCCAATCCACGAGCTTTGAATGTCGTGACCGCATCCGCCTCGATCATGTAGAGGCACACCACACGGTCGCCGGGAGCCGGAAAGAGACCAAGCAACTCCCCGCGTCCGACATAGTAGCGGGCCTCGCCCCGCATCCCCTCCGGCCTCGGCAGCAACATGATCAGGTAGCCGTGCCTATAGGGATGGGCATCGGCATTGATCCCGAGAGCGCGCCGCACCAGCGAGCCAGCCCCGTCGGCTCCGACCACCAGCCGCGCTTCGATCTCGGTACTCGCCTGCTCTCCGGAGCGCCGGACCACGACTCCGCCGACTTTTCTATCCCGCTGCACGATCCCCTGGAACTCGGCTCCGTACCAGAGTTGCGCGCTCTTCTGGGCGGAAAGCCGGTCCAGGATCAAATGATGCACGGCGCTGGAGAGAGCCACCAGCACGCGATTGTGCGGCGCGGGAAGAACCCCGTAGTCCATCGTGCAGAGTCGCTCTCCTCCGATACGGACGAAGTGAAAGCGCTGCACGGCTTGCACGGTCTCCGGCGTGAGTGCCGGGAGAATGCCCAATTGATCGAGGATTCGCTGGCCGTTCGGCTGGATCGTCTCGCCTCGAAGAGCAGTCGGCGGACCCAGTTGCCGTTCCAGGACAAGGACGGAAACGCCCTTCTGAGCGAGCGCCAGGCCCAGGACCGCCCCGCCGCCCCCCGCCCCTACCACGACGACTTCACATTTCAACGCCAGTCCTCGTAGCGGCTGTGGTCGGCCCACATCTTCAGGAATTTTTCCTTCGCTCGATGCGTGCTGACGGGATCGTGCAAGATATCCAGTCGTTCGTCGTTATAGCGGGCGGCGCTTGCCGTCTGATTCATCGAACCCGACGTGTTCACGCGGTCATCCACGACCGCCTGTTTGAGATGCATCAACCCGTCATGCCGGTTCACCTTGACCGGGATTCCGGCGAGCCGCAGCGTCTCCAGCGCAGCTCGCTGCTTCAGGTCGTCCAACTTCCCGCGATCTGTGATCACCCGGACATCCACCCCGCGTTTCTTCGCCGCCACCAGCGCCCGCACGATCGGAGGGTAGGTCAGCCCATACATGGCCAGATAGATGCTTTGCCGGGCCTCTTCATAGAGAGCCACCAGGCGATCGGCCGGCCGGTCCTCCGGGGAATAGAGCACTTCGGGAGCGGTAACGGAACTTGTAGGGCCGTCTTGCAACCCAACGACCGAGGCCCACAGCGCCGCGGACAGCGCACACGCACCCGCCACGACCGCCCACGGCCACTTTCGACCATGCGTCATATTCATCCCCTCGGTGACCGGCGAGGGGAGTATAGGTGGCGGTCCCCCGATTTGCAACGAAGCCGCCAACCGATGGCGCAATCCGGGTGGCCGTTGCCCCAAACCCGGCATTGCAACGACCAGCATTCCATGACGGTGAAGATCGAACCTCTTAAGTAATTGAAATATTGTTTGTTTATTGGCTCTCCCGGTTCATAGCCATGGCATACGAAATGCTCTGTTGTCCTAGTGAGTACCTACGCTACAAATTAAGGAAGGGGGTGATTCTGAATGAAAGCACTTTTCGCAGCGCTGTTCGCGGTGATGATCGGCTTGACTTTTGCCGGTTCCACCTTCGCGGCCGAAGAGAAGAAGGATGCCGCTCCTGCCGCCGCTCCTGCCGGTGAGATGAAGAAGGACGAGGGCAAGAAGGCCGAGAAGAAGGCCGAGAAGAAGGAGAAGAAGGCCAAAAAGGAGAAGAAGGAAGAGAAGAAGTAATTCTCCCCCCACTCTCCGGAATAAAGAAAAGGCCGGCGGCTTCAATCAGCGCCGGCCTTTTTACTTCCCCTTACAGTTCACTCTTCCTCGAAAATCATCTTGAACGAGTCCTCGCTGTTGTCCCAGGCTTCGGCGGAAGTCTTCATCAGCCATTCCTTGATCCAGGTCTTCTGCGCCTCGGACAGCAGTTTCTTGATCTGATGCGAGCGGCCCTGGAGCGGCTGCAACATGCCCGCCCCGCGACCGACGTCCAGAATAGCCGTCCGCGCATAGACGTTCGAGTAGGCCACCGGCTTGCCCTGCTCCTCCTCGCCCTGCACCCAGACGGAGATATACCGCTCACCGTTCAGCGCCGCACTGTCCAACGCCTGAGGGATATCGTGGAACAGTTCATTTTCCGTCTTCTCGACGGGCGTCGTCCCGGTCTGCGTGAACATGAAGTTTTGATTCCACATTATTTTTTCTAGGTCTGTCGATCTGCTCGATATTCGGCTGGTTTTCCCGTTTCCCCCGTCAATTCAAGAACTTCAGCTAATTCTACTGATTCCACTGATTCTGACGAACCCGGCCTTGTGCGGAGGGTTTTATCACGTTTTTAGCACAATGCGCCAGTCCCAGAAGGCCAGAGCTTCACCATGCACCAACTGAACCCAGGCGAAACGAATGACAAGCAAAGAAGCGCGGAGGGTCGCGGAGCGACTGAGCGACAGCCAGCGCCCGCGCCCCCGCGCGGTCCCTTCCCCTCTTCTCTTCATAGACTTGATAAAGGGACAGATTCGGAACGGCCCAATACTGACAAGCCTGCCGTCAGTTCGGAGTGGGTCTCACGGGTACGGTTATTTGCCAAAGCGGGGATCGTCCAGGTGGGATGGTCACGGGTCGTAGCTGGTAGGCGTGCCTCGGTCGGTAGAGAGAGGGCGTCCAATCATGAAGAGAACCAGGAACGGGCGTTACGTCGAGCAAAGGCGATGGTGAAAGTGTCGTGTCTGACGTTGGGGGTTGATCGGTTGCTGACGTTGACCACCAGGGAGAATGTGACATCGGTAGCGGTCATGGATGAGCGGCTGAAACGGTTCGTGCGGGCCATGAGGGAACACTTTCCGGGTTATAAGCTGGTCGGGGTGATGGAGAAGCATAAGAAGAACCGTGACGGGTATCACGTACATATCGGGTTGCCTGGGTTCCATGACGTGAATGTAGTCCGGGCGTGTTGGCGGTGGGCGGTCTCAGGTGATGAGAAGTCGGCGGATGCGAATATCGACATAGCGTATAAGCCGAATGGCAAAGGGAACCAGTACGGGAAAGCGTCGTCGTACATGTGCAAGTACCTGGGCAAGGACTTGAGCCTCGATCATCTTTTCGGCGCAAAGCGGTATCGGGTGAGTAAGGGTCTTGAGATTCCGATGCAGCGTGTGGTGCTGCAAGTACGGAATCAGTTTGATGCAGTGATAGCGGTGCTGGGGTTGGTGCGTGAGCGGATACCGCTGGCGTCGTTGCCGTATATATGGAATCGTTATGACTACGGCTGGGTGATGGCGGTTGATGACGGGTCGATCTGTGAATTGAACGGGGTACGGCGGGAACCGGAAGCTTACCCTTAACTGCCACAATAGCTCTGATCGAGTATGAGAGTGGCTCGCCAGCTCGGACAGGAGCCTACGCCTCGTTTATCTGCTCACTCGTAGTGAGTCCACATCCGGAGCACTTTGACGATTCGCTCTTTTTCTAAGACCTGATAGACGAGTCGGTGGTGGATGTTAATTCGGCGCGAGTAGGCGCCGGCCAGGTCGCCGACCAGTTTTTCGTAGCGAGGCGGAGTTTTGAAAGGATTTTCTTCTATGACGTCAAGAAGTTTTTGGGCTTTGTCTTTCAGTCCTGCGGCGGGCAACTTTTTAGCGTCTTGCTGGGCTTGCCGAGTGAATACAACCTGCCACTTCACCAACCCAGTTCCTTGGCGCATTCCTTCACGGGGGTCTTGAACCCTTTCCGGATGGACTCTCGCATGCCGGGGATCGAAAGCAAGTAGAGCGTTTCCTGGATTGCGCGCCAGTCTTCCGCCGAGAGGAGGACGGCCTGTGAACGCTTGCCTGAAATAATTACCGGCTCATGGGACGAGGCGGCTTCGTCAATGAGACGATAGAGCTTCGATCGAGCTTTGCTGGCGGTCAGAGTGGTCATTGCTGTTTCTCCGAATTTGAAAATCGAGAGTATCGTACGCAAAAGCGTACGTCTAGTCAAGCGCTAAGGTGCGTCTGAGTGCTAGAGAGTGGCTGGCTCCCCCAAAGCGGACAAATCTGGGCACTGGACACAGGTACTCTCTTTGACTTCGGAAAAGTAGCCTGTCGAAATCTGAAATGGGGCGACAGTTCATCAAAACGGCGAAGAATTATTTTTAATTCTATGCTCAATTTCTATTCTACTAGGGCAGTTCGCCCGTAAGAACTTGTCGAGTTGGTCCTTTTCTGATTGCCTCGGGCTCGAAGAATCCAAGTAAATCACGAAAAAAACAATCCTTCGATTCATTGCTTCATGATTGTATTGAAGTTGTTCCAAAGCCGTTTGAATGCAGGCTCTGAGCTTCTTCTCAAGCGCTTGATTGAGATTAGACATGACCTCTCGAGCCTCTTTCTGTTGCCCTTGATACTTGCCGCTTCTCGTCCTATAGTAATTAACATCATCTGACTCATGCACAGTCTTCACTTCAACCAAAGCATGCCCATCATATCGAGTTCCACATAGATCAGGCGTCCTCTTGTCGGACACTTCCGGGATGAAGTGAATGTCGCTATAGCCTTGATCCTTCAAGTAGACATATCCCTTCGTCTCGTTCAAGCGATCAAATAACTGCTCGTTCCAATCCCACTGGTTGGTTACCGTCACATAACGTACAGCTTTCGCTCTGAATTCATTCCAGGCATTTTCATCAAGTTGTTGGAGGTGGTCTTCAATCTCCATCAACATACTATCAGCACCCTCTAACACTTGTTTAATATTCGGTTCCGAAAAATAGTTCTTCGGATGACACAGGTCGCTCCTAGCGTATAAGTCATATAGCCTTGGGAATCTAATACTCCAAGATGGCACGCTCCGACTCCTTATGTAGGCATGAATGTCATGAAAACATATAGTTCGATGTAAAAGCCGCAAAGAACCAAGCAAATACGCACAAAGACAATCCAAATATTGCCATCCAAGTATTTTGTATGTTTTGGGCTATTACAACTTTGTCTTTCGAGATCAGTGGCATCAAGAGAAGTGCGAACACGGCTGCCAGCGCGGCATTCGCTGCTAGACTAAGCACGACGAAGGCGATTTCTCCACCAACTATTAGCGCCACTGCGTTTAAGGAAAAGAAACGAGCATTCTGATGGGAGAATACTTGATAAATGTAAAAGAAGAACAATAGAAATCCAGACCAGCCAGATAACCCTTCGCCCAAATATCTCATTTTCGCCGCATACTTATTCTTCGTTAAGTTGCCAAAATCAGTAAGGGAGCTATCCATACCTCTCCCGTGTAAGCATACGTCTCAAATCGCTGAGTCAGGCTAGGCCGCCTTCATGCGCCTGTCAAGTTCTGCTGGCTTGAGCACGTGCGTGTCTCCTGACAGGCTACACTTTTTGCCCAATGTGACTGGCAGTCACCGCTTTTTTGCCCAATTGCCCTTTTCTGCCATTGACAGTCGGTGATTAATCCATTAGGAAGGTCGTTAAGCTAATGCAGCTCGCAAAAATGACGGGCTGGAAGGATTCGCCACGTGTATCTCACGATCAAAGACCTTTCTGAACGGTATCAGATTAAGCCATCAACCCTGTACGCCTGGGCGGCGCAGGAGAAAATTCCGGGGACTAAATTTCATGGGCTCCTCCGCTTTGATTCTGACGACATTGCACGATGGGAAGCGTCCTTCCGTCGGAATGAAAAGAAAGCCCAACCCGTGAAACCGAACGATCATAAACAGGCTGATCTTGACGTTTTGGTTGCCAGCGCAAAGCAAGCGTCCTATACTCCGCGCCACGGGGAAACCAGACCACTATCGAGCCTCAACCGAAAGGAGAGAGACAATGGGGCTCTATAAACGTAATCGGGTTTGGTGGATGACTTACACGGTTCGAGGTCGTCAGGTACGGGTATCAACAGGGTGTAGGAATCGGCAGCTTGCAGAAGACATCCTGGCAAAGCAGCGGACGAATCTGATCGAGGGTCGTTACTTTGATCTGCTGGAAGAGAAGACACGCACAGGTCGAGAGTTGATCGAGCGGTGGTTGTCAGAACACGCGCCCAAGCTCGCGCCAACACCGAGTTATGAAAATTTTAGCCGGAACAGGCTCATCCCGTTTTTCGGCGACATGTTGCTAGCCGACATTACACCGAAGGTCATCATTGAGTATAAGACCATTCGGCGCAGTCAGGGAATGAAACCGGCAACGATCAACAGGGAGATGGCCTTGCTGCGTGGTGCGTTCAGTCTGGCAGTCAAAGAGTGGGAATGGTGCCGCACCAATCCCTTTTCCAAGGTCCGGGAAGAAGTGGAGAACAATGCCCGTGATCGGTGGTTGCGGGATGAAGAAGAGATCGTTCTTCTCCAGCATTGTCCCGACTGGTTACGAGAGATTGTGATTTTCGCACTGGAGACAGGCCTCCGGCAGGGTGAGATTCTAAATCTGACCTGGGAGGCTGTCGACCTGAAGCGCGAGATGCTCACGGTGATGAAGTCCAAGAATGGAACGCGGCGTGGCATCCCACTGAGCCAGAGGGCCCTTGATCTTCTGCGTAACAAAATAAAGGTGCGCTCGATACAGACAACGCTCGTGTTCCACTCGCGGGAGCACACAGCTTATTCGAGTGGGAACATCGAGAGGGCTTGGGGGCGGGTGCGGGCTAACGCCAAGCTCGTTGATCTTCGGTTTCACGATTTACGGCACACCTTCGCGACCAGACTGGTTCAGGCCGGGGAACAGCTCTATGCAGTCTCACAACTGCTGGGGCATAAGACCCTAGCCATGACGCAACGGTATGCGCACCATTGCCCGGAATCTTTACGGTCAACGATTCAAGCCCTCGACCGACGAACCGGTATCACAGTTTCATCACAACCGGATGGGATGGCGAGTCTGGCGGCTGCTAACTGATTGAGTTGATGAACTAAAGCAGGAGCGTGTCAAGTGACATGGGACTTCCACATCGCTCGATCCCTTGCAACTACTCGTACCGCAACGCTTCGATCGGATTCAGCCGAGAGGCCTTGTTGGCGGGGTACAGGCCGAAAAAGACGCCGACAAGCGCCGAGAACCCGAAGGCTATCACCAAAATGTCGCCCGAGATGATGGTCGGCCACCCGGCGATGTTGGAGGCGGCCTTGGCTCCCGCGACCCCCACCCCCACGCCGATCAGCCCGCCCAGGGTGCTGAGGACCACGGCCTCCACCAGAAACTGCAGAAGGATATGGCGGCGTTTGGCTCCGACGGCCATACGGATGCCGATTTCTCTGGTGCGCTCCGTGAC